>JAAIGE0101065827.1_pt1 | contig 10192 bp, 7 predicted proteins | sample 6487951 | NCBI WGS metagenome assembly JAAIGE01 (sample SAMN13974128, study PRJNA590717) | phyllosphere metagenome | biome: tomato field; feature: multiple bacterial spot infested tomato fields; material: tomato leaves; isolation source: leaves from tomato fields | host: Solanum lycopersicum ... | reverse complement strand
GGCGATCGGTATCGATCCGGTGGCATTGCTCGGCAAACTTCTTTCCGAAAACCGCCCTTGACCCAAGCTCAGGACCGCGCGTCGATGCGATACGCGAATGCCTGCTCATCCTCCTCACCGGCAAATACTTCTGGCCCGGGGATACCGCCGCTTAGGGTGTCATTTTGCCCTCAGCCAGAACCGACCCCAGAATCTGCGCCCGGTTCCGGACCACGCAAAATGCGTGGCATGTTTCGGTTGACGGACAAGCGTCTCGAGCTCGTGTGGCCGCCCTTTGCGCAAAGCTATTGCACGCCGCGCGTCGACCCGGACCGCGTCAAGGTCCACCCCATTCAGAGGTTATCGTGCAAGTCGCCCACATCGTTGACCGTGACGTTTTGTCGATCCCGATCAGCGGTTGACGGCTTTCACTTGTGTGTTTGCGTCCTCAAATGAAGACACCGCATCGTGGGTCGGATCATAGAACCGATCAATCCGATTGCGAAGTCTCGACTGAACTCTGCTCGTGATTCGGGTCTGAAGCCGCCCGGGGACGGCCGCAGTCTGCGATTGTCGCTCGCCCGCAGATCCCACGGAGGATTGCGCAACTTGCCCCTGCCGTTCCTGGGCGTGGAGTGGCAATGTCCCGCCAACCATGGCCATCGCAGCAGCAATCATTCGGATCGACATCGAAAGAATAGCCATGGTTCCTCGATCAAAGGCCTTTGAGGGGTGCCAACTCAGCGGACTCGATCTGACCCGATACGCCCGACATCGCATCCGACGGCCGAGCAACGAGCGTTAAGACCTGAGCACTACACGCCTCAGGGACCGTTATGATACCCGAAAACGCAACCGATGCCTCGCTCGAATTGCTCAAGTCTACCCTACCGATTTCACGACCGCCGGGACACACCATCGTCCAGTATGGCAAGGCGTCTTTTGCCTGATTTATACCCCGGGAAATGCCCGAAAGCCGGTATTGCCCAGGAGGCAAAAGAGTAACTTGCTGCAAGAGAGCACCGCCGGCACTTGCCGCCAGAGAAAAGTCGAAAAAACTTTTTCCGTTCGTGTGCTGGATAGATGTGCTGCCTCCCTCGACGTCCACGACGCCCCAGTCCAGCGGCGTAGGAGCCGTCCAGCTTGCCTTGAAATGGGGATCGCGCGATCGCCTGCGGTCCTCGCCAGGTCGCATGGTGGCAAAAAACTGCCAAGCGAGATCCGGTTCGTTCTTTTGCAGCAGCGCGTTGATCAAAGCACCTTGCGCCGCCTCAGATACCGGAACACCTATACGGTGCAGCGTCGAGAACAGATTGGCGGTCGCGATCGCATCAGGGCCTTGAGTACCCACATAGTCAATAAAATTATCACTCCAGGCCGGTTTCGCCGCCAGCGTGCGCGCTAGAGTGCGTCGAATAGCCGGATCGGTAATTGCTCTTGCCAAGATGGGGAACAGAAGATCCGCCGACGCTCTTGAGGTCCGCAGTGCAATATCATACTGCCGGAGCACAGCATCGACATCCCCGCGGCCAACGGCATCTTCGATGGCCCACATCTGCGTGATCAATTCGCGACGGGATAGCGTGTCCGCATAAGCGAAGATTTTCCGGGCCGACAAGGCGTCAGTACGCTCCTGGGAAGCGAGGCCGAGGGCGATGACACCGGCAACGGCCGTCGGATCCGCCTTCAAGGCGGACCGTGCTAGGGCTTCCCCCTGCCGACGGTCTGCCAGCGATGACTGCGGATCCGCCAGCAATCGCTGGGCCAGGCTTGCCCTGATGCGCGCATCATAAGGGGCCAGCCTGTAGGCGCGCTCGATGTCGACGTTGCGGATGACCTGCGCCAGCGTTCCAGTCGTGGCGAAATAGCCGACCACGCCAAACGTCAGTGCAACGCCCCCACGAACTGCCCATTCCAGCCCCGAACGTCTCGAAGGTGCCTGGCCCCGCATCATTAGTCGCCGGACGCCTTGGCGCCATCGCGGCCATAGCCGTAGCCATATTCATAGCCATAACCATAATAGGCCTTGCGCGCTTCGAACTTGGTCAGCACTCCGCCGAACACACGCGCGTTTGCGGTCGCCAGGCGATTGAGGGCCGTCTTCACCATGCTCGAACGAATGCCATGGGACTCGACCGCGTAAATGACGCCTTCGACCCGGCTGGCAATCAACGGTGCGTCGGCCAGCCCCATGACCGGAGGCGAATCGATCAGTACATGGTCATATGTCTCAAGCAGTCGCTCGATCATGATCCCAAGCCGGTTGCCGGTGAGCAGTTCCGCCGCATTGGGCGGAAGCGGCCCGGCGGACATGGCCGTGATGCCAAGATCGTCCATGGGGAAGGTCAGCGCCGCAATATTATCCTGGCCGGTCAGGAAATTGCTCAACCCGTGGTTGTGATCGACCCCGCCCAGGTGATGGACCGACGGTGAACGCATATCGCCATCGACTAGGATCACCTTGCGCCCGGCCCGGGCCAAGGTGGTCGCCAAAGCCAACGCCGTGGTCGACTTACCTTCGGCGGGCCTGGTCGACGTCACGGCAATCGACCTTGGCACGCCATGCTCGGTCGTGAATGCCAGATTGGTCTGCACCGCCAGATAGGCATCGACCATATCCGACTTCCGGTCGAGCAGTGCTTCCTTTGGAGTACCGCTTGCCAGCTTGGGCACAGAGCCCAGCAGAGGCAGGCCAAGCCGACGCTCTACCTCGCCAGGGTCGGCGATGGCCTCATCCATCTGCTCCAGAGCGAATGCCAAGCCTGCCCCAATTGCCAAGCCGGCGACAAGCGCGATCGCCAGATTGAGCAGAAGGCGCGGACTGGACGGCCGCTGAGGCACACCTGCAGGATCGACAATGGCCACGTTATTGACGCCGACACCGCCAGCGACGCCGATTTCCTTGAACCGCTGCAACAGGCCATCATAGAGGGCCCGATTGGTGTCCACTTCCTGCTGATAGATGTTGTACTGAATGCTTCGCCGGCGCAGGTCCAGATAATTTTCTTTCAGCTGATTGACCTTGGCGAGCAGCGCCCGTTCGCGTTCCTGCGCCTCCCGGAAGTCATTTTGCAACGACCCGGAAACCCGGCCTTCTTCTCGTGAAATTGACCGATCAAGCTGATTGATCTGCGACTGAACGGCCTGCGCCGCAGGATAACCGGGCTCGAACTGGGTCATCAACCGCTGATATTCGGCGGCCAGCTCCGCGCGCTTCTGACGCAGGCTGTTGATCGCCGGATTGCGAAGCGCCTCGGTCGACGCGCCGGCACGACCCGTCTGCTGATAGCGAGCCTCCGCCTGGATGCGATCCGCCGTCGCCTGGCTCAACGCGGCGTTAAGCGTCGCCAGGTCATCGGCGACGATGGAACGCTCGGATGTCCCCTTTCCGTCGCCGCCCGACTGGGCAGGCAAGTTGATGATCCGTTCTGCCGAGGCATAGCTGACCAGCTGACGCTGAGATTCGTCCAGCTTGTCCTTGATCTGGGCAAGCTGCCTTTGAAGCAGATTTCGGCCATAGGATGTGGCCTGGATCTTACGCTCCAGATTGGTCTGGATGAAGTTTTCGGCCCAAGCGTTAGCAACCTTTGCGGAAAAAGACGCATCCGGGCTAGTAAAGCGAATATCCACGAGACGAGAAAGACGTGCTGGTTCCACCGCCAGATTGCGCAACAGCAACTGGCCGGCAATGCGTTGCCTTTCGGCACGACCCGAAGCAGTATACTTGCCATTGACCAGATTGAATGCCGGTTCATTCGACGGCGAACCAAACATCTCGAAGAATTTGGGATCATCGACCAGACGGAGTTGAAGAGCGACTCGTTCAGACAGCGATCTGGACTGCAAAAGGCCATATTGGGTCTGATAGAATTCCTGATCCGCAACGCTGGCTTCGCGCTCGACACCCTGGAAGTTCGTGACCTGATTGGCCTCGCGCGAAATTTCCACCGTCGCTTCGGCGGTGTATTTCGGCGTCATCAGCAGGGTCACGATGAGCCCGAGGATAACCGACAAGGCGACCGCACCGATGATGACATAACGCCACCGCTTCGCGATGCGCAGATACTGCCGAATGACGGGGATTTGATCGGTTTCAAGCAGAGTACGCTCGAACGGCGCCGACACGCTGCCCGGGACACCGCTCCGCAGGTTGGATGAGACCAGGTTCATATTGGCATGCCTTACTGCAGGATCGCGATGAGCGGGGCTGCCAGAATAGGTGACAGCGAAACGAAATCGCGGAATAGTCGCCGTTGAGGCGAGTCGCCTACGACAATCACGTCGTTGGCGTAGATTGCTGGATCATCATAGGTGCCGCGGCGGATTGCATCAATGTTGTACAAGCCCGCCATCTTGCGTCCATTCACCGTGCGCAGAATGACGACGTCGTCTTGGCGGGCAAATTCCGACAAACCCTTTGCCGATGCGATGACGCGCATCAACGTCATCTGGTTAGTCACAGGGTAGAGACCGGGTTCGACAACCTGGCCATCTATTGTGACGACCTGACTTACCGAACTCTTGATGTTTACAGTGACATCGGGCTTTCGGACGTACTTGCCGCGCAAGGTCGCTTCGATCGCTTCGGCGAGCTCGGCCGATGTCTTGCCCCGCGCCTCTATGGTGCCAGCCAGAGGCATCGAGATACGCCCGCTGGCATCAACCTGCATTTCGCGGCTGAGTTCGGGAACGTTGAAAACGTCCACCTGGATCGTATCGAGCGGCCCGATCAGCGATGGCCGATCTGCTGCGGTCAGATCCTGCCGATCGGGCGCTGGCATGGCTACACTATCGGGAACCACGGTGAGCTGGGCTGTGGAAACCAACGGCGTCCTGCCACCACAGGCGGACAATGCCGTTGCCATCATGAGAAGTGGATAAATCTTTCGCATGTGCCTGGAAAGGCTCCGCTGATGAGGATCGAAAAGGGTCATGATTAGCGCAAATGCACTGACAAAACAGGTCCGTCGCGCCGCAGACCGCTACTCAACCAAAAGCTGGCGATGATCACGATCGCCATGATCATTGGGGTCCGTGCCGGATAGTCGAACACACTGGCAAGGACGACAAAGAGCAGCATGAGCGAACCCAAGCGTGGCAGGGTCTGACCGGTCTCACCCGTGGTGCGCCAAACCCGAAAACTCGCCATCATCCACCAGAGCAATGCGGCCGACAGGACCAGCAGGCCAGGCACCCCCGCGTTGAGCGCGATTTCCAGAAAATCATTATGGGCATGGTTGAAATAGGTGAACTTCAACAGCCCGAACGGTTCATGCAGGCGGAACATGGGATCGAAGCTGCCGAACCCGGTGCCCATCGGGAAATATTCCCGGATCATCGTCAAGACCACTGGCAAGCCACGACTGCGCATGTCCTGACCCGCGTCCAGCTCAAGGGCACGATTGATGGAAATCGCGCGGTTGGCCAGAATGCTCAGCGTGACAAGCAGCGCGATCACGGCCACCGTGCCGCCCGCGATCGCGGAAAATGCCCAGCGCGGATAGTGCGACAAGGTCCGCTTTATCGGCTCTCGCGTCAGGACAAGACCGAAAACGATGCCCAGTACACCCAGGATCATTCCTGCCCGAGATCCGGTTGCAAGGATGGTCAGTACGAAGATCGGCACGAGCCCCAAAGCGATCGGACCGCGCCAGTGCGACTTTCGCCCGCCCATGAAAGCCCAGACCGGCGCAAGCAGGCATCCTATGGCAACAAAGAGTGCGTAGTGGTTACGGTTCGCGAAGATTCCGCCCACTTCCCCCGGACTGTCATTGATCAGCGGGTTCTCGACCTGGACACCTGAGAATTGGAGCAATCCGACAAAGGTCGAAACGCTGATCATGACCAGAACGAGTCCGGGCAACCACGGCCTCTCATCCTCGCGCATCCCTATGACGAGTAGCAATGTCGTAAAGGGCACGACCAGTGACGAGGCCGCATTGAGCGTCGCCCAAGGGACAAGCGACCAGGGGCGCCAAGGCTGAGGCTGGTCTGCCACCACGGCTGCGTCGACGAACAGGGTTCGACCAGGCAACGCCTGCCAGACTGCGGGTGGCAGGGGGACCAATTGCAGAAGCACAAGCGCCAACGCCGCGCAAAGGAGGATCAGCACCGGTCGCCCGGCCGGGTGCGTAGGGCGCGCGACCAGCAACGCCGCGATCGCCAGAAGCGACCAGCAGACGCCCCGAACGATCACCTGACCGGGTACGTCACCGCGTGACGCGCCACCTGCCGCAAGGAGCGTCACCAACAGCACACACAGCAGGATAAAGGACCAACTGGGATTTCGGCGCGCACCGCGCCGGTGATAGTCACGCATGGTGGCACACGCCTTATTGAAGACGGGCGGAAAAGGAAAGCCGCGTTCGACACCCGACGGGATGCCTTACACGCCAGTATCCGCGTCAGCGTCCTTGCATAGCCACGATCTTCCAGAAGGGGGCGGATCGCCAAACCCGTAGCAGGCTTGCCACATGCCATTTCATGTGACGGAATGAACGATGGCTGTCACGCCGTGCATCATGCACCACCTTCAGGTTGGGCATGATCTCCACCCGGCCGCCGCCAATCCGCCAGCGTGCAGACAGGTCGTAATCCTCGCAATATAGCCTGAAGCGTTCATCAAATCCGCCAAGCGCCCTGAACGTGTCGATCGGCGCGATCAGGAACATCCCCGCCAGCCAGAAAAACTCCGGCCCTGTCGGGTCTGCTTCCCAGCCATCGACACGATGGCGCGCCCGATGCAGGAGATTGAAGAGCGAAAGATTGCGTCGCACGGAATCCTCACGGCCGCCATCGGGCGCGACGACGATCGGCGCACGCAGTGCCGGTCGATCACCTCCCCATTCCTCGGCAACAAGTTGCACCAAAGTGTCGGGGGCGATCAATCGAATGTCGGGATTCACGATCACGAACAATTCACCCTGCGCCATCTCAGCAGCGGCATTGTGATTTTCTCCAAAGCCCTTGAGCCTGGAATTTCTCACCACCGTCGCCCTCAACCCGGCCAGATCGGATTCCGATATGTCTTCGGGTATGTTCAGTGTCAGGATCACGTGCCAGTTGTCGATGTCATCCTGCGCGACAAGATCGCGCAATAGATTTCGGACCAATGGGCCATGCCCATGGCTGACAATCGAAATCGTGCCATGCGTGGTATGAGGCATTGATCATCCTTACTGGAACAAACCCGCCGCTCGTCACGTCCGGCACATCGGGCAATGGTTGTGGTGCGAGAATTGGTGACTAAACTGAAGGCGCTCCATCCCCCTCAGCCCTTTTGCGTGATGCAGCCGGGCGAATGGCGAAGCGCCGCCCGCTTTACTCGCGAGATGCCCAGCGGAGCAACAGCCATCGAGATCGGCCATAGCGGCAAAGGAAGTAGAATGAACATGAACCGACGCAACGTCATGAGCACCCTCATCGGCGCTGCGGCCGTACCATTCGGTGATGTACCAGTTCGCCATTCCACTACGGCATCGACATCCGTTCCCATCCTGATCGAAGCTTTCCGAAAGTCGCTGAACGCGGGGCGGTCAGAGGATTTCTACAAGCAATGGTGCGTCCCCGGCTTGCGCGTGCGGACCTGGAACCGGACCGTCGATGCGGATCGCGACGGTCCGGATGGTATCGATTCCTGTCTGAACGATCTGAACAAAAATCTTGGCGCCATCACCCTGCCAGTGGAGGCCGGCCAATTTCTGGTCACGCCCGATCGCAATCGCATTCGTTATTTTCCACGCTTTCTCGACAAAAACCGCCGTCATATCGACCTGGAAATTTCATTTTTCGTTGATGACCGATCTTCCAACGGTTTTAAGGTGAAGGAAATCTTGGTTGGCGAACCGGGCGCTTCCGAACTTGGCGCGGCGACTACCGTGAATATCGTTGGGGACGGCACGCGCGATGTTTCGGCGGAGGTCCAAGCCGTCTATGACAATCTGGTTCGTCGTGGTGGCGGGATACTGCAATTCCCACCCGGATTCTTCCGCCTCTCGCTCGTCCTGAACAGCCGCAACGTGCAGCTTCGCGGCGCGGGCCGTTTGGCGACCCAATTGCTGGCTCCGGCACCAGGCGCCGTCATTCTTCGTGCAACCTATAGATCCGGAACCTGGGACGCCGTTTCGATCTCAGATCTTGGCATTGCGGGGGGAGATCACGATCGCGCTGTAGGGTTTCGCGCCGGACAGGATAAGGATGTTCCAGGCGACGAGTTTGCCGGCAGAACCCGCTTTGAAAATGTTCGCTTCGCCGACCTCGACATCTGCATAGATCGACCGCGTGGACAATTGGGGCTGGTCATCGACAAATGCCAATTCGAGGACGCCCGCTTGCACCTGGCGGCGCAGTCCCGCGAGCAACCTGGTTTTGCAATGATGCATGCCGGCAATATTGTGGTGCGCGCCTCACACTTCCAACGCGCGCGCGAAGCTGTCTTTCGAATGGACAGCCCTGTCACCGGCTCCGGTCAGATAACATTCCTCGATTGCATCATGGAATCCAATCCCGGCATCATATTCGACATTCGTAACCTGAATGCAGTCGACAGCGTACCAGCCATGCTCGTCAGCCGCTGCTGGAACGAGCAGAATGGTACCGCACCGACCGTCGTCATCGACGGCAAGGCCGAAAAACCTGTCTACGCACGTCTGACCAACTGCTCCCTGATACGCTTTGAAGATACCCCGGTCGGGCCGCTCACATTGCGCAACAGCGTCGTCCGCACGCTGGACTGCAGCCTCGACCAGTTGAAGGCGGTCGAGCAGGACAACACGTCCCTCATCGAACATACGCGAGCGCGCATGTTCAGTGGCCCGACGCCGCCAGGACAGGTTGCAAGTGTCGAGGCAACCTATCTCAACGCGCCTGGTCGCGGGGTCAGTTTTATACTGCCCCATCGACACGGGCTGTCACAGGGCTATGGTAAGGCCGTCAAGATTTCCATTCAAGCCGACAGCGGTATCGCCTTTTCTGGAACAGCCACGACCGCCAGCACCCCGGTCCGCCAAGCCGTTCTTCCGGGTCGCTCGATCGCTCAACAACTCGACCTGCAACCGGGAATGCAGATATTCCCCACGCCGGTCGGACTGAAGGCAGGGAGCTGGATCGCATGGCTCTATATTTACTGCCATGTCAGGGGCACCGCACCAACGCTGAGCCTGACGGGAAGCCATGGACTGACCTTGGAAACGCCGCTCGCTGCTCCCGAATGGTCCACCCTCGGCGGCATGACGTTCGTCGCCGAGGATGCGCCAAGCATATCTTTCTGGCATCGCTGCGCTGGCGGACCTGCGACGATCCTGATCGGCGGTATGAACCTGCTGTCGTTCTCGAGCCGCCAGGCAGCGCGCGATTTTATTAATGGCGGTCTGTTTGCAAGTTAAACTTTGTCAAATTTTCTTTAGCCAAACCACCTTTCCGCTTTTTTGCGAGCAAAAAAAGAGATGAGATCATCAAAAACATGGCAGCGGAAAAATAGCCTGCGCCTCTGACAAACATTTCTATAATGTATGTATAAACACTGCAATAAGCTAAAACCTCTGCACTTGGCATAGAAATTTTTTCCGAAGCAAATCTTCTTAGCTTCAAGTATGAAAGCCCCGCAACATAAGTGTGGGCAATAATCAGCAAAAACCCAAATATACCTAACTCACTCAAAAGCTTTGCAGCTACAAAACTGCCTTCTTTCAGATTCAAATCACTGCCGCCGTTGAGTCTATAAATGAGATCAGAAGTGGGGGAATTAAGGAATGTATATCCGAGCTGCTGAAAGCCAAGACCCCACCCAGCCGTTTTATTTAAGGCTTGACCAATAATTTCCCAACCCTGGATATAGACTAGCGCAGATAAATTAGTTGTAGCAGTCGGATCAAAGTTTATTCGATCTAAAAAGTAAGTTATGTCAAGAAATGGTACTATGATAATTACGATGCCGCCAAATATTGCCATTTGCGTAGCTGACAAACAGCAAGCTGCCACTACAAGAGATCCGACAATCATCGATAGATTCTCGAGCAGTATTCCCAAGCCAAACCCTACAGATATCCAAACCCACCTTTTCCAGCCAACCGACGATACACCAAGAAAAGCCAGAACCGGTATAATGGCGCCGGCATAATGTGACGGTTCGGTAAAAGGGAAAACCGGTTTACTTGTTGCCGTCACGCTACTCGGCTGAATTCCTAAAACAGCAAGAATTGCAGAAATTAGAAAG
>JAAIGE0101082024.1_pt1 | contig 10193 bp, 6 predicted proteins | sample 6487951 | NCBI WGS metagenome assembly JAAIGE01 (sample SAMN13974128, study PRJNA590717) | phyllosphere metagenome | biome: tomato field; feature: multiple bacterial spot infested tomato fields; material: tomato leaves; isolation source: leaves from tomato fields | host: Solanum lycopersicum ... | reverse complement strand
TGTCCGTCGAAGTGTTGTCGTCACATCCGTTAATTCACCACGCAGTCCCGCCTGGTAGGAGAGCTTGCGCGACTTATTGCCGATGATTCCGTACAGCGCGTGAATGCGTTCCTCATACAGAAAATCGTTGGTTAGTCCGGGTAACGGCTGCCACACGCCATTGTCACCCCGTTGCGTCACCGAGTAATCGTTCGTCATATCGCGCGAACTGCTCCGTAGTCCGGCTTCGACTTTCCCATTCTTGCTAAACGGTCGAACGTAATCAATTTGAACGAGTAATTGCTTTTCGGTTTCGTCGTTAAGCGACCGTTGCAGCACAGCGGGCGTGGTAGCCATAAATCCGTCAGGCCCAACGGTCTGCTGATTAAATAACTGATCGGAACTTTCCCAGTTATCCAGATAGCGTACATCGGCGGTAAGTTCGTGGCCTTCGCGGGCAAAGGTTCGTTTGTACGTCAACGCATATTCCGAATTGGGCTCCGTTTCGGTTTCGTCCTGCGTGCGGCTGGTTATACTGCGGAGATTTTGGGTCGAAAACTGGTAATCCCGGTAAAGAATATCCGCGTAGCGTTTTCCTTTGCTCAACCGCCAGGTGTAGGAAGCCGTCAGCACGTTCTTGGGATTGAAAAAATAATCCAGACCCGCGCGGGCATTGTTGTTCAATCCCTTCAACCGGTTTGTCGAATTTTGCTGAGTAATAAACGTGGTATCATCACGGTACACCTCCTGATACAGCGAACTCCGACCGGGCGTGTTCCGGTACGACGCCGTATAATTAACGAAGAAGTTAAGGTTTTTACGCCGGTAGTTTATGTTAGCCGCCAGTCCGAAATTGGCCGGATAACCTGTAATAACATCAAATGAGCCATTGATACCTTCTCTGTGCTCTTTTTTCAAGACAATGTTGATAATGCCCCCCATTCCTTCGGCCTCATAGCGCGCCGACGGATTTGTGATCACTTCGACCCGCTCAATACTGCTGCCCTGCAACTGTTGCAACCCACTCCCTCCTTTCAAACTGACCAATCCGGATGGCTTTCCGTCAATCAGAATCCGGACGCTATTACTACCCCGCAAACTCACATTCCCTTCCGCATCGACAGCCACGGACGGCACATTGCTCAAAATATCCGCAGCCGTTCCTCCCGCATTGGCCAGGTCTTTTCCTACGTTAAATATTTTTTTGTCCAGCGCCAGTTCCATCTGACTGCGCTCGCCCTTCACGACGACCTCGTCCAGTCGTTTGGTGCTTGCTTTCAGTATTAGTTTACCAAGATCGATCGGCTTATTCACGACCTGGATTGCCGGGATACGTCTTTCGGTGTATGACACAACGGAAATTTTTACCCAGTACGTCCCTGGCTTGGCCCGAAGTTCAAACGTACCCGCTTCATCGGAGATCGCTCCGGTTATCAGCGTAGAGTCTGCTTTCTGATGTAACGTAACGGTCCCGAACGGAATGGGCTTCGTTTGTTCGTCAAGGAGTATTCCTTTTATGACAACTGATTGATCACTTTTTGATTGAGCGAACGTCAAAAGAGGCAGTAAGAATAAAATCAGTAAACTTGTTTTCATACAGGGCTTAGCTAGTGCTTGCTTAATCGTTCACAGATGCCATGAACGTAGCGTATGGCTACTAACCAATAGCCCATTTTGTCAAAATATACTGCTTACTCCGGCAGATTTAGCTAAAAAACATACCAACTAGTAAGTTATGCGGCTCTAGTGTTCATAAAACGCAAAAGGCCCGGTCAATGACCGGGCCTTGATTACCTGTATACAGGCAGTACTAGCGATTTTCAACCAGTGCTTTAAACTCATCAACCGTTACCTCCTGGGTAGCAATTGTCAACTGAGTCTTGGCGTAGTCGATTACTTTATCATCGTACACCCGGTTGAACGTGCTGGTGTAATTCTGGCCGTTGTTTTTCTCGTCCAGCAGGTAGTTCCGGGCAATGCGGTCGATGGTTTGGTTCATCTCCTCATTTTCAGCACCGGCAAAACCGAACTGCTCGCGTACCATTTGACGCGTTACTTCCAGCACTTCCTCGAACTCAACTTTGATGTCGGCTTTATCGGCGATTTTATTCTTGATGAGTTGCAGTTTTACGGACTTCGTAAAGTCATCGTACTGCTCATCAATTTGTTCTGGGGTGAACTTTCCTTCGTTTACTTCCAGCAACCAGTTTTTCAGGAACTCGTCGGGCAGCAGAATCGGCGTGTTTTCGAGCAACATCTTTTCGATGTCCAGTCGCAGCAGTTGAGCGGCTTCACGTCCGTAGTTGCCCCGGATGATTTCGGCTACTTTCACGCGGAACTGCTCTTCGTTCTCGACGGCACCAGCACCCAGCACTTTGTCAAAGAACTCCTGATCCAAAGCGGCTGGCTCATGACGGGTGATATCGTCTACCTCAAACGTAAACTCACCGGTCAGGTTAGCGATGTCTTCTTTTGGCGCACCGGTTGCCGTAGCCCGTGCTTTTTCGTCCGGGAACGCAGCTTCCAGATTGAACGTAACTACGTCACCTTTCTTCTTACCGATAAACTGTCCTTTGGCTTCTTCGGCCATCTGATTCATCGGGAAAGCCGTTTTGGCCGTAAACGCTTCACCTTCAGCGGGTGCGTTCACCTGCTTCAGTTCACCGTAGATCGTATCGCCATCGCCTACTTCTTCGCCATGAGCGTGCGCATGGAAACGTTGTTGCAGTTCAGCAATGGTTGAATTGACTTCGGCATCACCAGCCTGAATTTCGTACTGCGTTACGCCCGGCAGATCATTGAAATCGATATCGAATTCCGATGCCAGACCCAGCGTGTAGCTAAACGCGAAATCGGTTTGGTTATCCCAATCGATGGCATCGGCCTCTTCACGATTTGGCACAGGATCACCAACGACCTGCAACTTGTTTTCGCGAATATACTGGCTAACCGTTTTGCTTAGCATCGAGTTGATTTCGTCCACCAGGATGCTTTTACCGTACATTTTCTGCACGAGCGAAGCAGGAACATGGCCAGGCCGGAAACCTTTCAGTTGAACCTTCCGACCGTAGTCTTTCAGTTTTTTGTCAACTTCTGGTTTGTAGTCGGCTGGGGTCAGGACGATTTTCAGCGAAGCATTGGTATCACTGGCTTTTTCTAAAGTAATATCCACGTTTGTGTCGGTTTTAAAATAAAAGAGCGAAAGACTGAAAGAAGGGAGAGTGAGTCATTCACAGACAAACGCTCTTTCACTCTTTCAGTCTTTCGCTTTTAAACGATGTACGGGTGGAGGGACTCGAACCCCCATGCCTTGCGGCACCAGATCCTAAGTCTGGCACGTCTACCAATTTCGCCACACCCGCGGCCTGGAGGTTGAGAAGTCGTCAAGCCAGATTTGTCTGTCTAGCGCTCATCAACTCGTGTTTTGGAGGTGCAAAGGTACAAAAGAATTTATACATGTCAAGAAAAATTTTCAAAGGTTTTATTTTTAGTGGATGCAGCGTCTTTTTTACCATATTATTTTGTTATCTTGGTAGAGCGAGTACAACCACCTGCAAAGACGCCAACCATGATGAATGCCACCGCCGAACCTGCGATCGATCTAGAGCTGGAGCGCCAGGAAATCCTGAAACGCTACCGACGACTACTGCGGGCGGCAAAGCCAATGTTGAAAGGCGATGACGCCAAACTGATCAAAAAAGCGTTCAACACCTCCGCCGAAGCGCACAAAAATATGCGCAGGCGGTCGGGAGAACCGTACATCTACCACCCGTTGGCCGTTGCCCAGATTGCGGTTGAAGAAATTGGGTTGGGCACAACGAGTATCGTGGCAGCTCTGCTGCACGATGTCGTGGAAGATACAGATACGACGATTGCCGACATTGAGCGGGCATTCGGCTCCAAAGTAGCCAAAATCATCGATGGGCTAACCAAAATTTCGGGCATCTTCGAGTACGGCACGTCGCAGCAGGCCGAAAACTTCCGTAAGATGCTGCTGACACTTTCGGACGATGTTCGGGTAATCCTGGTCAAGCTGGCTGACCGACTCCATAACATGCGAACGCTGGACTCCATGCCCCGCGACAAGCAGTTGAAGATCGCTTCGGAAACGATTTACATTTATGCGCCCCTGGCCCACCGACTGGGTTTGTATGCAATTAAGTCGGAGCTTGAAGACATGTACCTGAAGTACGTTGAGCCGGAAGCGTACAAGGATATCGCCAAAAAACTGCGCGAAACCCGCGTAGCCCGCGACCGGTTCATCGGTCGGTTTATCGAGCCGATTGAGAAAGACCTGGGCGAAACAAAGATCAAATACATGATCAAAGGTCGTCCCAAATCAATTTATTCGATCTGGAACAAGCTCAGCAAATCGAAAAAGCCGTTCGAAGAGATTTACGATTTGTTCGCCGTCCGGATTATACTGAGCGTGCCCCCCGAAGAAGAAAAAGCGGCCTGTTGGCGGGCGTACTCCATCGTTACGGACCATTTCAAACCCAATCCCGACCGGTTGAAGGACTGGATTAGTACGCCCCGTGCCAACGGGTATGAATCGCTCCATACGACGGTGATGAGCCGCTCCGGTCAGTGGGTAGAAGTACAGATCCGCACCGAGCGGATGAATGAAATTGCCGAGAAAGGCTACGCAGCCCACTGGAAATACAAAGGCAACGATACCCAGACGGGTGCGGGCATTGAAGCCTGGATCAGTCAGGTGCGCGATATGATCGAGTCGGCTGGTACGGGCGACAAAAAAGCCGCTATCGAGTTTGTCGACGATTTTAGAAGCAACCTGTACAGCGAGGAAGTTTTTGTGTTTACGCCCAAAGGCGACTTGAAAGTCTTGCAGCGGGGGGCTACGGCCTTGGATTTTGCCTTCGACATTCACACCCAGATCGGGGCACGCTGTATGGCCGCCAAGGTCAACAACACACTCGTACCGCTGAGCCACGTGTTGCAAAACGGCGATCAGGTTGAAGTCATTACTTCGAATCGTCAGAAACCGAGCGAAGACTGGCTGCGGTTCGTGGTTACGTCCAAGGCTAAGACCAAGATCAAGGACTTAATCAAGGAAGAAAACAAACGGTTCGTGACCGATGGCCGTGATCTGGTGCAGAAAAAACTGCGGGTGCTGCGGATGGAGATGACCAACGAAACCATCAATCAGCTCCGGGCTTATTTCGGCTCCAAAACAAGCGACGATTTCTTTTACCGCGTTGGCAAAGGACACATCGACGTTCAGGAACTAAAGAAATTCAAATCCGACAAGGAAGCGAAAGAGAACCGCCTGAACAAACTCAATACCGATGCCCTACAGGACGCCAAGTCGTTTACCAAAGAACTAAAACGAATTCACGGGGAACGGGCTGATGCTGACATGCTGCTCATTGGTGAGGACATGGATCGCATCGACTACACGCTCTCGAAGTGCTGCAACCCCATTTCGGGCGACGACGTATTCGGGTTTGTAACCATCAACGACGGCATCAAAATTCACCGGGTCACCTGTCCAAACGCCGTCGAATTGATGTCGAACCACGGTAACCGGATCATCAAAGCCAAATGGACCTCCCAGAAAGAACTGGCGTTCCTGGCCGGTCTGCGCATCACGGGAATGGACCGTGTCGGTTTAGTGAACGACGTAACGCGGGTTATCAGCAATGAACTACACATCAACATGCGTTCGGTAACGATTGACTCGAAAGATGGTATCTTTGAGGGTAACATCCGGCTTTACGTTCATGATACGGGGCATCTCGAAACGCTCATGCGTAAACTGGAACGGGTTCAGGGCGTCTTCGAGGTCGTGCGGTTCGACTCCTGATTTTTTCGTAGTGTGTACTTCGTGGTTTCCCGTTTGTTCGTAATCGAACAAACTATAGTCCATAAACCATGAACTATAGGCTATAACTTTTATTTTTGCACTTTCAATCATCGGAACGGATATGGCTGCGCCGAAATTATCAAACTTAGAATCTGCCCGGACGATTTTCACGGCTTACTTAGAAAACAAGGGGCTGCGGAAAACACCCGAACGATTCGCTATTCTGGAAGAGATCTACAACCGGGAAGACCACTTTGACGTGGACGAGTTGTACATCTCGATGAAAAACAAGAATTATCGCGTAAGCCGAGCTACGGTTTATAATACGCTCGATGTACTGGTCGACTGCGATCTGGTTACCAAACACCAATTTGGCCGTAACCTGGCCCAGTACGAGAAATCGTACGGTTACCGTCAGCACGACCACCTCATCTGTACGGATTGCCACAAGGTGATGGAGTTCTGTGACCCACGGGTTCAGAATATCCAGAACATGGTTGGCGACATGCTGAAATTCAACGTCATGCACCATTCGCTGATTTTCTACGGTGCCTGCGCCCGCGATTTCTGCGAAAACCGGCAGCATACGGCGAAAGATGCGCAGGGTATTCAGATACCGGTCGAGGAGTAAATCCAGGCCCCCTGCTTTTACTTACGTTCTTGGACGAACGTATTCTTCAGCGTTTGGTTGGTCAGTGGGTACGAGCCGACGGAAGAAAAACTCAGAGAAATTAGTCTAATCACAGCCGTTTCAGCGGCCAATCAGAATGGTAGATGTTTTATTAGGCCTCCAGTGGGGCGACGAAGGAAAAGGTAAAATTGTGGATGTGCTAGCACCACAGTATCAGGTTGTGGCCCGCTTTCAAGGCGGTCCCAATGCCGGTCACACGCTCGAATTCAACGGGTTCAAGCATGTTTTGCACCAGATTCCGTCTGGAATCTTCCGGGACGATATCCTGAATATCATCGGCAATGGTGTGGTGCTCGACCCGATTGTTTTCAAGAAAGAAATCGACGGGCTGGCTAAGTACAATCTGGCACTCACAAAAAACCTACAGATTTCGAAGAAAGCGTCGATCATTATCCCGACCCACCGGCTGCTGGACGCGGCCTACGAGCAGGCTAAAGGTGAGTCTAAAATTGGTTCGACGCTCCGGGGTATCGGTCCTACCTATCAGGATAAAGTAGCTCGTCAGGGACTTCGCGTTGGGGATATTCTGTCGCCAAATTTTGCGGACAAGTACGGAAAGCTGGTTGCTATTCATAAGGTCATTCTGGAACAGAACAACTTTGATTATGCGTCGGTGTTGCCGCAGGCGGAAACCGAATTCTTCGCAGCGGTCGAATTCATGAAGCAGTTTCAACTGACCGACAGCGAATACGAAGTCAATCAGGCCTTGCACGATGGCCGTAACGTGTTGGCCGAAGGTGCTCAAGGTTCGCTGCTCGATATTGATTTTGGCTCTTATCCGTTCGTGACCTCATCCAACACCATGACGGCTGGTGCCTGCACAGGTCTGGGCGTGGCACCCCGCCAGATCGGTGAAGTCTTTGGTATCTTTAAGGCTTACTGCACACGGGTTGGCAGCGGCCCCTTCCCAACGGAGCTTTCCAACGAAACCGGTGAGCTAATCCGCCAGGAAGGGCGCGAATTCGGCGCGACGACCGGTCGTCCGCGTCGGTGCGGCTGGCTTGATCTGCCTGCTCTCAAATACGCGATCATGATCAATGGCGTTACGCAGTTGGTTATGATGAAAGTAGACGTGCTGAATATCTTCGACGAAATTCAGGTTTGCACGCATTACCAGCTTCCTGACGGCACCACGACGGAACAGCTTCCGTACGATCTCTGCGACACGGACGTGACTCCGATCTATAAATCGTTCAAGGGCTGGAAAACGGATCTGGCGAACATCCACGCGTTCGATGACATGCCCGCTGAACTGGCGGATTACGTCAATTACCTGGAAGAAACACTTGGTTTACCGATCAGCTTCATTTCGACCAGTCCCGACCGGGAGGCTATCATCTACCGTCAGGCGGTAGGTATTGCCTAAGCCCACTAATCGGCTCTGTTCTTCTAAAAGCCAGTCCTGCAACTACGCCAGGGCTGGCTTTTTTTGCGTATTTTTGAGAACTCAATCTGGCCCGTTTTTACCAATGGCATCACAAAACCCATCCGATAACCTTTTTGACCGCCGGGGTTTTCTCCAGAAAAGCGCCCTGGCAACGCTCACTACCCTGCTCGGTACCGACATCGTTTTTGCCGACAAACTGCCTCAGCATTATTTGCCAATGGCGTTTGAGGTTGACCCAATGGCGACGAAAAATAAAGGTCTGGTTGTGTTGAGCGACAAACCCTGGAACGTCGAAACGCCCGCGCACCTGCTGGATGATGCCATTACACCTGCCGATAAGCTGTTTATTCGCAATAATGGCCTGATGCCCGAAAAAGTAGACCCCGCCAGCTGGACGTTGACGATCAACGGCGAGTCGGTGAAGCAGGCAAAGACCTATAAACTCGACGACTTAAAGAAACGCTTTAAGCACTACACGTACCAGCTGGTGCTCGAATGCGCTGGCAACGGACGGTCTGGTTATTTCCCTAAAACATCGGGCAACCAGTGGACGGATGGGGGCGTTGGCTGTGCCGAATGGACCGGGGTTCGGCTGAAAGATATTTTGGCCGATGTGGGCTTGAAAGACGATGCGGTCTACATTGGTTATTACGGCAAGGATGTACACATCAGTCTGGACCCGAAAAAAGAAGCCATATCACGAGGGGTGCCGATGCGCAAAGCCCTTGAAGACGAAACGCTGGTTGCCTGGGCCATGAACGGGCAGGATATTCCGCTTGTCAACGGCGCTCCGCTGCGGCTGGTCGTCGGCGGCTGGCCCGCTTCGACCTCAGGCAAATGGCTGCACACGATTGCGGTACGCAACAAAGTCCACGATGGAACAAAAATGACGGGCAAAAGCTACAAAGTGCCCATCAACCCCGTCGAACCCGGCGTCGATCCACCCGAAAGTCAGTTCAAAATTATTGAGTCCATGCCGGTGAAATCGCTCGTTACGTTTCCCCAAACGGGTGCTATGCTTACCAAAGGTCAGACGCTCAACTTACGCGGCCACGCCTGGGCAGGTGATCGTTCGGTTCGCGAGGTAGCAGTGTCGCATGATTTTGGGGCCACCTGGCAGAAAGCCGACCTAAAACCACCGAAGAATCGCCTGGCCTGGCAGCACTGGACCGCAACGATTAAATTTCCCCAACCGGGCTATTACGAACTATGGGCGCGGGCAACCGACGATGCGGGTGTATCACAACCCATGGTTATGCCCCAGTGGAATCCGGAGGGGTATTGCAACAACGCCTGCCACCGCATTGCCGTGAAAGTCGGTGCATAACGAAACAAGATGAAACAAATGAGAAAATGGCCAGCATTGGCTTTTGCGTTGGCTGCACTGATCACCGTAGCCGCGCAAACCAGATCGGGACTCATTGCCAAGAACGGTGCGCCAGAAACAGTCTATAGTACCTATGCACTAGCGGACTCGGTGAAAACCGATCCTGAAACCGGCCTTGCCGTCGACGAGCATCTTACGCTGGTGAAAGGTCAGTGTACAGCCTGCCATTCGAGTAAGCTCATTCTGCAAAGTCATTTTTCACGCGATAAATGGATCGAGCGAATCCGATGGATGCAGCGTACGCAGAAGTTATGGGATCTGGGCGAATCGGAACCGGCTATTCTGGCTTATCTGGTGAAACATTACGGACCAATTGACCAACCCTTCGATGGCCGACGCGAACCACTCAAAGCGACAAAGTGGCATAAATTAGAAACCGGACGTTAACAAGCCGCATGTCAGCAAAGAATTTATATCAGACGCTTTACCAAAACGACCAGCTATTCCGGTTGGCGGGAGAATCGTGGAGTTACAGCACGCAACCGCTTGTCGAAACAGCGAGTGCGCCCGACGTGACTCATTTAGTTAGTGAACCGACTGACGAGATAATCCCGGTGGTGACCACCGATTTACTGGACGAACTGGATGCATTGGCCGCGTCACCACTTACGCACTCGGACGAAAAACGGCTGGTTGAACCTATTGTCGATATACCCGTCGTACAAGTGGCAGCCCCGGAACACATTGCGTTAACCGCGACACCCGAACCGTTACCACAGCCGGTCCCACGCCCGACAACGCCATCGGTTGTTCCGCCAACACAACAGCCCCGGCTACCCCAGCTTAACCACAAAGTGTTGCTGCTCGCCGATGAAGAACTGGACCCCAGTAACCTGCTTTTCCTCGAAAAAATCCTGAAAGCGGTTAATCTCAACATCGACGGTGTCGATCTGCTCAATCTGCACGGTGCGGGTGACCTTGACTT
>JAAIGE0100221639.1_pt1 | contig 10194 bp, 7 predicted proteins | sample 6487951 | NCBI WGS metagenome assembly JAAIGE01 (sample SAMN13974128, study PRJNA590717) | phyllosphere metagenome | biome: tomato field; feature: multiple bacterial spot infested tomato fields; material: tomato leaves; isolation source: leaves from tomato fields | host: Solanum lycopersicum ... | reverse complement strand
GGCGCGTGGCGGCGGCCCCCCAAATCACTGGCGGATTACGGGCACACCGAGCCTAGGCGAGGTGCCGAGTGGTGGGGCAAGAGCGTTTTGCTTACTTTTGCGCTTTTCAAAAGTGAGCCGCCGTCAGGGCGGAACCCTAAGCGGCCGTTACCGCAGCAATGGATATGTACACAATCCACCTGTGTTGACTGCCAGGCCGCCTTCGCGAGCAAGCCCGCTCCCACAGTTGGTTGGATTAGCCTCAGGGTTTTGCCATCACCGCCATAAACAACGGTGAATCCAGAAACCGTTGCAGCCAGGCCTGCAAACGCCGATACGGCGTGCTCGCAAACCACTCCCGATCCACATGGGCAAACTGGCGTACAAACGGCATCAGTGCCGCATCTGCCAGGCTCAGGTGGTCGGCGAGCAGATACTCACGGTTCGCCAGCAAATCTTCCAGCTTGCGCAAGAACACTTCACCCTCGGCCCGATAATGCTCCATCGAGTGCTCCGGGTAGCGTTCGGCGTACTTGTATCGATTCAAATGATGCTTGAACACCTGATCATTCTCGGTAATCAACGCCAGCACCGCAGGGTCACCTTGCAGCAGCCAATCATCCGGGTCGTGCTGCGCCAGTGCCCACTGCATGATCTGCAGGCTTTCCTCGATCACTCGACCTTCGACACTCAGCACCGGCACCGTGCCCTTGGGCGACAGCTTGAGCATCTCGGCCGGCTTGGCTTTCAGGCTGACTTCGATAATGCGCACCGCCACGCCGGAGTAGCGCAGCGCCAGCCGCGCTCGCATTGCATAGGGGCAGCGCCGGAACGAATACAGCAGCGCTTCGCTCACTTGACCTCCAACGTGCTCAGGCCGTTGCCCTGGCGCTGGACCTGAATCTGCACCGGGATGCGTTCATGCATTTCCTGTACATGGGAGATCACCGCCACTTTGCGGCCCTGGGCTTGCAAGCCGTCCAGGGCGTCCATTGCCAGTTGCAATGACTCGGGATCGAGGCTGCCAAAGCCTTCGTCGATAAACAGCGACTCGATCTTCAAGGTGCTCGACGCCATCGACGCCAGCCCCAACGCCAGTGCCAACGACACCAGGAAGGTTTCGCCACCGGACAGCGAGTGCACCGAGCGCAGTTCATCGCCCATCTCCGTGTCCATGACCAACAGCCCGAGCATGCTGCCGCCGCGTTTAAGCCGGTAGCGGCGCACCAGTTGGCGCAGTTGCACGTTGGCGTGGTGCACCAGCAAGTCGAGGTTGTAGGCCTGGGCGATCTTGCGGAAGGTGTCGCCGGTGGCCGAGCCGATCAGCGCATTCAGGCGTGCCCAGCGCTGCCATTGTTCGTAAGCCTTGGCGATCTGTTCGGCCAGGGCCTGGTTGGCATTCTGGCGACGCTGGTCTTCGGACTGGCGTGCGCGCAGTTCGGCGCAGTGTTTCTCACCCTCGAGCAGTTGCTGGTTAAGCGTTGCCAGGGTGGCGTCCAGTTGCTCGGCCTCCAGGTTGCCGTTGTGCAGGGCCTGGTGTTCGGCCAGGCGCTGTTCGCGCTCGTGCAGCAGAACCTTGGCTTGCTCCACGGCCTTTTCGCTGCTGTGCAGGTGCTGACGCAATTGCGCGACCTGGGCCTCATCAAAGGCCAACAGGCGTGCCAGGCCCTGATCATCCAGTTCGGGGTGCAAGGCGCGCCAGTCGCTGATGCGTGTCGCGAGGGCTTGCTGTTCCGCCTCCAATGCCTGCTGGCGTTGCTGCTGGGCCTTGAGGTCGGCGGCCAGCTGTACCAGGGCCGTGTGCACGGCGTGCAGTTCCTGGTTGGCGTCGGTCTCGCTCTGGCGGGACTGGGTGACGGCTTGCTCCAGTTGCTGTTGCCAGTGTTCGGCGCTGGGGTGGTCCCCTAGCAAGGCGCGGAGTTTTTCCTGGACGGCGTGTTGCTGGTCGGCCAGCTCGGCGACTTGCAGATTCAAGGCATCGAGTTGCTGCTGACGATGCTGCTGGTGGGTGTGTTGTTTCTCGATGGCCTGTTGGCGCTCTTGCTGCTCGGCCTGCTCGTCGCGTTGATGGCCCAATTGCTCAAGGCGCTGGCTGACCTGCTGGTCAAGCTGCATGAAGGTCGCCGCAGGCGCGCTGCGCAAACCCTCCAGCGTATCGGCGGGCAACAGGCTGGCGAAGGCGCTGAGTTCCGTCTCCAGGCGTTCGCGGTCGCCGGCCAGTTGCCGCTGTTGGTCCACCAGCAATTGCCGGGCTTGCTGGCTGGCGTCCTGGGCCGCTTGCAATTGTTGCTGCAAGCGCCCGGCGTTCTGTTGCAGGTTGAGCAGGGCGCCCTGGCGTTGTTCGTCCTGGCTGATGCTTTGGGTCAATTGGGCCAGTTGCTGGGCCAGCCAAGGGCTGCGCTTGTCGACGTCCTGGTTGAACAGCGAGGCGCACAGCGGATGGGCTTGCAGGCTCGGTCCCAAACCCTGCTGCTGCGTGGCCAACTGTTCCTGCTGTTGCAGGAACTCTTTTTGCTGGGCAATCAGGCCGCCCACTTCACCGCGCAATTCAGTGAGTTTTTCCTTGAGGCTGTCGACGGCTTTCTGCGCCGCCGCCTCTTCACTTTCATCATGGCGACCCAGGCTTTGCAGCAGAGCCTCGGGCTGGTGATAGGGGTGTTCGTGGCTACCGCACACCGGGCAGGGTTGGTCATCCTGCAACTGCTCGCGTAATTCCTCGACGCTGGCACTGCGGGCCAGGCGTTGGCGTTCCAGCAGTTGCTTGGTCACCGCCAGGGTTTGTTCGGCAACGGTGAGTTCGGCCTTGGTTTGCAGGCCGGTCTGGTTCAGTTGTTCGCGTTTTTGCGCGGCCTCGGCAAGCTTTTGCGTGAGCGCAGCGGCCTGTTGATCCAGCTGTTGCTGGCTGTCCCACAAGCGGGCCAGGTCTTCGAAGGCGCGTTGTTGCTTGCGATTGTCTTGCAGCAGGCTGGCCAGTAACTGGATTTGTTCGGCCACCGCGTGCGGTTCGGCACCGGCCTCGTGGTAGAGCAGGTCCAGGGCTTCGCGCTGCTGGGTGAACTGTTCGGCGGCGGCGCTGGCGCGCTGTTCGAGCTGCCCCAGCTCGGCCTGGCCTTGGTTGAGGCGATTGCCAATCAACACCAGCTGTTGCAGGCGGTCACGGTAGGCGTTCCAGGCATCGCTCAGCGGCGCGAGGGCGGCGCTGTGTTCAAGCTCGGTGGCCAGGCGTTGCAGGCGCTCGCTGCCTTGGGCCTGCGTGTGTTGCAAGCCGTCGAGCAGGGCCTGGCCTTCGGTACAGGCGCTTTCGTGCTGGTGTTTTTCCTCGTTGCGCTTGGCCAGTTCGCGGCTCACGTGGGCGAGGGTGTTTTGCTCCTCGATGGCCTGGCGCAGCAGGGGCGTAGCGTCGGCCTGGTTTTTCAGGGCCTCAGCCAGTGCTGCCTGGGCGGCCACTTGCTGGTGTTGCGCCTGTTCCTGGCGGGTGTGCAGGGCGGTTTGTTGCTCGAGGTGCTGGGCAATCTGCGCCGCCAAGGGCGTCAGCAAGGTGGCGAGTTCTGCCTGGCGCAGGAAGTGATGGCGTTGCGGTGCCAACTGCTCCAGCAGGCTCAGGTCCTGGCGTTGCTGGCCTTGGCTTGCCCAGGTTGCTTCGTCGCGTTGCAGTTGCTCCACGGCATGTTGATGGCGCTCCTGCCATTCACGCAGCTCCTTGAGCCAGGTGTGTTGCAACTCCAACTGCTTGAGCTGGGCTTGTTGGGTCTTGAGCAGTTGCTGAGCTTCGGCCAGCTGTTGGTCCAGCTCGGCGCGGGCTTCTGGGGCCAGGGGCACCACGCCGGTGGCTTGGTCCTGCAGCTGTTTGTGGGCGTCCTTGGCCTCTTTGGCCTTGTCGAACGCACGGCGGCCGAGCTGGGTGTAAAGCGCGGTGTCGGTGAGCTTTTCCAGCAGCTCGCTGCGCTCATTGTCATTGGCCTTGAGGAAGGCGCTGAACTCGCTTTGCGCCAGCAGCACCGCACGGGTGAACTGTTCGAAGTTCAGGCCCAGGGCCAATTCCAGCTGGGTCTTGTATTCGGTTTTCTGGCTGGCCAGCAGTTGGTCGCTGTCCAGGTCGATCAGGCTTTGCCGGCTGTTCTGTAACTTGCCGCTGGCTTTGTCGCGAGCGCGGTTGGCTTCCCAGCGCGCACGGTAGCGACGGCCACTGACACCGACAAAATCCACCTCGGCATAGCCACCACCGGTGCCGCGGCGAATCAGGGTGCGCGGGTCGCCGATGGAAATATCCGTGTCGGCATCCGGCATTTTGGCCTGGCCGGTATCACCCAGGCGCGGCACCGCGCCAAACAGCGCCAGGCACAACGCATCGAGCAGGGTGCTTTTACCCGCGCCAGTCGGCCCGGTGATGGCGAACAGGCCCGCACTGGCCAGCGGCTCGGCGGTAAAGTCGATTTCGAACGGGCCCGCCAGGGAGGCGAGGTTTTTCAAGCGGATGGCGAGAATCTTCATGGCTGTTCGCCCTCCTGTTGCACTTCCTGGAGCAGCACGGCGAAGTCCTTCAAGGTCTGTTCATCCACTTCACTGCCGTAGCTGTCCTGCCAGGCGCGGCTGAACAGTTCCTGGGGCGTGAGCTGGTCGAGTTCGATCAGTTGCGCATCGTCTGCCTCTGCGCTGCCGCGTGTGCCGGCGTATTCGGCGGCGATACGCACCAGGCGCACGGCCTTGCCTTGCAACGCGGTTTCGATCTGTTGGCGCAGGTCTGGTTGCGGCTCGTCGAGGCGCACGCGTACTTCCAGCCAGGGGTGACGCTGGGTTTCGGCGAGCAGGTCGATGTCGGGCAGTTCACCGAGTTGCTTGAGGATATCGGCCAGGGGCGCGGCTTCCAGGCGTTGTAGGTTGACGGAGCGGGGAATCAGGATCGGTTCGCAGCCCACCAGCCTTTCGCCCTGGAACGTCACGTCGAGAATCTGGTGCTTGTAGCCGATTTCGGAGAACGATAGGGGGATTGGCGAGCCGCTGTAGCGAATGCGCTCCTCACCATTGACCTTTTGCGGCTTGTGCAAATGGCCGAGGGCCACATACGCCACGCTTCGGTCGAACAGTGTGGCGGGCAGTGCCTCGGCATTGCCGATGATCAGGCTGCGTTCGGAGTCTTCGGATACCGAGCCACCGGCCATGTGCGCATGGCTGATGGCTATCAACGCCTGGCCTTTGTTGCGCTTGGCATTAGCGGCCGCGATCAGCCATTCATGCACTTGGCCGATGCCGCGCAGGTAATCATCACCCAACTGGGCACCGGTGACTTCCGCTGGCCGCAGGAAGGGCAGCGCCAGGCACCAGGCGGTGATCTTGCCTTTGGCATTGGGCAGCGGGATCAGCAGGCGGTCGGCATCCAGTTGGCCGTCATCCAACCACAGCACCCGGCCCAGGGCATGGGTGCGCAGGCGGCGCATCAGGGGCGCGGGCAGTTCGATGCGCGAGCCGGAGTCATGGTTGCCGGCGATCATCACAATGGTCAGTGTCGGCTGTTGTTCGTGGGCGCTGATGATGAAGTCATACAAGCGCTCCTGGGCCTTGAGCGGCGGGTTGACCGTGTCGAAGATATCGCCGGCGATCAACAGCACATCCGGGCGCTGGGCCTTGAGTTGGCCCAGCAGCCATTCAAGGAAACAGGCGTGTTCGAAGTCGCGTTCCTGGCCGTGGAGGTTTTGGCCCAAGTGCCAGTCGGAGGTATGAAACAGACGCAAGGCGAACTCCGTGGAGAAGATGAAAAGGAGGGGAGTTTACCTGTATTGCGAACACGCTGCCCCCGCTGTCCCATTCTTCAATTGCTGCAATCAATGGGAACAGCTACTCAACTTCCGCCACGGTTTGCCCTCTGGCCCAGCGTTCAGGTCGGGACGCTGACGTTGTGTCCAGTGCGCAACCTCATAGTTGTAGCCGGCGTAGGATGCTTTCTCGTTAACGGTTGCGTAGATTTTTTCTTCCTCCCAGGGCGCAGCGCATAGGGCCAGCGCTGTAAGAATGACGACGCTCGAACTGCGTTTAACCTCGTTTGTGCCGTCGCTGACCGTCACATAAATAGTGGTGTTAGTGTCTTTATCGACGTCTGCCGCAGTATAGATGCCGCTGGGCCGCCCCCCCGTGGTGCCGGTGTACATGCCCGCCGTCCTGGACCAGGCGTAGGTCAGTGGCTTGTCGGTTGAACTGTAGGCGTCGACCTTGACGGGCAATTGACCACCAGCGATAACGGTCGGCGGGATATCCATGGTGGCGGTAATCGGTGCAATAGCGGGCCTGATCGTGAGGGTCTTGTTCAGTAGGGTGGTGCCATAGGCGTTGGTCAATTTCACCGAAATGGGTTTTCGCAGGGGTTGCGCAACATTCGGGGCTTTCAAGCTCAGCGAATCGGCGCTACCGACCTCGGGTGTGAAGCCAGGCGCGGACCAGGCATAGTCCAATGTGCTGCCACCGGGGTCGGTCGCTATAGCGCGGGCGACGAACGTCTGGTTGGCCTCGACATCCAGGGGAATCTCCAATTGGCCGACAGGCAGTTGGGCCTCGAGTGGTGGGTAAAAGTTGGCGAGCACTTCGCGCCGTAGATTGAGGACACGCACGCTGTTGTGAATACCGGCGATGCCCATGGGCAAGCCGTTATATGTACGGTTGGGGCTGGACCAATAATTGCCCCTTGGACACGCCGGTATGCAGTCGTAGGCCATGGTCGTACGCCAGAAAGGACTATGCCCTTTTTGTTGATAGCCGAAGCCATCGCCGTATTGGCCTGCCGGCACATCCGAATAATGGTTCAAACCAAAGTTATGCCCCATCTCATGGGCGAAAGTGTAGTTGCCGGTTGGGCAACTGACGATGCTGAAGGCGTAACCCTTGGGCGCATTCACGTAGGCCAGCCCGCAATAGATACTGGCCTTGCTGACCATGACAACCAGATCGGCCCGTTGTTGTTCACGCAATAAACTTACCGGCCCGCCCAGGGCCGCATGGGTGGGTGTCCTGAGGTCCACGAGCATTTGGCTGTAACCGTCCGTTCCCTGCTTATCGGAATAGTCGAGGTGATAGACCCCTGCGCTCTCAAAATAGATCGGTACGTCGCTATGGGCCATGCCTTGATTGGCTTCAGCGAACATCAGTGCGGCATGGCCTTCCATATCGGGCCACGCCGCCTTGGCCTGGTTGGTGTAGATCAGCAGTACACGAATGGCGCTTAGCGCAGTGCTAGTCGGTGCTGCCGGGGAATGTTCCAGGGGGGGATCAACCGGTAGGACGAGGTCTTCAGGGTATTTGGAGGTGTCTACTTTAACGATGACGTGTTCTCCCGCGCCCACCGGAACGATTTGATACAGCTGGCCGAGATAATGAATAGAACCGGAGACTTGATCGCCATTACGCACCAGTATCGCGCTATTGAGCTCGTCCACCGGCACTTCTTTGCCGGTTTGCACCCCGGCGTTGATCATGCGCTGATCGGGAAGGCGTCCATGCCAGGTGACCAGGCGAGTGCTGGCGAATTCGGCTTGAAACTTACTCGCCACGACAACCAGGCCTTCCTCCAGGGGAAACGCCAATTCCTGCATATCGGTTGTCAGCAACCCAGCATCCAGGGTCAATTGGTTGACTTGTACTGTGGTCTGATCGTCGAGGATGGCTTTCAAGGCGCTGTTCGCCGGATGGCCTGCCGTGGACTGGGCTGATACCTGTGGGCCCAGCAGAAATAATGCCTCGGCTGCGAACAGCCGTGAAGACATTAGCAGCCAGCAGGTGGCAAGGGCATAAAGTACGAGTCTGTTCATTGTTTGCGCTCTCCTGGATGCTTCCCGCTTGGGACGTTCCGTACAGCTAAATCGGGAATCGCGCGGGCGGATACTGTCGTAAATACCAGTTCCGATCAGTGGTCAGGAGGGGAAGCGCCTAAGTGCCTGGGTGCCTGCACACACCCAGGCTGGGGTTACGTCATACCTTGGGTTGCAGGCAATCCAGCGCACGGTCGGCGAGGGTGCGGGCCATGTCGATCAGGTGAGCGGTGGAGCAGGCCATGTCTCGCTGGGTGCCTTTGAGGCCCTCGGCGGTTTCGGTGGCGGTGGTAGCGGCGCAGCGCAGTAGCGAGGAGATGCTGGCGATGGCGTCTTCGAAACTCAGGTCTTCGTGGGCGACGAAAATCGGGAAGGGTGGGTCGGGGACAATTTTGCTCATGGGTATAGCTCCTACTCAGTTGGGGCGCCGTCCTATGCCGTTTCCACACGACAAATTAGGTGACAGCCATACGCGGGGTGGAAACCGGGGAGTAGGACCCAGTCAGACCGAAGTCTGCCCGCGCACAGCCGCCATTGAGCGTTTGCATACGATCATGACGCCTACTCATTTCCAGGTTTCCACACCCGATCGCTGATATGCAGCGACGAAGCGAAGGCTAGTCAGCGAAATGAGCAGGCGCAAGGCCAAAGGATTGTCTAGGAAACGTCCTGCAAGTTAAAGGGATATGGATTGCTGGCCTTTAACAATGCATGTCGAGCGGGCGATGCTGGTCAACTGTGGACGGGCTAGCCCTGATGGTTTTTGGTAGGAGCGAGCTTGCTCGCGAAAAACGTCAACGATAACGCGTGTTTTCTGGATAAACGCGGCGCCTGTGGGTTTTTCGCGAGCAAGCTCGCTCCTACACAGGGGTTATGGGGCGTTAGTGGGGTTGGGTTGCAGGCAATCCAGCGCACGGTCGGCGAGGGTGCGGGCCATGTCGATCAGGTGAGCGGTGGAGCAGGCCATGTCTCGCTGGGTGCCTTTGAGGCCCTCGGCGGTTTCGGTGGCGGTGGTGGCGGCGCAGCGCAGTAGCGAGGAGATGCTGGCGATGGCGTCTTCGAAACTCAGGTCTTCGTGGGCGACGAAAATCGGGAAGGGTGGGTCGGGGATGAGTTTGTTCATGGATAAAGCTCCTGCTTGGATTGGGAGCCATTCTTTTGCCGATCTCACACGTCAAAAGGTGGCAGCTATGTGCGGGGTGAGATACCGGAAAACAGGACCCGGCCAGACCGAAGTCTGCCCGCACACAGCCGCCATAGACGGTTGTAGCGCATTGCGCCTGCTAATAACGGGATCTCACACCCGATCGCTGATATGCAGCGACGAAGCGAAGGCTAGCCAGCGAAATGAGCGGGCGCAAGGCCAAAGGATTGTCTAGGAAACGTCCTGCAAATTAAAGGGATATGGATTGCTGGCCTTTAACAATGCATGTCGAGCGGGCGGTGATAAATGGAACGGCAGGTTGAGTGACGACCACCCACAAGGTGGATTTTTCAATCAATCCCTGAATGAATCAGAGGCCCAGCATGACATTTTCAATAAAGCCATCTTCCACTAGCGCTTTCACCGCTCTACCCGAGCAACCGGATGCTGACAGTCGCTCACGCCAAGCTAGCCATCGACAGGCACGAAGCGCTGAAACCCAGGCCATCGTCCCCGACACGCGCCCGTACGCTAGTGTGACTGACCGACAACTAATAGGGCTGATCCGCGACCACTTCCGCGAATTCGCCGCAGGGGCGACAGACAGCTATGTGAACTTCAATGAGTTGAAAGAAGCCGCCGGCCTGGTTGCCACCGACAGGACATTTTCACCAGAGGCACACCACGCGGCCAAGGAGTTACTTTCACGTCCCAAGCTGCTGCGCAAGCTGGATATCGGCATCAGCTTCTTCGGTGGCCCCGGTAAGGAGGATGGCCGATTCGATATGGATAACCTGAACTATCTGTACAAATTCCCCCATCGTGAATGGAAGGTGCCGCGTCGTAATCATTAAGTGCAGGCAGGCGTTCGAGCAGGCACTGCAGATCAATTGTGGGAGCTGGCTTGCCTGCGATGGCGGCCTGACAGCCGACGCTGATCTAGCTGACGCGCCGCAGTCCAAATGTGGGAGCTGGCTTGCCTGCGATGGCGGCCTCCCAGCCGACGCCTATCTACCCGATGCCCCACGATCAAACTGTGGGAGCGGGCTTGCTCGCGAAGGCGGCCTGGCAGTCAACACAGTTGGATTGTGTACATATCCATTGCTGCGGTAACGGCCGCTTAGGGTTCCGCCCTGACGGCGGCTCACTTTTGAACAGCGCAAAAGTAAGCAAAACGCTCTTGCCCCACCACTCGGCACCTCGCTTAGGCTCGGTGTGCCCGTAATCCGCCAGTGATTTGGGGGGCCGCCGCCACGCGCCATCCATGGCGCGGGGCGG
>JAAIGE0101183394.1_pt1 | contig 10197 bp, 10 predicted proteins | sample 6487951 | NCBI WGS metagenome assembly JAAIGE01 (sample SAMN13974128, study PRJNA590717) | phyllosphere metagenome | biome: tomato field; feature: multiple bacterial spot infested tomato fields; material: tomato leaves; isolation source: leaves from tomato fields | host: Solanum lycopersicum ... | reverse complement strand
GTCAGGGGTGACGCGCATCACTTCCATCTCCAGGATCGGCGAGCTGGTCGCCCAGACCCGCGACCTCTCCGACGGCGGCGTGTACGTCAAGCATGACGACCTGGCCGCCCTGGAGCCCGGAACCCGGGTGACCGGCCAGGTGCAGGACCTGCCCATCGAAGCGCCGATCCTGGAGATGGAAGTGATGCGCGTCACCCCTGACGGCGTGGGTCTGCGCTTCGTTCGCGATTGAGTTTCCTGCCTGCATTCTGCCTTGTCACCCTCAGTGCGCCTCGTTAACTGCGCTCAGAAAAGCCTGAGTGCGCTCTTGTTGGGGGTTGCCGAACAGCTCTGCCGGCGTGCCCTGTTCGTGAATGCAGCCCTGGTGAAAGAAGCACACGCGATCGGCGAACTCGCGGGCAAAGCCCATCTGGTGGGTAACCATCAGCATGGTCAAATTGTGTTCGCTGCCCAGGCGGCGGATCACGTTGAGCACCTCGCCGCACAGCTCGGGATCGAGTGCCGAGGTCACCTCGTCGAACAGCATCACCTTGGGCCGCATCGCCAGGGCGCGGGCGATGGCCACGCGCTGCTGCTGACCACCGGACAGCTGCGAGGGAAAATGGCGTAGCTTCTCGCCCAGGCCGACCATGGCCAGCAGCTCCTCGGCGCGCTCGGTGGCTTCCTTCTTGCCCATGCCGAGTACCTGTACTGGCGCCTCAATGACATTCTGCAGCGCGCACATGTGCGGGAACAGGTTGAAGCTCTGGAACACCATGCCGATCTTGCTACGCACCTTGCGCTGATGGCTGGCGCTGGCCGGCACCAGGCGGCCGTCGCGCGCGGGCATATGGGTCAGCGGTTCGTTGTCGACGGCGATCACGCCCTCGTCGATGCTCTCCAGGGTCATCAGCGCGCGCAGCAGGGTGGACTTGCCCGAGCCGCTGGGGCCGATGATCGCCACCTTCTCGCCCTCGGCGACATCCAGGTTGAGGTTGTTGAGCACGGTGAGGTTGCCGTAGCGCTTGGTCACGTCGGTGAAGCGAACAATGGGCTGGGACACGGTCGAGCTCCCGGAGTCAACTGGCGAAGTTAGAAAGGCGTTCATCGTGGGGTTACCTCCAGGCGGTCTTCCATACGCCGCACGCACCAGGCCAGCGCCAGGCTGAGCAGCAGGAAGAACAGGCCGACCATGGTGATGGGTTCAAGGTAGCGGAAGCTTTCGGAACCGATATTCTTGGCCTGCTGCATGATCTCCACCACGGTGATGGCCGAGAGCACCGGCGTGTCCTTGAGCATCGCCACCAGGTAGTTGCCCAGCGCCGGCAGGATCGGCCGCAGCGCCTGCGGCAGGATGATGTTGCGGTAGGCCGATAGCGGCGACATGTTCAGTGCCGTCACCGCCTCCCACTGTCCGCGCGGCACGGCGTCGAGACCAGCGCGGTACACCTCGGCGGTGTAACAGGCGTAGTGCAGGGCGATGCCGAGAATGCCCGCCTGCAGCGCCGTCAGGCTCAGTCCGTAGTTGGGGAACACGTAGAACAGGAAATACACCTGGATCAGCAGCGGTGTGCTGCGGATGAACTCGATCAGCCCGGCCACCGGCCACGACAGCCACAGGTGCTTGCTGCGCCGGGCGATGGCCAGCAGCAGGCCGACGACGATGGCGATGGCGAAGCCGGCGAAAGTGATCAGCAGGGTATTGAGCGAGGCCTTGAGCAGGTCCGGAAGGATGTTCAGGGCGAAATCCCAGTCGAAGAAATTCATTGCAGGCCTCCGCGCATCCGCCCACGGCTAAGGCGTTTCTCCAGCAGGCGCATGCCGAGGTTGATCACCTGGGCCATGACGAAATACATCAGCAGCGCCAGGGCGAAGATCTCCAGCGTCATGAAGGTCGCCTGATCCAGCTGGCGGGCGCGGAAGGCCAGGTCGGAAAGGGTGATCAGCGACACCAGCGAGGTATTCTTGAGCAGCTCGATCAGCAGGTTGGTGCCCGGTGGAACTGCCGCCAGCAACGCCTGCGGCAGGATGATGCGCAGGAAACGCTTCGAAGGCCGCATGTTCAATGCCGTGCAGGCTTCGTACTGACCCTTGGCGACCGAGTTAATGGCGCCGCGCATCACCTCTGCGCCATAGGCGCCGATATGCAGACCAAGGCCGACCACAGCCACGATGAAGGCGCTCATCTCGATGTTGAAGGGCGGCATCGGTAGCACGAAGTACAGCCAGAACAACTGCACCAGCAGCGAAGTGCCGCGAAAGATTTCGATATAGGTGATCGCCAGCCAGCGCAGCGGGGCGATGGGTGACAGCCGGCCGAGGGCGGCGATGACTGCCGAGACGATGGCCAGCAGCGAGCCCCAGAAGGTGACTTGCACGGTGACCCAGGCGCCTTGCAGCAGCAGGGGAAGAAGATCGTTCATGGTTGGCTACCGCTCGATGGACGGAAACGCGCCGCGCACCGAAGCGCGGCGTGGCCCGCTCATTACTGGCCGCAGAGCTCGGCGGCGGTCTTGTCGGTGATGTTCGACTTGTCGAAGCCGAAAGGCTTGACCGTGGCCAGGTGCTCTTCGCTGCCGATCCATTCCTTCAACTGGGCATTGACCGCGTCGCGCAAGTCCTTGTCCTCGGGGCGGAAGGCCAGGGCGCCATAGCCGGTGTGGGCCGGGTCGTCCTTGAACTCGGCGATGGCCTCAACGCGGTCGCCGCCTTTGTTGGCCAGGCCCTTCATGGTCAGCTGGGTGCCGACGGCAGCATCTGCACGGCCGGCGCGCACGGCTTGCAGCTGGGCAGTGGTGTCCGGCACCTGGAGAATCTGCTTGTCTTCGATGCCGGCGCTACGCGCATAACCGAGGTTCACTGTGCCGGACATGATCGCCACCTTGGCGCCGCTCTTGGCAATGTCTTCGTAGCTGTGCAAGTTCTTCGGGTTGCCGGTCTTCACCAGCAGTGTGTCGGGCAACTGATAGTGCGGGTCGGTGAACAGCACCTGCTTGCAGCGTTCGGGGGTGATGTACATGCCGGCGGCGATCAGGTCAAAGCGGCTGGCGCGCAGGCCGGGGATCAGCGAGCCCCATTCGGTGAGCACCGGGTTGATTTTCTCCACGCCCATGCGCTCGAAAATCTTGGTGACGATCTCCGGCGACTCGCCGGTGACCTTGCCATCTAGGGCGGTATAGGCGAACGGTGTTTCGTTGGCGTAGCCGATGCGTACGCTACCGCTGTCCTTGATCTTGTCCAGGGTCGAGGCCTGAACCAGGGTACCTGCCGCAAGCAGGTTGCAGGCCAGCACGAGCTGGCGAAAACGAGGTGGGGTAACGCTACTCATCTTGGTGTTCTCCTGTTTCTTGTAGCCGCTGTTGGCGGCGTGATGTGTTAGGAGGCAGGTGAATCAAGAGCGTTGGGCGCCAACTGCGCCGGGTGGGAAGTTCTTATTGGCTGTTTTCCACCCTGGGTTCGAGCATACAAAGGCTTTTTTGCCTGCGGCATTGCACTAGGACAATTGAATCGCCGCGTCATGTGCGTGATGCTGTGCACTGCCAGCCGCCAGATGGAAAGCCTGATGCAGAACTGGAAGAGCGCCCTGGGTAATGCACGTCAGGGGGAGTCGAAATACAAGCGCCTGGTTCAGGCGATAACCGCCGACATTGACCAGGGTACCCTGAGTGACGGTCAGAGGTTGCCTCCGCAGCGCCAGGTGTCCGACGCTCTGGGCATCAGCGTGCAGACCGTGACCAACGCCTACAAGGAGCTGGAGCGCCAGGGCCGGGTGCGTTGCGAGGTGGGGCGTGGCAGCTTCGTCTCGCGGCGCACCAGCGAGCGGGTGGCCACCTCGATGCTTGATCACGACGAGCAGGCGCTGATGGATTTCTCCAATGCGCGCATCTTGCATACCGCCGAGCATGACCGCCTGTGGCGGAAAACCTGTATGGAGCTGGCGCAGGAGGCGGAGCAGCCGTGGATTCACGCCTTTCGCCCGATCGCTGGCTTGGAGCACCAGCGCGAGGCGGCAGTGCGTTGGTTGGCGCGCCTGGGCATGGCTGTCAGCACCGAGGATGTGCTGCTGACCAACGGCGCCGCACACGCCATTTTTCTCGCGCTGGCCACCCTGGCCGGGCCGGACGACGTGGTGCTTTGCGAAGGCCTGACCGATCACGGCGCCATTGGCAGCTCGCAGGTACTCGGCTTCACGCTCAAGGGCCTGGAGATGGATCATTACGGCCTGAACCCCGAACACTTCGAGGACATGTGCGCTAACGAAAAGATCACCGCGTTGGTCTGCACGCCTAACCTGAACAACCCAACCAGCGCACTGATGCCAGACGAGCGCCGCCGAGAAATCGCCGAGATCGCCCGCCGCTATGGCGTGTACCTCATCGAGGACGATGTCTACGGCCCGCTGCTGGCCGGTCAGCAGACCACGCGGCCGCTGAGCCATTACGTGCCGGAGCTGTCTTTCTACTGCACCAGCATGACCAAGTCGGTGCTCACCGGCCTGCGCATCGGCTACCTGGTGATGCCCAAGCGTCTGGCACTGCGCACCGAAAGCATTCTGCGGGTGAACAGCTGGATGGCCACCCCGCTACTCGGCGAGGTGGCAGCGCGCTGGATCGACTCCGGCGAGGCAGAAGAATTGGTGCAGCTGCAGCGCCAGCTGCTGGCTAATCGACAAGCGCTGGTGGAGCAGGAACTGGGCGAGCACCTGATCGGCAATCACCCCTATTCGCTCAACAGCTGGCTGCGCGTGCCCGAAGGCTGGGAGACAGACGGCCTATTGCGCGAGCTGCGCCGCCGCAATGTGGCGCTGACCCTGCCCGACCCGTTCGTCCCACCGGGCATGCCGAGGCCGCGTGCGGTGCGCCTGTGCGTCGGCGCCGAGTGCAGCGAGGCTAAGATGCGCCAGAGCGTGCAGATCGTGCGCGACGTGTTCGAGCAGTATCCGAAGGTGCACGACTTCTAAGCCTGCCAAAGCTACCGTGGGAGGAGCTTTAGCGGAGATTTTTCATGGGCTGTCGCGGCTAACGTCCCTCCCACAGACACGCAGCACGTTCGGATACGGTCTAGGGGGACGTCTCTTTTTACGTCCACCGTATTAGTGAATCGGTGACGCGTGATCCACCCTACGGCCATCGAAGCGCTCAAAGCGGCTTGGACAAAAAATCGTCCTAGTACATTCAGCCACTCAATTTCCCGCTCATACACTCGGCCGCACACCTTCACGGAACGTGCGCCATGTCTTCCATCACCTTCGATGACTTGATCCAGGCTCGCCAGCGTATCGCCGGCCTGGTGCGCCAGACGCCGCTGGAGCATTCGCCCAGCCTGAGCCGCCTGGCCGGCGTGCCGGTGTGGTTGAAGCTGGAGTCGCAGCAGGCCACCGGCAGCTTCAAGCTGCGCGGCGCCAGCAACGCGGTGGCGCAATTGGACGCCGAGCAGAAGCGCCTAGGTGTGGTCACCGCCTCCACCGGCAACCATGGCCGGGCGCTCGCCTTCGCCGCCTCGCAGCTAGGCGTAAAGGCCATCGTCTGCCTCTCCGAGCTGGTGCCGCAGAACAAGGTGCGCGCCGTTCGTGAACTGGGCGCCGAGGTGGTGATCAGCGGCCGCAGCCAGGACGACGCCCAGCTTGAAGCCCTGCGCATCGCTCGCGAGCAGGGCGCCGCGTTCATCCCCCCCTTCGACCACCCTCACGTGATCGCCGGCCAGGGCAGTCTTGGCTTGGAAATTCTCGAGCAGTGCCCGGATGTCTGCGACGTGCTGGTGCCACTGTCCGGCGGCGGCCTGTTCGCCGGCGTGGCGCTGGCAGTCAAGACGCCACGCCCTGCGATTCGCACCCACGGCATCAGCATGCGACTCGGCGCGGCGATGCACGCGAGCCTGCAGGTCGGCGAGCCGGTGGAAGTGGAAGAACTCGCGACCCTGGCCGATTCGCTCGGCGGCGGTATTGGCCTGGACAACCGCTTCACCTATTCCATCACTCGCGAGCTGTGCGACCAGGTTCACCTGCTCGACGAAGTCTCCATCGCCCGTGGCATCCGCCATGCCTACCGCGAGGAGCGGCTGGTGGTAGAGGGCGCTGCCGCCGTCGGTATCGCCGCCCTGCTCGACGGCCTGATCGAACCACGTGGCCCGCTGGTGGTGGTGATCAGCGGCCGCAATATCGATATCGACCAGCACCTGCGTGTGCTGGGTGGCGCAGACGCCTGAGGAGCCCTTTATGGCCAAGACCCTGATTCTCAACCAGGCCGACCTGCGCGATTGCGTCGGCCTCGACACTGACAGCCTTGAGGTGGTGGAGAACGCCTTCCGCCTGCTCGCCACGGCGGCGGTGGCTATGCCGCCGATCCTGCGTCTGGACGTACCCGAGCATAACGGCGAGGTCGACGTGAAGACCGCCTACCTGCCCGGCGTGGCGCATTTTGCCATCAAGGTCAGCCCCGGCTTCTTCGACAATCCCAAGCTGGGGTTGTCCAGCCTCAACGGTCTGACGATGCTGTTCTCCGCGCAGACCGGCCTGGCCGATGCGCTGCTGCTGGATAACGGCTACCTCACCGCCGTGCGTACCGCCGCCGCCGGTGCGATTGCGGCCAAATGGCTGGCGCGCAAGGATGCCGGCGTGGTCGCCGTTCTCGGCGCCGGCGAGCAGGCGCGCCTGCAGTTGCAGGCCCTGCGCCTGGTACGTGACGTACGCGAGGTGCGCATCTGGGCGCGCGACCCTGCCAAGGCCCAGGCCATGGCCGCCGAGCTGGAAGATGCGCGCGCCGTGGACAGCGTCGATGCGGCGCTCGATGGCGCCGATATCGCCATCACCACCACGCCCAGTCGCGAGCCGTTGATCCAGCCGCAGCACCTGCGCTCCGGCCTGCACATCACCGCCATGGGCTCGGATGCCGAGCACAAGAACGAGATCGCTCCGGCCGTGCTGACGCGGGTCGATGCCTACGTGGCCGATCGCCTGAGCCAGACCCGTGTGCTCGGTGAGCTTCACCACGCCATCGCTGCCGGCCTGGTGCGCGCCGAGGATGATTTCGCCGAGCTCGGCCAAGTGATCTCCGGCCAGCGTCCAGGCCGCACTGCCAATGACCAGATCACCCTGTGCGACCTGACCGGCACCGGCGCCCAGGACACCGCCATCGCCAGCCTCGCCTACCAGCATGCTGTCGCGGCCGGCAAAGGCCTCAGCTTCGACTCCTGAAACCCTGCGGGCATGGCACTCCGAGCCCGCGAAATCGCTCCATCACGAGGGCAACGCAATGTCCGAAATCGTCGTCAACCTCCCCTTCAGCCGGGAGGAATATGCCCAGCGTCTGGCCAAGACGCGTAGCGCCATGCAGGCCAGGGGCATCGAACTGCTGATCGTCACCGACCCGTCCAACATGGCCTGGCTCACCGGCTATGACGGCTGGTCGTTCTACGTGCACCAGTGCGTGCTGCTGGCGCTCGATGGCGAGCCGGTCTGGTACGGCCGTGGCCAGGATGCCAACGGCGCTAAGCGCACGGTGTTCATGCAGCCGAGCAATATCGTCGGCTACCCCGATCACTATGTGCAGTCCACCGAGCGCCATCCGATGGACTACCTGTCCAAGGAGGTTATCGCCGCCCGTGGCTGGGACACGCTCAGCATCGGCGTCGAGCTGGACAACTACTACTTCAGCGCCGCCGCCTATGGCTCGCTGCAGCGCAACCTTCCCAGCGCGCGTTTCGTCGATTCGACTGCGCTGGTCAACTGGCAGCGGGCGATCAAGTCGCCCACCGAGATCGGCTACATGCGCATCGCGGCGAAGATCGTCGAGAAGATGCATGCGGCGATCTTCGACAAGATCGAGCCGGGCCTGCGCAAGAACGAGCTGGTGGCCGAGATCTACCGCACCGGCATCCTCGGCGCCGATGGCCATGGTGGCGATTACCCGGCCATCGTCCCGCTGCTGCCCACCGGCGCCGATGCCAGCGCGCCGCACCTGACCTGGGACGACTCGCCGATGGTCAGCGGTGCCGGCACCTTCTTCGAGATCGCCGGCTGTTACAAGCGCTACCACTGCCCGCTGTCGCGCACCATTTACCTGGGCAAGCCGCCGCAGCATTTCCTCGATGGCGAGAAGGCCGTGGTCGAAGGCATCGCCGCCGGCCTGGAAGCGGCCAGGCCGGGCAACACCACCGGCGATATCGCCCACGCATTTTTCAAAGTGCTGGAGAAATTCGGCATCCACAAGGACAGCCGCTGCGGCTACCCCATCGGGATCAGTTATCCGCCGGACTGGGGCGAGCGCACCATGAGCCTGCGCCCGAGCGACGAAAGCGTGCTGCAGCCGGGGATGACCTTCCACTTCATGCCCGGCCTGTGGCTGGACGACTGGGGCCTGGAAATCACCGAGTCGATCCTGATCACCGACAGCGGCGTAGAGACATTCTGCGACGTGCCGCGCAAGCTGTTCGTGAAGGATTGATGCCATGACCGACGTTCTGCGTGACAGCCCCATCAGCCCCACGGTCGACTTCGACCGTCATGGCGTGCAACACGGTTTCCTCAAACTGCCCTATTCCCGCGATGATTCGGCCTGGGGCGCGGTGATGATTCCGCTCACTGTAGTGAAAAACGGCAGCGGCCCCACCGCGCTGCTCACCGGCGGCAACCACGGCGATGAATACGAAGGCTCACTGGCGCTCAGCAAACTGGCGCAGCGCTTGACGGCGGATGATGTGCAGGGACGGGTGATCATCGTGCCGTTCATGAACGCCCCCGCCGTGCAGGCCGGCACCCGCACCTCGCCCATCGACAAGGGCAATCTCAACCGCAGCTTTCCTGGCAAGCCGGACGGCACGGTGACGCAGAAGATCGCCGATTACTTCCAGCGCACCCTGCTGCCCATGGCCGACGTGGTGCTGGATATCCATTCCGGCGGCAAGACGTTGGACTTCCTGCCGTTCGCTGCTTGCCACGTGTTGCCGGACAAGGCCCAGGACGCCGCTTGTGCCGCCGGCATGCGCGCCTTCGCCGCGCCCTACTGCATGCGCATGCTGGAGTTGGATGCGGTGGGCATGTACGACACCGCCGCCGAGGAGCAGGGCAAGGTGTTTGTCACCACCGAGCTGGGTGGCGGCGGTAGCAGCACGGCGAAAAGCCTGGCCATCGCCGAGCGCGGCGTGCGCAACCTGCTGATCCATTTCGGCTTGCTGCAGGGCGAGATCGAAGCCAGCGAATCGGTGATGCTCGACATGCCCGATGGTGACTGCTTCGTCGCCAGCGAAGACGATGGCCTGCTGGAAATGTGCCGCGACCTTGGCGATACCGTGGAGAAGGGCGAGGTGATCGCGCGGGTGCACAGTGCCCGTCGTACCGGCGAGCCGGCCCGGGAATACCGCGCCAAACGCAGCGGCCTGCTCGCTGCGCGGCACTTTCCGGGGCTGATCAAGGGGGGCGATACCCTGGCGGTCATCGCCGACGTGGTGGGCTGACCGGAGGCCACATGCACAAGCTCGACCGCTATGACCTGAAGATCCTGCGCATCCTTTCCGAGGACGGGCGGATCACCAAGTCGGCCCTGGCCGAGGCGATCAACCTCTCGGTGACGCCGGCCTGGGAGCGGGTGCGCAAGCTGGAAAGCGCCGGACTGATCACCGGCTACCGCGCAACGATCGACTGGACAGCGCTGTTCCGCAGCCAGCAGGTACTGGTGGAAATCACCCTGGCCCGCCACACCGCGCAGGACATGCGCCGCTTCGAGCAGCGCATGGGCGAGGCGCCGGAGGTGGGTTTTTGCTACGCCACCGGCGGCGGTGTCGACTATATCGCGATGATCCGGGCCCGCGACATCGATCACTACCAGCGTTTCGTCGACCAACTGCTGCTCGACGATCTGGGTATCGAGCGTTATTTCACTTACATCGTCACCAAGACCATCAAGGCGGACGCCTCAGGTGCGCCCGCCGAATTGGATGACTAGAGCTTGGCCTTCACCGCCGCCAGCCCGTCACCGCCATCGCGGGTTTTCACGCCTTCCAGCCAGCCATCGAGCACCTGCGGGTTGGCCTTGATCCAGTTTCTGATTGCCGTGGCATTGGCCACCTTGCGGTTGAGCACGTCGTCCATGATGGTGTTTTCCATCTCCTGGGTGAATTTCAGGTTGGTCAGCAGCTTGCCCACGTTCGGGCATTCGGCCACATAGCCCTTGCGGGCCAGGGTGTTGACCGAGCCGGTGCTGCCGAAGAATTTCTCGCCGCCCT
>JAAIGE0100777735.1_pt1 | contig 10202 bp, 9 predicted proteins | sample 6487951 | NCBI WGS metagenome assembly JAAIGE01 (sample SAMN13974128, study PRJNA590717) | phyllosphere metagenome | biome: tomato field; feature: multiple bacterial spot infested tomato fields; material: tomato leaves; isolation source: leaves from tomato fields | host: Solanum lycopersicum ... | reverse complement strand
GTGGTCGGTGTGTTCGACGAGTTCGGCACCACCCTGGATGCGCTGGACCGGACCTCCGCCGGCATCTGGCTGGTCGCGGAACGGCTGCGCGATCCCGGCGGGTCTGCTCGCGGGCCTCGCCTTCGGCATCCCCCTCATGGCGTACGCGGGGTCGATCGAAGACGACAAGGGGCAGTTCGCGCTCGTGCAGCGGTTCATCTTCATGCCGATGTTCCTGTTCTCGGGCACGTTCTATCCGCTCGAGACGCTGCCCGCGTGGCTGCAGTGGATCGGCTGGGTCTCGCCGCTCTGGCACGGCGCCGAGCTCGGCCGACTGGCGACGTACGGTGCCGCCGTGCCGCCGGTGATGATCGCCGTCCACCTCGCGTACCTCGTCGTGCTCGCGGGCGTCGGCTACCTGTGGGGCCGCAAGGTCTTCGTCGAGAGGCTCGCGAAGTGAGCGCCGCGACGGTCGAGGCCACCGCGCGTCGCGGCGGAGTGCGGGCGCTGTGGGCGGGCAACCCCGGCGCGGTCGTGCAGCGCGGCTTCCTCGCAGCCCGGTCGTCGAGCTGGGCGGTCGTGCTCTCCGGGTTCTTCGAGCCGGTCTTCTACCTCGCGTCGATGGGGCTGGGGCTCGGGGCGCTCATCGGCGACGTCGAGACGTCGCAGGGCATCCCGGTCAGCTACGCCGCGTTCATCGCTCCCGCCCTCCTCGCGGTCTCGGCCATGAACGGCGCGATCTACGACTCGACCTGGAACGTCTTCTTCAAGCTCAACTACGGCAAGCTCTACGAGGGCATGCTCGCGACCTCGCTCGGTCCGCTCGACGTGGCCCTCGGCGAGATCCTCTACGCGCTCCTGCGCGGTCTGCTCTACGCGACCGGGTTCATGATCGTCATGCAGGTCCTCGGGCTGAACCTGGCGTGGACGGCGATCCTCGCGATCCCGGCAGTGCTCCTCATCGCGTTCGGCTTCGCCAGTCTCGGCATGGCCGTCACGAGCTACATGAAGACGTTCCAGCACATGGACTGGATCAACTTCGTCCTGCTGCCCATGTTCCTGTTCTCGGCGACGTTCTACCCGATCACCGTTTACCCCGAATGGGTGCAGTCGATCGTCATGGCGCTGCCCCTCTGGCACGGCGTCGAACTGATCCGCGGGCTGACCACCGGCATCCTGTCGGCGGGCATGCTGTGGCACGTCCTGTACTACGTCGTGATGATCGCGGTCGGACTCGTCTTCACGACGAAGCGCCTGCGCGCGCTGTTCCTCGACTGAGGGTCAGCGTCCCGATTCCATGACCTCGCGCGCCTTGCGGATGCGGCGGGGGTTGACCGGATGCGTCGCGAGCACGACCTTGCCGCGCGAGTGCAGCTTCTGCAGGTCGTCGTATGCTTCGGCGACGTCGGCGAGCGGGTAGAAGCCCGACACGAGGACGTTGACCGCCCGCTTCTCGGCGAGCTCGACGACCTTGCGCAGCTGGTCGGTGCCATGTGCGACGGCCGCGGGGTCGTCCGACAGCAGGGCGACCTCGCGCTCGCGACGGTCGGCGCTCGAGCGGAACTTGCTCGCGGGGACGCCGAGGGCTTCGGCGATCTCGTGTCCGTCCTGCCCGAAGTTGTCGATGTACGCGCTGACCCCGTCAGGGGCGAGGGCGCGGATCCGGTCGACGATCCCCGCGCCGTAGCGCACCGGCTTCACACCGAGCTGACGCAGGTAGTCGAAGTTGCGGTCGCCGCACGTCCCGATCACGCGAGCACCGCGGTGCATGGCGATCTGCGCCTCGACGCTGCCGACACCGCCCGCCGCGGCTGAGACGACCACCGTGTCGCCGGCGCCCACCTTCAGTTCGTCGAGGATGTCGAGGGCCGTCGTGCCGGCCAGGTACAGACCGCCCGCGGTCTCGAACGTGACGTTCTTGGGCTTGCGCACGAGCCGGTCGGTCGACACCGTGAGGTGGCTGGCCTGCGCTCCCGAGCGGACGTGACCGACGACGTCGCTGCCGACGGGGAAGCCCGCCGTGTCGGGGCCGACGGCGATCACGGTGCCGGCGAAGCAGCTGCCTGATCGGCGGGGGAACGGGTCGTCCCATTCTTGCTCGGCGCCCGAGCGGACGAAGCCGTCGATGTGGTTGAGTCCCATCGTCATGACCTCGACGGTCACCTCGCCCGCGCCGGGCTCCGGAAGCGGGCGGGTGACGAGGTGGAGCACCTCGGGTCCGCCGGTCTCGTCGTACTCGACGACCGATGCCTGTGTGACCTTCTTGATGGCCATCGTCCACTCCTCACGTGCCTGTGGGGCCGACGATAGCCCTGCGCCCGGACGGAGGGGAGCTCTTGACAGACGGATGCCGCGACCCTCCCGGTGGGGTGGGGCGCGGCATCCGCTCGTCAGGGTCGGGTCAGCGTGCGCCGAGGTCGACGTGTCCGATGTTCGTCTCGTACTCGACGTCCTTCGTCTCCTTCGACAGCCACAGGGCGATGAAGGTGAGGACGGCCGAGCCCGACAGGTAGACGCCGACGAGCCACGGCGATCCGCCGGCGGCGGCCCAGAGGGCGGTCGCGACGATCGGGGCGAGCGCGGCGCCGAGGATCGACGACACGTTGTACGAGATCGCCGACCCGGTGTAGCGGACGTTCGTCGGGAACAGCTCGGGGAGCAGGGCGCCCATCGGACCGAACGTCGCACCCATGAGCATGAACCCGAAGATCAGGAAGGCCTGCACGAGGGCGCCGCTGAACTTGGGGTCGAGCTGGGGCAGGAGGAAGACGTTGAAGAGCAGACCGAAGACGGCGATCGCCCCCGTGATCCACAGCAGCAGGCGGCGACGGCCGATCGTGTCGGCGACGGGGCCCGAGAGCAGCGTGAAGACGCCGAAGAAGACGACACCGACGATCTGCATGATGACGAAGTCCGTGTACCCGAACCCGAGGCCCGGCACATAAGTGGCCGCGTCGAACGCCGCGCCCGCAGCCTCTGCCGCGGCGGCGGCTCCCTCGGTCGTAGCCTTCGTGCCGTAGGCGAGGGTGAAGCTCGTCATCAGGTAGAAGAGCACGTACGTCGCGAGCATGATGAACGTGCCGAGGATCAGCTGCTTCCAGTGGCGACGGACGACCTCGCCGAGGGGGAACTTGCGGATCGCGCCCGTCTTCTCGGCCTTGGCGAACGTCTCGGACTCGACGAGCTTGAGACGCACGTACAGGCCGACGATCACCATGACCGCCGAGAACAGGAACGGCACGCGCCAGCCCCAGGCGAGGAACTCCTCGCTGCGCTGCGCGGGGCCGTCGGGGTGCGGCAGCAGGAAGTAGATCACCAGGAACACCGTGTTGGCGATGATGAAGCCGATCGGCGCGCCGAGCTGCGGGAACGTGCCGTACCAGGCGCGCTTGCCCTTCGGGGCGTTCTCGGTCGCGACGAGTGCGGCACCCGACCACTCGCCGCCGAGGGCGAAGCCCTGCGCGAGGCGGAGGACGAGCAGCAGGATCGGGGCGAGAACGCCGACCTGGTCGAACGTCGGCAGGAGGCCGATGAGGAAGGTGGCGACACCCATCGTGAGCAGCGACCCGACGAGGGTCGCCTTGCGTCCGAACTTGTCGCCGAAGTGGCCGAAGACGACGGCGCCGACGGGGCGGGCGACCATGGCGGCGCCGAAGATGCTGAACGACAGCAGCAGGTTCGTGGTGTCGTTGCCGGCGGGGAAGAACAGGATGGGGAAGACGAGGACGGCGGCGGTCGCGTAGACGTAGAAGTCGTAGAACTCGATCGTGGTGCCGATGAGGCTCGCCGTGATGACGCGGGAGCGGGGATTGGCGGGTGCGGTGGATGCCGCGGGTGCTGCGGATGACATGCGGGGGACCTTCGGAACGAAGCGGTGGGTCCTCATGGGACGCGTCGGCGGCGGACGTCCTCGCAGGGGTGATGCGAGGGCGTCACAGCTCTGGGATCACCGAGGCGCCGACGGAGTCGCCGGCGCCAAACCTCCACCCTACTCCCGCGTCATCCGGCGGGATCGGCCGGTCAGCGCCAGATGACCGCGAGCCCGGCGTTGAGGAGGGTGAGGATGCCGATGGGCCAGAAGATCCCGGCGGGCACCGACCCCGACTTCCGCAGGCGTCCCGCGCCGGCGCCGAGGAGGCCGCCGATGAGGACGAGGACGACGAGCTTGATGCCGATCTTGGCGTAGTTCAGGTCGTGATCGAGACCCCACGGCGCCGAGAGCGCGAGGCCCGCGACGAGCGCGATGCCGAGGCCCCAGTGCATGATGCGCGTCACTCGGCGCTGTCCGACGAGTTCGACCACCCAGGCCCCGAAGAGTGTCGCGAAACCGACGAGGTGGACGAGGACGACGATGCTGCGCAGGATCTCCATGCCCTCAGGCTACCTGAAGGTTGAGATCCCGCGCAGCATCGAGAAGGCGTGACGCGTCGCGCGTCAGCCGCGGAGGTCCCGCAGGACGAGCGCGGTGCGGATGGCGGCATCCGCTGCTTCTGCGCCCTTGTCCTCCTTCGAGCCTGCGAGGCCGGCGCGGTCGAGGCCCTGCTGCTCGTCGTCCAGCGTCAGCACGCCGAAGCCGACGGGCTTGCCGGTGTCGAGCGCGACGCGGGTGAGTCCGTCCGTCGCGGCCGACGAGACGAAGTCGAAGTGCGGGGTGCCGCCGCGGATGATGACGCCCAGCGCGACGGCCGCGTCGGCGCCGGCGTCGAGCGCGGCCTTGGCGGCGACGGGCAGCTCGAACGAGCCCGGCACCCGCACGAGGCGCCACGAGGCGCCCGAGGCGTCGAGGATGCGCTTCGCGCCCGCGATGAGGCCGTCGGTGATCGTGTCGTGCCACTGCCCGGCGATCACGACGACGGACAGGCCGCTCGCGTCGACCGCTTCGGCCCGGGGTGCTCCGTGTCCGCTCATGCGGTGTGCTCCTCACTGTGCGCGAGAGCCTCGCGCAGTTCGTCGGCGTCGATGATGTGGCCCATGCGGTCGGCCTTCGTCGCCAGATACTGGTGGTTGTTCGCGCCGACCCCGACCAGCAGGGGCACCTGGTCGACGATGGTGAGACCGAGGGCACGCAGCTGCGCGACCTTGTCGGTGTTGTTGGTCAGCAGACGGATCTGCTTCACGCCGAGGTCGGACAGGATGCCGGCGGCCGCCGCGTAGTCGCGGGCGTCGGCCGGCAGGCCGAGCGCGAGGTTCGCATCGACGGTGTCGAGGCCCCGCTCCTGCAGGCTGTACGCGCGCAGCTTGTTGATGAGGCCGATGCCGCGGCCCTCGTGGCCGCGCATGTAGATGACGACGCCGCCGTCCTGCTCGATCGCGTCGAGCGCCGCCTCGAGCTGCGGTCCGCACTCGCACTTGAGCGAGCCGAACGCCTCACCCGTGAGGCACTCGGAGTGCACGCGCACGAGCGGTGCCTCCTCGGTGAGGTCGCCCGAGACGACGGCGATGTGGTCGGTGCCGGTGATCCGGTCCTTGTAGGCGAGGAACCGGAACTGGCCGTGCGAGGTGGGGACCGTCGCCTCGGCGCGCAGGCTCACGCGGCGCTTGGCGGTGTGGTCGGTGTGGGCGGCGGTGCCGTCGCCGTCGGCCGCGCTGACATGCGCGATGAGCTGCTCGATCGTGATGACGGGGATGCCTTCGCGCTCGCCCATCTCGAGGAGCCCCGGCATCCGCATCATGCTGCCGTCGTCGGCGACGACCTCGCCGATCACGGCGACCGGCTGCAGGCCCGCGAGCTGCATCAGCTCGACGGCGGCCTCGGTGTGGCCGGCGCGCTCGCGCACCCCGCCGTCGACGGCGCGCAAGGGGAGTACGTGCCCCGGGCGGATGAGCGAGGACGGCACCGAGTCCGGGTCGGCCAGCACGTTGACGGTGCGGGCGCGGTCCGAGGCGCTGATGCCGGTCGTGACGCCCTCCGCGGCGTCGACGCTCACGGTGTACGCCGTGCTCCGGGCATCCTGGTTCTGCTCGACCATGGGGGGCAGGTCGAGGCGATCGGCCCAGTCGGCCGGCATCGGGGCGCACAGGAACCCGCTGGACCAGCGGATGGTCCATGCGAGCCATTCCGGCGAGGCGAGCTCGGCGGACAGGATGATGTCGCCCTCGTTCTCGCGGCTCTCGTCGTCGGCGACCAGGATCGGTCGGCCTTCCTTGAGGGCTTCCAGAGCGTCGGGGATGGACGAAAGGCTCATCGGGAGCCTCCTTCTTCTGCGGACGGGATGCCGTCGGGTGAGGCGAATCGGAGCAGGCGCTGCACGTGCCGCGCCAGGATGTCGGTTTCGAGGTTGACGCGGTCGCCGGGGGCGAGCGTGCCGAGGGTGGTCACCTCGAGCGTCTCGGGGATGAGGGAGATCTCGAACCAGTGCGACGCGGCGTCGGGCTCGGACACGTCCGAGACGGTGAGCGAGACGCCCTGGACCGTGATGGACCCCTTGTCGACGACGAGCGGGGCGAGGTCGGCCGGCAGCGAGACGCGGATGACGCGCCACTGCTCGCCGGGGCGGACCTCGAGGACCTCGCCCGTGCCGTCGACGTGTCCCTGCACGATGTGCCCGCCGAGGCGCGTGTCCGCGGCGAGGGCACGCTCGACGTTCACTCGGGAGTCGACCCCGAGGCTGCGGAGCGTCGACATGTCGAGCGTCTGCTTCATGACGTCGGCCGTGAACCCGTCGGAGGTCTGGTCGGTGACCGTCAGGCAGACGCCGCTGATCGAGATCGAGTCGCCGCGCTGCGCGTCCGAAACGGCGAGGGGTGCGCGCACGGTGAGACGCACGCCGTCGCCGGAGGGCTCGATCGCCGTGATGACGCCCTGTTCTTCGATGATGCCGGTGAACATCAGGCCTCCTGGGGGGTAAGGGTGACGAGGATGTCGTCGCCGAGTCGGTCGACGCCCGTGATGTCGAGACGTCGCTGCTGGGAGATGGTCGTGACGCCGATGTCGCCGACCGCGAGGCGGTCGCCGCCGATCAGCGTCGGTGCGATGTAGACGAGGAGCTCGTCGACGAGCCCCTGGCGCAGGAAGGATGCCGCCAGTGTCGGGCCGCCCTCGATGAACACACGCTGGGCGCCGAGCTCGCGGAGGCGGTCCAGCAGGTCCCGCAGGTCCTCGCCCTCGTCCTGCATGAACGGGCGCGGGTGCTTGCGCACTCGCGCCTCCTGCGGCACGGCGCGGACGCCGACCACGACGGGTCGGGGCTGGTCCTCGTAGAGTCCGCCGTCCTCGCGCCGCGCCGTCAGTGCGGGATCGTCCGCGAGGACGGTCCCCGTCCCCACCACGATCGCGTCCGCCAGCGAGCGTCGGCGGTGCACGTCGGCGCGGGCCTCGGGTCCCGTGATCCACTGACTGGTGCCGTCGGATGCCGCGGCCCGCCCGTCCAGCGACTGCGCCCACTTCAGGGTCACGTGGGGCCGCCCGAGGCGCTGCACGGTCAGCCACGACCCGATGAGCTCCTCGCCCTGGTCGCGCAGCACACCGCGCTCGACCTCGACGCCGGCGTCGCGGAGGCGCGCGGAGCCCCCGGAGGACACCTCGCCCGGGTCGTCGACGGCGTACACGACACGCGCGACGCCGGCCTCGATGAGCGCGACCGCGCAGGGGCCGGTGCGCCCGGTGTGGTTGCACGGCTCCAGGGTCACGACGGCCGTCGCGCCGCGCGCGGCATCCGGTCCGAGCTTCGAGAGGGCGTCGATCTCGGCGTGCGGCGTCCCCGCGCCGTGATGCCAGCCCTCGGCGAGCACCTCACCCGCGGGGGAGAGGATGACGGCGCCGACCTGCGGGTTGACCCCTCGCGGTCCACGCTGAGCGAGCGCGAAAGCGTGGCGGAGCGCGGTGCGCTCTGCGTCGGTGGCACTCATCCGGATCCTCACGATGGGGTGTTCCGGGGCGCGGGCGCGTCAGGCGGCCCCGCAGGGTCACTGCGGGCGCCCGTGCTGCCTCCCATCCGGACTAGCGACTCGCGTCGCATCACCGTCGGTTCCGGATTTCCACCGGATCAGCAGGACCTCGGGTCCCGCTCGCGGACTGTCACCGCCGGTTCGGATTCCCACCGACCCCGGAGCACGTTTCTTGCTCTCGAAGTGTAGTCAACCGGAATGACGCGGATTCATTCCCCGTCATCTCTTGACGCGGACGATCATCCGGTCAACGCGCGGGCGGTGGCCTCGTCGACGACGAGCTCGGTGACCAGCCGTGCCGCGAGCGCACCCCGGAGGCTGTCGCGTTTGTCGACGCCCGACACGATGCACACCCGGCTCGGCACGCGACGCAGCACCTCGAAGCGGGGCCCGGTCGCCCGGTCGTTCAACTCGATCCCGCGGGTCGACCCGTCGAGGCGGTAGAAGACGGTGGCGACGTCGCCCACCACGCCCTCACGGTCGAGCGCCGCGAGCTCCTCGGGCTCGAGGTAGCCGCCGGAGTACACGTGGCTGGGGACGCGGGAGTCGGCCGCCCCCACGCTGAAGACGACGAGGTCCATCGCCGCCTGCATGGCCAGGATGCGGGTGGTGCTCCGCTCGCGCCACATGGCCTGCTTCGTGCGCGGATCGTCGAAGAACGCGGGCACCGGGAACTGCTGCGCACTCCCGCCGTAGGCGACGGCGAAGCGGCTCAGGATGTCGCTCGCGTACAGCAAGCCCGTGGTGCGGGTGTTCCCGGAGCCGTTCAGCTGCACGAAGGTCGTGCCGTGCACGGCCTTGGGGACGAGGCGGCGGCTGACCGCGGCGGTGGTGGATCCCCACGCGACGCCGACCGTCGCATCCGCTTCGATGAGGTCGCCGAGCAGGTGCGCCGCGGCGGTCGCGACCCGCTCCAGCCGCTCCACCTCGCTCGCGTCGTCGGGGACCGGGACGACGTGGGCGGTGATGCCGTAACGGTCGGCGAGCTCCTGCTCGAGCAGCTGCGGGGCGGCGAAGGGGGAGCGGATGCGGATGTCGACGATGCCCGTCGCGCGGGCGCGCGACAGCAGGCGCGAGACGGTCGAGCGCGAGGTGCCGAGTTCCCGGGCGATGGCCTCCATCGTGCGGTCCTGGACGTAGTAGAGGTGCGCCGCGGTGAGCGCGCGTCGGATGTCGTCGGGGTCCAAGGTCTCGTCCACGGATGACAGTGTGCACGTATGTGCAACCGGACTGCAATCCCGTCCACCGCTGTCATCATGGTCCCATCGGCTTCTTCGGAAGCGGTCTGAGGCGAGCGGGGCGAGAGCCCGGCAGAAGTGGGAGTGTGACGTGGACACCGAGACCCGACAGGCGACGACAGCGCTGCGCGAGCGGCCGCAGGCGGACGTGCTCATCATCGGCGGCGGCATCAACGGCGTCGCCACCTTCCGCGACCTGGCGCTGCAGGGCGTCGACGTGGCTCTCGTCGAGCGCAGCGATTTCCTCTCCGGTGCGTCGGCGGCCTCGAGCCACATGATCCACGGCGGCATCCGCTACCTCGAGAACGGCGAGCTCCGCCTCGTCCACGAAGCGGTCACCGAGCGCAACGACCTGCTGACGACGGCGGCCCACTACGTGCGTCCGCTGCGGACCACCGTGCCGATCTTCTCGACGTTCTCGGGTCTGCTCTCCGCGCCGCTGCGCATGGTGCTCCACCGCAAGACCGCCTCCACCGAGCGCGGCGCCCTCCTGATCAAGGTCGGCCTCATCATCTACGACTCGTTCTCGCGCGGCGGAGGCCGCGTGCCGCGGCACACCTTCCGCGGTCGGCGCCGCTCGCTGCGGGAGCTCCCCGACCTGAACGCCGACGTGAAGTACACGGCGACCTACTGGGATGCCTCCCTCCGCGAGCCCGAGCGCCTCGGCCTCGACCTCGTCCGTGACGGCGTCGCCCTCGGCGGCAGCCGCGCCCGCGCCGCGAACTACACCTCCGCCGTCGGCGTCGACGGCGGCAAGGTCGTCCTCCGCGACGAGGTCACCGGCGAGGAGTTCCCGTTCGCGGCATCCGTCGTCCTCAACGCGGCCGGCCCGTGGACCGACCTCGCCAACGAGGCGCTCGGTGACGCGACCCGGTACATGGGCGGCACCAAGGGCTCGCACATCGTGCTCGACCACCCCGAGCTGATGCAGGCGACCGGCGGTCGGGAGATCTTCTTCGAGCACTCCGACGGTCGCATCGTGCTCATCTACCCGCTCAACGGTCGGGTCCTCGTCGGCACGACCGACCTCGAGCACGACATGTCCGAGCCCGCCGTCTGCACGGAGGAGGAGGTCGACTACTTCCTCGACCTCATCGG
>JAAIGE0101503322.1_pt1 | contig 10205 bp, 10 predicted proteins | sample 6487951 | NCBI WGS metagenome assembly JAAIGE01 (sample SAMN13974128, study PRJNA590717) | phyllosphere metagenome | biome: tomato field; feature: multiple bacterial spot infested tomato fields; material: tomato leaves; isolation source: leaves from tomato fields | host: Solanum lycopersicum ... | reverse complement strand
TTGGGATTCTTCAATTCCATCCAGTTTACTTCTATGAATACCATTTCCATTGCCGATCTCCGTAACTTCCAGACCAGCAGCGGAAACTCGCTGATTTCCGTGAACCAGCAGCTTGCCATCGGGTTCGGGATTGCATTCGGGCTTATTGTCTTAAAAATATTTGAAAACACAGACCTTGTCAGAGGTGAAATACACAATGCATTCCGGTATACCTTCTTAACAGTGGGAATGTTAACCATTATTTCCGGGTTTGTGTTCCGCCGGCTCCACGTTTCAGACGGGAAAAACATGAAATCGAAAGAAGAATAAAAAGGCACAAGGCACATTTTATCACTGACAGTTAATTTACCAGCATAAAATTGTTTAGGCTCCGTTACCCGCTGATTCTCTCAGGAGCTGTTTCGCGCTTTCACTACTCGCTTTTTTACGCCTCCCGCTTCCGTTCCTATAAAAAGAGCTCAGACAGGCCGTTCAATCACGGCTAGGTTGGAAACGGTAGTTTTTCAGTTTACCATCTATATTCCTACAGGATTTAAAAACAATAAATCCAGCCATCATACAAACATAAATATTCTGCTCACTACCCTGTTATTCATCATTGAATATTTTACCTTAACCTGAGTTTCAAACTCAGATTACGGAAACCCGTAAAATAGTGATGGCAGAGGTTGCTATTTTTGACTGTACATTAAAATTAAATCTAAAAACAACATCATGGCTTGGAGTTACAGAAAAAGAATCAAAGTGATACCGGGAGTTTATCTTAATTTCAGTAAAAAGGGAATATCTACTTCAATCGGGATAAAAGGGGCAAGCATCAATTTCAGCGGATCAGGAACTGCAGTGGGTACCAACAGCCCCGGGTTTTCAAACCGTTATAAACTGCCTGGCAATTCTCCACAATCAGTACCCGTTCCGGACGTTGCCTTACCGGAAGTTCCTGTATACGGACCTACATTTTCTGACGGAAATATTTTCAGTGCAGACCTTCATGAAATTACCAGCCAGAATATGCAGGGCATTAAAGAAGCCATTATTCTTGCCCGCCAGCAAAAGAATGAGCTGTCGGCTGATCTCAACAAAATAAAAAGAACGCTTACGGTAACCAAAACCAAAAAAATCCTGAGCTATGTTCTCCTGTACGGGCTGATCAACAAAAAAATCCCGCAGGATTCAGACCGGGATATCAAAGCCCAGGAAAACGCCATCAGCCAGACAAAAGACCTGATGGGTAAATGTTATGTAAATCTTGACATTGATTTTGATCCTGAAATCAGGAAAAAGTTTGAAAACGTCTATGAATCTTTCAGGCAGCTCGCCGCTTCACGCAAAATATGGGATATCACAAGTGCGCATTTCCAGGACCGGGTGGCGGCACGCTCTTCCGCCGGCACAGTAGTAAACAGGCGGGAAGTTCATTTCGCATTAAAATCCCTTCCGTATATACAGTCAGATTACCAGGCACTGTACCTTAAAAATGCCAATGGTGCCGATCTTTATATTTATCCTGCATTCATCGTAATGTACACCAATGAAACCAGCTTTGCCATTATCGGGATAGATGAGGTGAATTTCCAATGTACGCATACCCGTTTCACAGAAACATCCCCCGTTCCGGCAGACTCCAAAATTATCGGCCAGACGTGGGCTAAAGTAAATAAAAACGGCACCCGCGACAAAAGGTTTAAAAATAATGAGCAAATTCCGGTTGTGCGGTACGGGCACATCAGGCTAACTACCAAGACAGGGCTTCAGGAGGAATACGAATTAAGCAATTATGAATCAACAGAAAAATTCGGGCAGGCTTTCAGAGAATTCCAGGCTGAATTCCGATAGAATTATCATCATCATTTATAAGCAGTCTTCTCAAATAACGGAGGCTGCTTTTTTATTATATAATGCAATACTTACCAAACATCAATGTTCCGCAGCATAAGCCGCAGTATATTTGCTTACAGATAATGGGAAAAAGATGTATTAAGATTCCGTTCAAATTTTAATTATTCTTTTTCTTATTTTTATCATGAAATGGCAATTTCAAAACACGAACAGTACATTTACATAAAAACCTCATTACATGTCAAATATCGGACTTATTATTGAAGAAAAATCAGCAGACATCGGAAACTTCCTGGTAGGCAGGTTATTGCCGTTCCGCGAAAAGAGGGCAGTCGGGCCTTTTGTTTTTATTGATCACATGGGGCCTGCCGACCTGAAGGATTATCAGAACCTTGATGTCCCGCCGCATCCGCACATCGGGCTTTCTACATTGACGTATCTTCTGGAAGGATCCATTTTCCACAGGGACAGCATCGGAAGCAGCATTGAAATCCAGCCCGGCGCTGTCAACTGGATGACTGCCGGAAAAGGCGTGGTGCATTCTGAAAGAACGCCTGAATATTTAAGGCATTCCGATAAAAAACTGCACGGCTTCCAGATCTGGGTAGGGCTTCCGAAACACCTGGAACAGAGTGAACCTTCTTTTCATCATATCGAATCCAGTGAAATTCCGGTCTGGGAAGAAGACGGAATCCGGTATAAGCTTATTGCAGGGGAAGCATTCGGGAGGCAATCTCCTGTTCCGGTCCACAGCAGGCTGTTTTTTATTGAAATCAAAACCCAAGAGGCCGGAAAGATCAGCATCGGGAAAGACCTGTATGGCGAAGCAGCCATGTACGTGCTGGACGGAACGGTAACCACAGAAGGAAATTCCTACGGCTCCAAGCAGCTGTTGATTGCCAAAAATACCCGGCTGTGCGAATTCGACATGAGTGAAAACGGTACCGTATACCTGTTCGGCGGCGAACCTTTTGATGAAGAGCGCTTCATATTCTGGAATTTTGTAAATTCAGACAGGGAAATGATCGATCAGGCAAAAGTAAACTGGAGTGACCAGAACCATGAAGCGTTCCCGCTTGTTCCCGGTGACGATCAGGAATACGTACCGCTTCCGAAAGCCATCCTGAACCGCAAATCGTAAACTTTGAATTTTAAATAAGCGATGAAGATATTAGCATTTGCAGGAAGCACTTCCTCCACATCCATCAACAGGGAACTGGTTAAATTTGTACTGAAAGATTTTCAGGATGCCGACATCAGCCTGATTGACCTCAATGATTTCGATATGCCTGTTTTTTCCACAGACCGCGAAAAGAAAGGTTTTCCTGACGAAGCATACCGGTTTTTAAAACACATTGAAGCATGCGACGCCATTATCTGTTCCCTGGCAGAGCACAACAGGTCCTATACCGCAGCTTTCAAGAATATCTTCGACTGGGCTTCAAGAATCAATGTAAAGGTTTTCCAGAATAAACCGATGTTCCTGATGTCTGCTTCTCCGGGCGGATACGGCGGCGGGAATGTCATGAATGCAGCAAAAACGTTCTTTCCGCAATTCGGGGCAGATGTTAAGGATACCTTTTCGCTTCCCAAATTTTATGAAAACTTTGACCCGGAGGGCGGTATCATAAATCCTGAAATCCTGAAAGAGGTTAAGGATAAAATCGCTAATTTTAGAAACCGGATTAAAACCAACCCTGATAATACATAATGACAGTAACGGTAAAAGCAAGTTTAGGAAAAGAGAATTACTACACGGAAGTCACCGCAGGCGAAAATACGCTGATCACGGACGAGCCGGTGGATAAAGGCGGAGGCAATAAAGGCTTCAACCCGTTTGAAATTATGGCCACCTCCCTGGCGAGCTGTACGGCAGCTACGTTAAGAATGTACATTGACAGGAAAGCATGGGATATTGAAAAAATAAACATAGACGTGGAAATGGAGTATTTTCCTTTGACTAAAAGCACCATTTTCCAAAGAACAGTCAGCTTTGAAGGAACAGCGCCTGACGACGAACAGATAAAAAGGCTCCGCACGATTGCCGATGCCTGCCCGGTTCATAAAATACTCACCAACGAAATAGAAATATTAACCAAATTTTCAACACATGATTGAGATCCAACACAGCAACGACGAAAAACACGGAAGCTTTAAAGCATCTTCAGACGGAAACCCTGCAGGTTTAATGACGTATACCTGGGCCGGGGAAGACCGGTTCATTATTGACCACACGGAAGTGGAGGAAGCGTATAGCGGACAGGGAGTCGGCAAAGAAATGCTGATGGCAGCAGTAGATTTTGCCAGAAGCAGCAATAAAACCATCATCCCGCTCTGCCCGTTTGCAAAGGCAACCTTCCAGAAACATGAGGAACTGCAGGACGTTTTGGTAAACCAGACACAGGCCTGATTCAGGTTAACATCAATCTTCAGTTTAAAACATCAACCTTGCGACTTTACGTCGGAAGGTTTTTTCTTTTTCAGCAGAAAAGAAAAAAACTATATTTGCTGAAATTAAATTGAAGAATGAATCCCGGAACTACCCTTTTGCTTTTTGTTTTTATTTATTTCACCGGCCTTTTGGTGATTTCCTATTTCACCAGCCGAAATTCTGATAACCAATCCTTTTTTATCGGCAATAAAAAAAGCAAATGGTGGCTGGTTGCCTTCGGGATGATCGGGACCAGCTTAAGCGGCGTAACCTTTATTTCCGTACCCGGAACTGTCGGGAAGATGACCGGAAGCGAATATATTTACGGAGGCTTTGAATATTATATGATGGTCATCGGCTTTTTTATCGGGTATTTTATTGTTGCTGCCATCCTGCTTCCCCTGTACTATAAAATGAACCTTACTTCAATTTATACCTATCTGGGAAAGAGGTTCAATGTGGAAGCCCATAAGATCGGTTCTATCTTTTTCATTATTTCAAGGGCCATTGGTGCTACGGCGAGGCTGTACCTGGTGGTGAATGTTTTACAGATTTTTCTGCTTGAGGACCTGGGCGTCCCGTTCTGGGTGACCGCATCCGTACTTCTGCTGATGGTCCTGCTGTATACTTTTGAAGGAGGCGTGAAAACCATTGTTATCACCGATACCTTACAGACCTCTTTCATGATCATCAGCCTGATTGCCTGCATCGTGTATATTTTATCCAACCTGAACCTGTCTTTCGGAGAGGCTTATACTATTTTAGAACAGAAAAACTACACGCATTTTATTAATTTCGACCCTAATTCCAAAACATTTTTCCTTAAGACCATTTTAGGCGGTATTTTTATTACCATTGCCATGACCGGCCTGGATCAGGAAATGATGCAGAAGAATATTTCTGTCGACAGCCTGGCCAACTCAAAGAAAAACATGCTCACCTTTGCAGGGACACTGCTTTTTGTCAACCTTGCCTTTTTATTCCTGGGAGGGCTGCTGTATTTATTTGCCCTGCAAAACGGCGCTGAATACGGGCAGATCAACGGGGAAACAATTACCCATATTTTCGGCTTTAAAGATTCTGCCGGCAACATTAAAAATATCATGGGCGATGATTTATTCCCGGCATTATCGCTTCAGGGTTATTTCCCGATGGTGATCTCCGTTATTTTTATCATCGGGCTGATCTCTGCTCTGTTCCCTTCTGCAGACGGTGCTTTAACGGCGGTTACCAGTTCCTACTGTGTGGACCTGCTAAACCTGAATGAAGACAAAAACAAAACGGAAAAAGAGAAAAAACACCTTCGCATGAAAGTGCACCTGACGTTCACCGTTGTTTTCTTTATCCTGATTATGGTTTTCAAAGCAATGAATGACAAATCCATCGTTTACCTCATCATGGAAATTGCAGGCTATACCTACGGACCGCTTTTGGGGCTTTTTGCATTCGGGATTTTTACCAAGTTTCAGATCTCAAAGAAATATGCGATTCTTGCCGTTACCCTCTTCGCTCCTCTTCTTACCTATCTGATCAACTTCCTGGTTACGAATTATACGGATTACCGCATCGGTGTTGAACTGATTGTGCTTAACGGGCTGCTTACGTTTACCGGTTTATGGCTGGTGAAAAACAAACAGTGTCTAAAACTGGTTTAAAATCAAGATTTTAAAATAAGCAATTAATAATCATTATATAAGTACAATGGCTTTTGGCAAAACAATAAAAATATTTCTGATAGATGGAGATCCGAATGGAAGAATGTCCTGTGAATTATCAAACTGGACAGGAAAAGCCTATAAAATCCCAAGGATTAAAATAAAAGATTGTATAGACAGAAAAGATTTAATGTCAACAGGAATCTACTTATTATTAGGAAAAAATGATGATAATAAAGATTTGGTATATATCGGAGAAGCAGAAAATGTTTTTATCAGATTGAATCAACATTTGTCAACAAAAGATTTCTGGAATGAAGCAATTATTTTTACAAGTAAGGATGAAAATCTAAATAAGGCTCATATTAAATATCTTGAAAACAGACTTCATGAGATTGCAAAACAAACCAACAGATATCTTTTAGAAAATGCGTGCGTTCCTACGCAGTCATCTATTTCGGAATCTGACCGTGCAGAAATGGAGGAATTTCTTAATTATGTTCTATTATTAGTTAATACACTTGGACATAAAGTTTTTGAGGACAAAAGAGAGTTTTCTTCTTCGACAAAATCTAAAGAAATTTTATATATAAATTCTGTAAGAGGGTGTGAAGCAATGGGTGAACAGACTTCAGAAGGTTTTTTGGTTTTAAAAGGTTCAAAAATAGCAGAATCTGTAACTCCCTCACTATCTAATTCATTTAAGAATTTTCGGGACGAATTACTGAAAAAAGAAATTATCATTAATAACCAATTTACTGAAGATTTCATTTTTTCCAGTCCTTCTTATGCTGCAGCAATAGTAATGGGGAGAAATGCAAACGGACTTACAGAATGGAAAACTTCAGAAGGAAGAATTCTGAAAAGTTTAGAAGCCTTGTAAATCAACTTACATTATATATTCTGATTATCATTTTTATGGTTATAATTTCCGATCTTATTAATATATTATGACTTACAACAAATCCGGATCTGCAATCCGGATTTTGCATTTCCGTAAGCCGGCAAAAAATTGTAAATTCGCAGGGCAAATAAATCTTATCATAATGAGTAAAAGTATTGAAGAGTTGAAATCTCTTACTACACAAATCAGAAGAGACATTTTAAGAATGGTTCATGCTGTTAATTCCGGCCACCCGGGCGGAAGTTTAGGCTGTACGGAATATTTTACGGCACTATACGGAAAAGTGATGAATTACAACCTTTCTTTTACCATGGAAGGTAAAAATGAAGATCATTTCTATCTTTCCAACGGACATATTTCTCCGGTATTCTATTCTACGCTGGCCAGATTCGGGTTTTTCCCGGTTGACGAACTGAAAACATTCAGGAAACTGGATTCCAGGCTTCAGGGCCACCCTACTACCCACGAAGGGCTTCCGGGAATAAGAATCGCTTCAGGATCTCTCGGTCAGGGGCTTTCTGTGGCTCTTGGCGTAGCAGAAGGGAAAAAGTTAGACGGAGACAACTCTTTGGTATATACTCTGCATGGCGACGGTGAACTGCAGGAAGGACAGGTTTGGGAAGCTTTGATGTACGCTGCCGCTAAAAAGGTAGACAACATTATTTCTACCATAGACTACAACGGACGCCAGATTGACGGTGATACGGATGATGTATTAAGTTTAGGGAACCTTCACGCCAAACTGGAAGCTTTCGGATGGATTGTTCTGGAAGAGAAAAACGGAAACGATCTTGAAGCGGTTATTGCCATGCTGGAAAAAGCAAAAACAGAAACTGGAAAAGGTAAACCTGTTGTTATTATTCTTCATACGGAAATGGGATTTGGTGTGGATTATATGATGGGCTCTCATTCATGGCATGGTAAAGCCCCTAATGACGAGCAACTGGATACGGCATTCAAACAATTGTACTTGGAAGCTCCTGCTGATTATTAATTATACGTAATGAGTAATTGGTAATAAGTAATCTTAATCAATAATTAGAAAAAATGAAATTTACATATACTGAAAAAAAAGATACCCGTTCAGGATTCGGGGCAGGATTAGCTGAACTTGCAGATAAAAACCCTAATGTGGTCGCATTATGCGCAGACCTTATCGGCTCCCTTAAAATGGAGAAATTCATTGAAAAAGCACCGGAAAGATTCTTCCAGGTAGGCATTGCCGAAGCCAATATGATGGGCCTTGCCGCAGGACTTAGCATTACAGGTAAAATTCCGTTCACCGGAACCTTCGCCAACTTCTCAACATCAAGGGTATATGACCAGATCCGTCAGTCTATTGCCTATTCCGGGAAAAATGTAAAAATCTGTGCTTCGCATGCCGGGCTTACTTTAGGGGAAGACGGTGCTACACACCAGGTTCTGGAAGATATCGGTATGATGAAGATGCTTCCGGGGATGACGGTAATCAACCCATGCGATTACAACCAGACCAAAGCGGCAACGTTAGCCATTGCTGATTTTGAAGGTCCTGTTTACTTAAGATTCGGGAGACCGGTAGTCCCTGTTTTCATTCCTGAAGATATGCCTTTCGAAATCGGAAAAGGCATCCTTTTACAGGAAGGAACCGATGTAACGATCGTGGCAACCGGACACCTTGTGTGGGAATCTCTTCTGGCTGCCGATGAGCTTGCCAAAGAAGGCATTTCCTGTGAGGTAATCAATATCCACACCATCAAGCCTCTGGATGAAGAAATCATCTTGAAATCAGTAGAAAAAACAGGTAAGATCGTAACGGCTGAAGAACACAATTACCTTGGCGGTCTGGGAGAATCCGTTGCCGGAATGCTGGCCAGGAAAAGACCGACCCGACAGGAATTTGTTGCCGTGAACGACACCTTCGGAGAATCTGCAACTCCTGCTGAACTGATGAAAAAATATAAAATTGATTCTGCTGCCGTACAGGAAGCCGTGAAGAGAATTTTAGAGAAATAAACTTCTCTTTAAAATATAGATTGAAGGCATCCGGACAAATCCGGATGCTTTTTTTATGCTAAAAAATGAGAATATAGGTTTTCCTGTCAACCGGGTTATTGTACTTTTCAAAAACGCCTTGTACATAGTCATTCATATCCTTGTAAGAACGATCTTTTTTGCCGCTGAAAATGTAGTCAAACTGATCACCATAACTATTCTGTAAGGTAAAGCTTCTTGCGCCCGGCTCTTTTAGAAAATTTGAAATAAATGTTTCAACCTTTTTCTTTTTTACGGATGTGTACCTGCTGGTCTGGAAAGAATTGATATAACTTTCTGATGTATGCCGGGTAAGCTCAACCATTTCAAAACTGTAATCCCCGTCCCCGGAATATACTTTTAATATCATACCCGGCAAACCTGAAAATTTGTAAGGCCCTGAGGTAATGGGAACTTCCCGAGCAAATAAAGCGATCCAGTGCCTGCCGTCCAGCTCTATGGCAGCTTCCTGAACTTTATAGCCTTTAAAATCAGACGTTTTATTATTTATTTTCCAGTCAGTTTTTAAAGCCTCACTGAAAACAAAATACAGATCATTAAAGTTTCCGTAATATCTACAGCGGCTGTCTTCCCGGATAACGGTAAACCTTAGATACGGAGCCTGATCTCCTTTTTTACCGTTTATTGAATCTTTTGTATTCACATAATTATAAAAGATACTTTTAGACTCAGACAAGGTCTCCAGACGCATGTATTCTGTTTTATAATCTGCTGATGTGCATAGGGTATCAGATCCCGAATAATATTGTACTGTACTTTATACCCACAATGATAATTCGGAAGATCTTTTTTAATATATTTATTATAATAATACAGGATCAGTTCTTTCTTTTGAAGATCTAAAGTTTTCTGGCCTTTAAGAACAAGGTATAATGAAGCAACCCAGTCATTAATAGCATATTTTTCTGCACGCCTGTATATCTTATCTTCTGTACCCGTCGGGGATGCATTCAGGGTTTTAATTTTAGTAAGATAATCAGCCAGGATAAGTTCGGAAAAACTGATCAACTGTTGGGTATTTGTATTTTTATTCAGAATATTCTGATAATTGACTATATTTTTATAAAGGATATAATGTTGCTGGTTGATGACCAGACTATGCAATGCAGCTTTATCCCCTTTAAATTCAAGGGTTTGGTCAATACTGTTTAAAACACTGATGTTCAATGATTCATTGGGATTCAGTAAAATCGGAATGTCCTTGCTTATTATTTTTCGTCCGTTATCAAATTCAATATTCAGAAAATCGATTTCTTTACCGGTAAATACCTTTTTTTCTCCCTTATTTAATTTTACGACATGATTTTTTTTCCTTATTTCTAAAGGATAAATGTGTTTGTTT
>JAAIGE0101014251.1_pt1 | contig 10205 bp, 3 predicted proteins | sample 6487951 | NCBI WGS metagenome assembly JAAIGE01 (sample SAMN13974128, study PRJNA590717) | phyllosphere metagenome | biome: tomato field; feature: multiple bacterial spot infested tomato fields; material: tomato leaves; isolation source: leaves from tomato fields | host: Solanum lycopersicum ... | reverse complement strand
GTGACCGCAGTGCTTAACGGCAGCGGGCTGGATGCAGGCGGAGGTCGCTCCGCAAGTCTTTACGTCGAGCTTTATCCGATCAGTGAAAGACACGCTGGCGTCGCCGAGGTGATCGCCCGTCTCAACGAGACATATAAACGCCTGCCGGAGGTGGCGGTAGTCATGAATGCTGTGCAGTTTTTCGGCGGAGGTGGCGATACCCGTTCCGGGGGAGGGCAGTATCAGCTTCAGCTCACCAGTTCGGCAGGCGTAAGCTTGCAGGAAACAACGTTGAAGCTGGCCGAGCGCTTACGGGCCATGCCGCAGCTGCGTGCCGTGGAAACAAGTTTTGATGGCGTCGGCAAACAGCAGTCGGTGGTTGTCGACAGGCAGGCTGCGGCCAGGATGGGCGTTTCGATGGCCGATGTCGATGACGCGCTCTACAACGCATTCGGTCAGCGGCCGGTATCGGTGATCTATTCGCACATCAATCAATACCGCGTCGTGCTGACCTCCGAACAGGCGCGTGCCTCGGGACCCGAGCAGTTGCTGCAAACCTACCTGCGCACAGGTACCGGGCAAATGGTTCCGTTATCGGCGGTCGCGACGATCAAGTCCGCGATTACCCCCTCCAGTGTCATGCATTACAACCAGTTGGAGTCATCGAGCATCAGCTACAACGTGGCCCCTGGAGTCAGCCAGATCGAAGGAATTCGTGTTGTCGACGAGCTGATCGCCAAGGCGCCCCTTCCCCCCGGCGTCCAGGACGACTACGCAGGCACCAATCAAAAGTTGATGGAAGCGGTCGTGGGTGCCGCGACCATGTTGATTGCGGTGATCGTTCTCATGTACGTGCTGTTGGGCGTGCTCTACAACAGTCTCTTCCATCCACTCGTAATTCTGTCGACACTTCCTGCGGCAGGCATGGGAGCATTTCTGGCAATGCTCGTGACGCAGACCCAACTGACCCTGATGTCCGTGATTGCGGTACTCATGCTCATCGGCATTGTCAAAAAGAACGCCATCATGATGGTCGACTTCGCATTAGTCGCCGAGCGCGAGCGCGGACTCGATCCGGTGGCTGCGATCACGGAGGCCGCCCTGGTGCGCTTTCGTCCGATTACGATGACGACGCTCGCGGCCATGGGAGCCGCGCTGCCCCTGGTAATCGGGTTTGGTGTTGGCTCAGAGATGCGTCGCCCCTTGGGTATCGCCATCCTCGGGGGGCTAATCGTGTCGCAATTGCTAACACTACTTAGTACCCCTGCGATCTATCTGTGGCTGCATGATCGTGCGCTGCACAAACGCGTACGCGTACGTGAACGCCTGCGCAAGTTACGCCGTAGCCGGATCGCGGCCAGTGGTGAGGGTGTCTGATACACCATTTCTGGTACGGAATGGGCCGATCAAGTCCTCTGAATGATCTCCAATGCTGTCCGGAATTGAGCATCACGCGCGTTCAGCGGAGGGTGCTGCGTTCTGAATAACGGAACGGAAGAGGTCCTTGCATCGTCGTGCGCGGGACCTCCGAACGAGGCATAGCCGTGACAGACTGCCAATTCAGGCCCGTGCTCCTAGGCGATTTCTAACAATTCATACTTCGAGCGATCGCGGGCCAGTCAGTATTCGGAACTACGCGTGAAACGCTTGACGTCCTCTTTTTTTTTGAGGATCTTGTCAGGGGTTTCGCACGTGCATGAAGAAGCGAGTGGGGACGCTTCTAGCGCACCATGTAAGGTCCTCTAGGTCTGGGCCGCGCGTGCGTTGGCGTTAGCAGCGATCTACACCAGTTCACCGTTTCCTTGCTAAGACAGGACAGGATGTTCGATGCTCAAAAAGCACCCACTGCTTTCTCGTATCCTGTTTTTTGTCGTAGGTCCGCTTGTAGTCGCGGTGTCCGCCGGATGGTGGCGCCTGCATGAAAGCCTTCCAAACGAGCAGGGCCGTCTTGAAGTAGAAGGATTGCGTGCCCCCGTCAGCGTTGAGCGTGACGGTTACGGAGTGCCCAACGTGGTAGCGCGCAATGATCGCGACGCCTATTTCGCCGTGGGCTATCTGCATGCGCAGGACCGCATGTGGCAGTTGGAACTGCAGCGGCGGATGGCGCAGGGCCGCTTGAGCGAGTTGCTCGGCAAGGATGCAGTGCAACAGGACATCTGGTTTCGTACGCTCGGACTGATGCGTTCGGCGCATGAGGCCTGGGATGCGCTGAGCCCGGAGGCACGCGATTCTTTGCAGGCCTATGCCGACGGCATCAACGCATGGCTCGACGCACGCACGGCCCTTCCTGTGGAGTTCGTTGCGCTGGGAATTCGGCCTGACCCCTGGACCGTTTATGACTCGCTAGCTTGGTCAAAGGTGTTCGCGCTTGATTTGGGGGGCAACTACCGTCGAGAAATCGACCGTATGCTCGCAGCCCAACTGCTCGATACCGAGCGCTTGCAGACACTGTTCCCTGACGCCGCCGACGATCCGATGCGCATCGCAAACAAGCCGGATCTCGCATCGAGCTCTGCGTTCGACCCAATGACAGTGGAGGGCTGCGTGCAAATGCTCGAGTTCTTCTCAAAGCTGGAACAAAACACCGGACTTGGGGGGCATTATGTCGGCAGCAATGCATGGGCGGTGTCGTCTCGTCTGACGGGTAATGGTTCGGCGCTGCTCGCCAACGATCCGCATCTGGGTTTGCAGATGCCATCGCTTTGGTATATGGCCGCACTCAAAGGCGATCACCTCGATGTTTCCGGCGCAACATTGGTCGGCTTGCCCGTCGTGGTATTCGGACGCAATGCCAGCATTGCGTGGGGAGGCACCAACCTGATGGCAGATAGCCAGGACATCTATCTGGAACAAGCCAAGCCCGACGATGCGTCGCGTTATCTCGCCAATGGGAAGTGGGTACCGTTCCTGCAACGTGAGGAGCTTATCAAGGTTCGGGAGAGTTTCCCTTCGTTTCTGCACGCTCCGATCAAACCACTGCGAATCAGCGTACGTTCCACGCGGCACGGCCCGATCATCAACGATATGTTCCAGGTGTTTGAGCAGCCAGCCTCTCTGCGCTGGACCGCTCTGGACAAGGACGATACTTCTTACGAAGCCTTCTACCGGATCGGCTATGCACAGGATTGGAGCGAGTTCGACAAATCGCTCGCGTATTTGGTCGCACCCGCCTTGAACATGGTGTATGCGGACCGCGCCGGTCATGTCGGCCATCTGGCGGCAGGACGTATTCCGGTACGCGCGGCAGGTGATGGCGGCGCGCCGGTACCTGGATGGAACGATGAATACGTTTGGACTGGTCGCATCCCGTATGAGGAGATGCCACATGTCTACGATCCGCCGTCAGGCTTCGTGGCCTCGGCCAATGATGATCCTACGCCTCCCTCTTATCGCTGGCTGATTTCCAACGACTGGGCGCCGCCGACTCGAAAGAGGCGAATTGAAGAGATGATCACTGGTGCTGTTTCCGCCGGTAAACCGGTCGATGTGGCGTTGATGCAGCGCATGCAGGCCGATCAATACAGCGCCTCCGCAGTGCGGCTTTCCAAGGCTCTGTTGAATTATCCGCCGGGCGATAGAGCGCAGCGGTGGGCCCACGACACGCTACGCGACTGGAACGGGCGCATGGATCGAGACAGCCACGCGGCTACTCTATTCAATGCTTGGCTGCGTCAGCTCAAGCGCCGTCTGGTCGGCGCCGCATTCCAGGGGTATTGGAACCGTGCACGGCAGAGTCGCGTGCTGCAGGGAATGATCGACGGAATCGATCCAGATACCGTTGCCGCGATGTTGTCTGGACAGTCGGGCCAGTGGTGCCGCGACCTGGAGGACAGCAAGCCGGTACCCTGCGCTGATGTCACCGGCGCCGCACTCGACGACGCGCTCAGTGAGCTGCGCAAGATGGCCGGCGATAGTAGTGATGGCTGGGCATGGGGAGACGTCCATGAAACGGTCTATCGCCAAGTGCCCTTTAGTGCGGTCAATGTAGCCAAGGTCTGGTTCGAGCGGAGAATATCCAACGGTGGTTCACCCGATACGCTCAACGTTGCCGACTACACCTTGGGCGATAGCGGTCGGTACGAGCAGACGTTTGGTGCTGGTTTCCGCCAGATCTTCTCGCTGTCGCCTGCCGCTGTTACACACTTGCAAATGAATTCTACCGGGCAGTCCTCCAACGCGATGAGCCCACATTACGACGACATGGTCGAGGGGTTTCGCGATGTGCGCTACCTCCCGATGACCGCTACGAGCGATGATCGCCGCCGACTCTGGCTCGAACCCGCGCAGTCTGCAAAAAAGGCGGGGCATTGATCGATGAGCATCCTGTCTTCATTTTCCCGGCGTGCACCCAACAAGGTGTTCATCGCAATGGTGTTGGGTACCTTGGCCGGGATGGCATACACAATGGTCATTCCGTTGGTGATGACCGTGCTCGATCAAGGTCCGGCGGCATTTTCCACGACCGAGCCGGAAACTGTCAGGCTCTTCGGTTGGCAGGTGTCGCATTACCGATTTGCTGCCTTGTTCGTGGCCAATTGCGTGTTCATTTTGGTCGCGCGCACCGCGTCGCAAGTGATCCTCTCCCGCGTAGCGCTGGATGTGACTACTGACTTGCGCAATAGCATGTATACAAGCATCTCGCAGGCGCCGATCGCCGAGTTGGAGCGAGTCGGCCTCGCCAGGCTAGTGGCATCGATCACTGCCGATGTGCCGGTCATTGTCGCCGGCGCGCGCTTGCTGCCGGATCTGTTGACGAACGCGGTGACATTGGCCGGTGTGCTTGGCTTCCTGCTGTTTCTCAGCCCCAGCGTGTTCTGGTTTGTGCTCAGCTGCATCGCACTGGGTGTGCTGACCTACCAGCTGCCGATGTTGATTGCGCGCCGTTATCTCGTCCGTGCACGCGGTCATCTTGACCATCTCCACGAAGGCATCCGGGGTCTCGTACACGGCGCCAAGGAACTCAAGCTCAGTCACGCAAAACGTCAGGACTATGCAGCGAATGTGCTTGCAGTGAACGAACGGCTGGTTCGAAATAGCGCCAAGACCGGCATGAGCGTCATGGCCGTGGCGCAGAATTACGGCAACCTGATCGTGCTGTTTGTGATTGGCGCAATTGCATTCGTATTCGTCAATTATCACGCTATCGGGAGTGGCACGCTGGCCGGTGTGATCATGGCCCTTCTGTACGTTACTGCCCCGGTCGCTGCCTTGCTTAATTTCGTGCCGCAGCTGAGCATGGCAAGGGTCGCTCAACGCAAGATCCACGAGCTGTTCGGGCAACTTGCCCGCGAGGACGCCGCAGAAGGAAGCGCACCTCGCCGGGACTGGCAGCACCTGCGGCTGCGGCAGGTGGTTTATCGGTATCCGGGGCGGGGCGAAGAGCCTGGGTTCCATATCGGCCCGATCGACTTGGAAATCAACCGTGGCGAGATCGTGTTTATTGTCGGCGGTAATGGGTCGGGAAAATCGACGCTGGCCAAACTGTTGAGCTTGCACTACCGCGCCGCCTCTGGCGAGGTGCTGTTTGACGACGTTGTTGTCGATGCTGATACTGTCAGCGGATTCCGCGATGGAATCTGCGCCATCTATTCAGACTATTATCTGTTCGACCGTCCGCTGGGAATTGATGGCGATGCCGCAAAGGTTGAGATCGAGCAGTACCTTGAGTTGTTGGGCCTGTCTGGCAAGGTCCGGTTTGCGGAGGGTCGTTTCAGTACGCTCTCTCTTTCTGATGGACAGCGCCGGCGTTTGGCATTACTTGTGGGTTTTCTGGAGGATGCGTCGCTGTATGTGTTCGACGAGTGGGCAGCGGACCAGGATCCGACTTTCAAGCAGGTGTTCTATGGCAAGATTCTGCAATCACTAAAGACGCGCGGCAAGGCAGTGGTTGTGATTTCGCACGACGATCGCTACTTCACCGGTGCAGATCGAGTCGTGGTGATGGGGGACGGCATGATGATTGGCAGCCCGGATGTACGGACATCAGATCCGCTGGTGGCTGAGACTGAGAACTGAAATGTAGCCGCTCCCGTTTGCGGCCGGAGCCAACGTTCAATAGGGCGACTCGGGTAGGGACGAGTCGGGGCGGGCGGGGATTACAGCGTGAAAGGAATACAAGGATGTCTCGACGTTTCCCTCTTTCACAAGGTCAGCAGGCGCGCTGGTTTCAGTATCAGTTGAATCCCGCTTCCCGCGGTGATCACAACAATGTATTCGTGGTAGCGCTTGATACCGACACGATCGCAGGTCGGCTAGCGACGGCGATCGATGCGTTGGTTGCGCGTCATCCAATGTTGCGCGCACGTTTTTGCAGTGATCAGGAGGGTCATGTTGAGCAAACAATCACTGAGCCTCGTGGAGAAATCCTGGAGAAAGTCGACGCGCGCGAGATGGATCTGGAAACGCTGCAGCGGCGTGTGAGCGAGGATGCCTGGCGCGCTTTTGAAGACGAGCAATTGCTGCTGCGTGCCTGCCTCTATCGCCGCTGTGCGGGCGGTGCGGTTCTACTGTTGGCACTGGATCACCTCATCTGCGATGGCTGGTCATATTGGCGACTACTCGGTGAGCTATCTGCTGCGTTGGGCTCCGACGTCGAGACGATCGGCAAGATAGGTGCGGACGAGCACGATTACAGCGCGTACGTAAACTGGCAGGAGCAATGGCTGCAAGGTCCGGCGTGCGAACGTCAACTGGCCTATTGGCGTGACATAGTGGGTCGGCCGCAGTCTCCTCTTGAATTGCCCGCAGCCGATGTTGGCGGTGGCGGTGGCGGTGTGCAGCGGGCGCACACGCTATTGCTGAGTCGCGAACTGTGCCAACGCTTGCGCTGCTTCGCCGCCGATCACGATGCCAGCCTGTTCAGTGTGCTGCTGGCCGCGTTGCAAATCCTGTTGCACCGCTATAGCGGCCATTCCACGATTTCGGTCGGCGCGCCGATGCCTTGTCGCAGTAGAGCTGCGTGGCGTGGTGTGGTCGGTGATTTCGTCAACATGGTCACGTTGCGTGCGTGGTTCGGCGATGACAGTCGTGTAGCAGACGTTGTTGAGCGCGCGCGCGCGGCGGTGCGCGGAAGCGTACGTCACCAGGACTATCCAATCTCCACCCTGATCCGTCGTCTCGAGTTGGGTGGCACCCCCTTCGATGCCAGTCTGGTTTTCCAGAATGCGCGCGAATCAGGCCCGCTGACCGAGTTATGGAATCCTCGCCGTGAGGGCGAGACAATCACGCGGTGGGGCGAGGTTGCGCTGAGTGCATTCCCGATCCAGCAACGTGTTGCGCTGGACAGGATGGCGCTGGCAGTCCATGCGATCGAGTTCGAACATGGGGTGCGCTGCGATTTCATACACGATGAGACTCGCGTCGATGCCGGCGCTATCGCGCGGATGACGGCTAATTTCGAAACTGTGCTGCAGGCAATGCTCGCCGATCCGGGCGCACAGGTACGGACATTGCCGTTGCTGAGCGCCGACGAGCGCATCCAGGTGCTGGAGGCCTTCAATGCAACGCGCGTCGACCAGCAAGGCCCTGAGACCTTGCATGGCTGGTTCCAGCGCAGCGCCCGCACGTTTCCTGAGGCGATCGCCTTGCGATCAGGTGCGCAGACCCTGAGCTACAGCGAGTTGGACCGACGCTCTGACGCCGTCGCTGCGCGCCTGCAACGCATTGGAGTGGGTGCCCAGGAGTGTGTCGCAATCCAGCTGCCCCGTGGGCCTGGGCTGATCATTGCAGTGTTGGGAACGCTGAAGGCGGGGGCTGCCTATGTGCCGCTTGACCCTACCTACCCGCAAGAGCGTATAGCCGCCATCCTGGGCAGCTGCGGTGCACGCGTGTGCATTGTCACTGCGGCGCTGGCCGCTGCGCTGCCGGCAAACCTGGCAGCGCTGGACATCGACGATGCGACATTAGCGCAGGAAGTGCCGTGGCCATTACCGCACGTGCCTCCCAATGGATTGGCGTACGTCATCTATACCTCCGGTTCGACTGGAACGCCGAAGGGCGTGATGATCGAACATGCCAATGCTTGCAACTTCATCGCCTGGGCACTGCGCGATGGTGGAACGGACGCGTTCGCGCACACCTTGTTCGCGACCTCGATCAGCTTTGATCTGGCGGTCTATGAAATCTTCGCGACCTTGGCAGCGGGCGGTACGTTGGAGATCGTCCGCGATGTGCTCGAAGCGCCGTGCGGCCCGGTCAGTTTGATCAATACGGTGCCCTCGGGGATGTCGGCGCTGCTGCACGCCCGAGCAGTGCCGGCATCGGTACGGCGGGTCAATGTGGCCGGCGAGCCACTGCGTGCCGAACTGGTGGAGCGCATCTTTGCCGGTTCCTCAGCGCAGACGGTGCATAACCTGTATGGACCCACCGAGACCACCACCTATTCGACGGGCGTGCGGATCGGGCGCGGCGACGCATTTGCAGCCCATATCGGACGCCCGATCGACAACACCCGGATTTACATCGTCGATCGCGCTGAACAAGCGCTGCCGATTGGAGTGCAGGGCGAGATCTATATCGGAGGCGCAGGCGTGGCGCGCGGCTATCTCGGCCGTCCCGATCTAACGGCAGAGCGCTTCGGCAGCGATCCCTTTGTCGAGGGCGGCCGCTGGTATCGGACTGGCGATCTCGGCTGCTGGACTGCCGACGGGAATATCGAGTACCGCGGCCGCACCGACCACCAGGTCAAGATTCGCGGCTTCCGGATCGAGCTCGGGGAGATCGAGACGGCGCTGCTGTGCCTCGACGGCGTCGAGGCCGCCGTGGTGGTCGCCTGCGCCGATGCGACCGGAAACCAGCGGCTGATTGCCTATGTTGTCGTGAGCCCGCAGGTTCACGTGACGCCGCACTCGTTGCGCGACGCGTTGGCCGTGTCGCTGCCGGCGCACATGGTGCCGGCGGGGTTCGTCCCGCTGGAGCGGCTGCCACTGACTCCAAATGGAAAGATCGATCGCGCCGCGTTGCCGATACCGGAATTTTCCAGCGACCGCGCCTATCGCGCACCCACCGGCGAGATCGAACAGCAGATTGTTCAGATCTGGGGGGAACTACTTGGGGTCTCCCGCATTGGTCGCGACGACAATTTCTTTGATCTCGGCGGTCACTCGCTGCTGGCAATGCAACTGACTGCACGCCTGCGAAGCGAGTTCGGCGTTACGGTGCCCCTGGCGGAGTTGTTCGACGCCCCGGAACTGAGATACATGGCTGAACGAGTCGCCGTGGCGCAGGCTGCGGCATTGGCGAGCCAGGACATGCAGTCGATGCTCGCCGAGCTGGATGGGCTCAGCGAGGATGAGCTCAGGGAGATACTAAGCAAGGAAGCAATCGATGACTGAGTCCCTCGACGAGCGCCAGCGTCTTATGCAGGCAATCCTGCTTAACCGCACGCGCCGTGCGACGCGCACGCGCGATGCGGACGACGACGCGATCGTTGCGAGGCCGCGTGATGCGGAGCTGCCATTGTCGTTGGCCCAGCGCCGACTGTGGTTCCTATGCCAACTCGACGCCACCGCCTCGGCCGCTTACCACATGCCGGTGTCGCTGCGCCTGGAAGGCGAGCTTGACGTTGCAGTATTACGCACCGCGCTTGATGCGCTGGTGGCGCGGCATGAGAGCTTGCGTACCCGTTTCCTGGCGCGCGATGGCGAGCCCGAGCAGGTGATCGATCCGGCCGATCGCGGCTTTGCGCTACGTGAGCTCGATGTGTCGCTGCTGCCGGCCGATGAGCGCGCGGAGGCGGTGGCCACCCACGCCCGTGAGGCCGCTACCGCACCATTCGATCTTGCCGCCGGCCCGCTGGTGCGTGGTCGCCTGTTGCGTCTGGACGCGCACACCCATGTGTTGCTGCTGACCCAGCACCACATCATTTCTGACGGCTGGTCGGTGGGGGTGCTGGTCGGCGAGCTGGGGGTGTTGTACCGCGCCTTTGCCGAGGGTGCGGCCAATCCCTTGCCAGCGCTGGCGTTGCAATATGCCGACTATGCGGCCTGGCAGCACAGCCAGCTCGCTGGTGAGGCCTGGCAGCGTCAGATCGATCACTGGAAGCAGACCTTGTCTGGCGCGCCGTCGCTGCTGGAACTGCCGACCGATCGTCCGCGTCCGCCGGTGCAAAGCTATCGCGGTGCGAGTCTGCCGCTACGCCTGGAGCCTGAGCTGGTCCAGGCACTGCGCAGCTGGTCCTCGCGCCACGGAGCGACCTTGTTCATGGCCTTGACGGCCGGCTGGGCAGC
>JAAIGE0100060756.1_pt1 | contig 10207 bp, 9 predicted proteins | sample 6487951 | NCBI WGS metagenome assembly JAAIGE01 (sample SAMN13974128, study PRJNA590717) | phyllosphere metagenome | biome: tomato field; feature: multiple bacterial spot infested tomato fields; material: tomato leaves; isolation source: leaves from tomato fields | host: Solanum lycopersicum ... | reverse complement strand
GCCTTGCTCCATGTGTCTGCTCCCTCTCCTCGTTGTTTCGCCGTGAAGGCACGAAGTGCCGCGGAGGGAGAGCGGCTGGGGTGCAACCCGTCAGGGCTGCGGGGGAGAGAGTTTTGGCGCGAAATCAGAGAGCGCCAGCGAACGCGTGCCGGAAGTCTCGGCGGAGCCGGCGCCGCCAGGCGCTTGCGCACCAGACGATCGACCGCATGCTGCCGAAGGCTTCACGGCGAAACAACGCGCAGCGCGCGTCATCAGCACGGGCCGACACCGTCGGCTTCGGTTTTTGGTCTTTACTGCGCTTTAGGCGATCTGGATAAAGCCGGGGTGGTGGAGGTCTGTACGCGCAGCTGCCACGCTGACCTCATGCCCCGCCTCATCGCCCTGACCGAAGAGCGCGGCGCCTCGGTGGCGTGGATCAATCCAGAACACATCGTCAGCGTCCGACCCCTCGTGACCCGTGCCGGCAATCGCGCGTCCGTGCTGGCAGAGATCAAGCTCGCCGGTATGCCCACAGAGCGCTTCGTCGTCGACCGCGACTGCGCCGCAGGCGACCTTGATCAGGTGTGGTCCGCGTTCATCGCCACCCTCGAGACCGGGGCGGCGGCGGCACGGTGATGCGCCCGTCCGCAAGACGGCGCGCTCGCTAGGGTCGGCAGCATGGCTAAGCGCACTTCCACCATCGTCATCGACGACCTCACCGGCGCCGAGCTCGGCGCCGACGCTACGACGGTGACGTTCGCGCTCGACGGCGCCGCCTACGAGATCGATCTCGCGCAGGCCGCGGCCGACGAGCTGCGCGAGGCGCTGAAACCGTTCGTCAGCGCGGCCCGGAAGGTCAGCCGCGTTGGCAGCAGTCGCCGGGCGACCTCGTCGACGTCGGGGCCGGCCGGCGAGCAGTCAGCGGCTCGTGTCTGGCTGCTCGAGCAGGGCGTCAACGTGCCGTCGCGCGGGCGTCTGTCGGCCGAGCTGCTCGAGCGGTACCGCACCCGCTAGCTGAGTGGCAGAAACGGCCTGATCGTCGTCATTCCGACATAATCAATATTATCGGCTAACACGTAATCGCCGGAATGTTCCCGTGAAGCTCCGCTATCAGCTACCGAGCAAGGATCCGCCGTATGGAATCTGCCGAATCGTCCTGTGTGAACGAAGAGCCAAAGGCCACGGCGCGGCACCCAGCGGCCAGGAAGTCCCCCGCGTTCGCCGCGTCGATACCGCCCGTGGCCACGAAGGACGTGCCCGGGAACGGGGCGCGCACCGCGGCGACCCATTCGGGCGTCAGCAACGAGGCGGGAAAGGCTTTACACCAGGTCGCCCCGGCGGTTCGCGCCATCGCCACTTCGGTGCCCGTAGCGACCCCCGGGATGTGCTGACGACCGCTGCGCACAGCGCGCTCGATTACGTCAGGCACCGTCGCCGCGGCCACCGTGTATGCTGCGCCAGCGTCGATAGCGGCATCCCATTGCTCGAGGGTGTGAACGCTGCCGGCACCCACTGGGCGACCCCTCGCCGCACCGGCCTCGATCGCTGCTCGCAACGAGGGCAGCGCATCCGGCGTCTGTATCGTCACCTCGACCGCGCGCACACCCATCGACCAAGCCCGCTCGCAAAGGCGGACGGCCTCCGCCGGCGAAGCGCCACGGATGACGATCATTACTGGGTGCTCCCCTAGCTCCTGCTCCAAGATGTCACTCATCACGCCTCTTCCTGATCGGGGGTGTCTCCGATCGAACCCAGAACTCGCACCGCCGCACGGTGGCCCGCGGCGAGGCGTTCAGCGGCGCGCTCGCCGCGCAGGTATCCGCTGAGCCATCCAGCCGCGAATGCGTCCCCGGCCCCGGTCGGTTCGAGCACTTCGACCGGAGTCGCAGGCACCCGCACGACGCTGTCGGCGCCGTACTCGGCGGCATCGACACCGGCGTTCTTGACCACCAACGTGAAAGGTGCAGTGATGTGCGATCGCAGTTCGCGCTCTTCCAAGCCCCATACGCGTTCTGCTTCATCCGCGCCGACGAGCACGATGTCGGACGCTGCGGCAAAGCGCAGGAGATGGTGCGCTGTGCGCGCGTTGGCGAGCGCCGGGCGGTGGTTCACGTCGAAGCTCACAACTGCGTCACCGAAGACGCGCTCGAGGCAGATCGCTTCGAGCATTTCGACGCCCTGCGAGGAGATCTGGGCCGTGATTCCGCTCACGTGCACGACCCGAGGTCGGATTCCGTCTGCGAGATCGAGAGCAAACGACCGGTCCATCGTCGAAGCTGCTGATCCTGCCCGGCGGTAGATCGGGCCGCGCTCGTCCTTCAAATAGAGGCCGGTAGGCAGCGGTCGCCGTTGCACGGCGCCCACGTCGACGCCGCGATCGCTGATCGCCGACAATACGAGATCGCCGACCGGATCGTCGCCCAACAAGCTCGCCCAGCTAGCGCGCAGTCCCTCCGCCGCGACGCCGACCGCCACGTTGGACTCGGCACCGCCGGCGCCGAGCACGAGCGGCGCCCCGAGATGAAGCCGTGGTCCGGGCCCTGAAAGCACCGCCATGCTCTCGCCGATGCAGAGCAGATCCGTGGTCATGCTCATCGCATTCCTCCCGCGTGCCGCAGCGCTCGACCACGTCGCTCTCCCGTTATCGCCCCGTCGGCCACGACCACCTCGCCGCCGATGAGCACCCAACGCACGCCGACGGCGGACTGCCGCGGCTGTGTGTATGTAGATGCGTCGGCGATGGTCACGGGGTCGAAGAGGACCAGATCGGCGATCGCACCGGTATGCACCGTTCCGCGGTCGTGCAATCCAAGACGGCGAGCTGGGGATCCGGCGAGATGACGCACCCACTCCTCCAACGGCAGGAGCGGGTGCTCTCGACTGTATTTAGCGAGATAGCGAGGGAACGCGCCCCATCCACGCGGATGGGGCCGAGAGCCGACCAAGATGCCATCGCTGCCGCCAAGGTGCCGGGGATGGCTCAGGATCCGACGGACGTTCGGCTCATCACCGACGTGCATGAGCACGCCGGTACCGAAGCGGTCACGGCGCAGAAGATCCATCGCCGCTTCGAAGGGCGAATCCGGTCGATCGAGCAGGGGATCGCCCACGAGCTCCGCGACTGAACGACCGACGAGCGGCTCCAGAGCCGGGTCGAGCACGCCGGAGATGGTGATGCCGTTCCAGTCGACAATTTCGCCGTGCGCGCCGTCCGACCCGGTCAATTGGAGGGCGCGCTCGATCTCGACGAGCGCCTCCGGATCTTCGAGCAGTGATGCGGCGCGCGCAAGGCCCTCGGCGAGCACCCAGCTCGGCAGCAGCGCGGCCAGGGTCGTCGCTCCGGCGAGGTACGGGTAGGCGTCGAGGGTGACGTCGATGCCCTCGTCGACGGCATCGTCGACGAGCTCGAGCAGCTCGTTCGCGCGGCCTCGGTTGACGGCGAAGTTCATGGTGGCGTGGGTCAGGTGCACCGGGCATCCGCTGCGCCTGGCGATACCGATCGCCTCGCGGTAGGCGTCGAGCGCCCCGCCGCCGTAGCTGCGAGTGTGCGGCGACCAGAAACCACCGTGCTCGGCGACGACCCGGCACAGCGAGACGAGCTCATCAGCGTCGGCGTGCATGCCTGGTGCGTAGGTGAGCCCGCTAGACATGCCGAAAGCGCCGTCTGCGAGACCGTCGCGCAGTGTGCCGCGCATCCGATCAAGTTCGCCACCGGTCGCTGGGCGGGCGGCGTGGCCGATTGCCATCAGGCGCAGATTGCCCTGTGGCACGAGATAGGCAGCGTTCGATGGAGTGCCGCGGTCGAGTCGGTCGAGGTACTCCCCGACGTTTCGCCAGGTGAAGTCGTCGTCTTCTAGGTCACCGTGCCATCCGGCGATGCGGATGCGCAGATCGGCAAGGGCCGCGTCGTTGACCGGTGCGTAGGCGAGCCCGTCCTGCCCGATCACCTCGGTGGTGACGCCCTGCAGCAGCTTCGCCGCATGGTTGCCGTCACGGAGTAGCTCCAGGTCGGAGTGCGCATGCATGTCGATGAACCCAGGCGCCACGACCAGGCCGTCCGCGTTGATAGTGCTTTCCGCGTCGGGTTGCGATCCGGCGGCCTCGATGCCGGCGATTCTGCCGTCGCGGAGCACGACGTCGGCGCGGTAGCGGACGGCCCCGGTGCCGTCTACGACGGTGGCGTCGCGGAGCAGCATCAGAACCAGGTCTCGATCGCGCCGATGACCAGCGGTTCGTCGGCACCTGCATCGTCGACCAGCGGGATCAGCCGCCATTTGTCGAGCACCGTGCATGGGTGCGAGAGGCCCAGGCGCACGATGTCACCGATCTGCAGCGGATCACCGGAAGGCTGACTGACGAAGGCATGCTGGTCGTTGAGCTGCGTCACAGCCGCGTGCAGCCGCTGCTCACTGCCGCGACGCCGCTGCACAATCGGCAGGCCCTCATCGAACGAGAAGTCGCGTTTGCCGCCGTCGAGCAGCGCAAGTCGCGGCTCGGGGGCCGAGACGACACGAGCCCAGCCGTGCATCGCGGCTCGGAGCTCGTGCCTCAGCGGCGAGATCCCGGCGTAGAAACCGTCATCGTGCATTTGGAAAGCGCCCGGGCGCAGGATCACTTGAAAGCGATCGCGCGACGGGGCGAGCGCCGACGCGACGAGATCGGGGTAGGCGCTGCCACCGGCCGTCACGATGGCACCATCGGGCAGCTCGAGAAGCTCCGTGAGCACACGCAGCTCTTCGAGGTATCGGCGCACGGCGTCGAGCGAGCGCGTGGAACGGTCGTGCGCGAAAGCGCCCTCGTACCCAGCGACTCCCACGAGGCGCAGCTGCGGGCTGGCTTCGACCGCGCGGGCGATCGCCAGCGCCGCATCCGCCCCCCGCGCACCCGTCCGCCCGCCGGCGCCGCCGAGCTCGACGAGCACAGGCAGCACCCCGACGCGGCCGGGCAGCACGGCGTTCATCCGTTCCACGGCTTCGACGTCGTCGACCCAGACGACGGTCTCGAGGCCCTGCGACATCGCGTCGGCGAGCCACGACGCGCTGCCGTCGTCGAGCACGGGCGCAGTGAGCATGACCCGGGGCACCCCGTGCGCGTGCGCCACCTGCGCCTGCCACGGCGTCGCGAAGGTGAGGCCCCAGGCTCCGGCCTCGAGCAGTGCCCGCCAGAGTTGCGGGGCCATGGTGGTCTTGCCGTGAGGGGCCAGAGCGACGCCCTGCTCGGCGGCCCATGCGCTCATTACCGCGGTGTTGTGCCCGATCGCCGATCGGTCGAGGGTCACCAGCGGCGTCGGAAACCGCGAGAGCGGCTCGTGCAGCGCATCGATGCCCCGCCCGTGCAGGTGCCGGGGGAAGGACTTGTGGGCCGGTCCAATGACGGTCTGCCCGATCCTGCTCTGCATGCGCTGCCTCTTAGCTGTTTGGGAGTGGTGATGCGGCGCCCGGGTTCCGGCCGGGCGCCGCACCGGTTCAGTCGGCGACGGTGAAGCCCTGCCGCTCGGCGTACGCGATGTTCGCGTCCTGCCAGGCGACGAGACCTTCGTCGAGCCCGACGCGGTTCACGTACGACTGGCCGATCGTCTCTCCGGCGATGCTGTTGGTGTACGGCTGCCAGGGCAGGTACTGCCAGCCGGCGCCGACGTGCTCGATGCCGGCGACCAGCACCTCGTTGATCGGCTGCCCGCCGAAGTACTCGGCCTCCGCAGCCAGGAACTCCGGCGACTCCAGGTCGGCGACGGTGGCAGGGAAGCCACCGGTGCCGAGGAACATGTCGACCGAGGTCTGCTCGGTCATGAGCCAGCGTAGGAAGGCCGCGCCGAGGTCGGGGTTCTCGGCCCCCGCGGGCACCGCCGCGCCGGAGCCGCCCAGCTCGGCGTTGACCGGAGTGCCGTCGTAGGAGGGCATGGGGGCGACGCGCCACTGCCCGGCACCTCCCGGCACGCTGGCCTCGAAGACGCCAGGCATCCAGGCGCCGGAGAGCACGGTGGCGACGGTGCCGTCACCGAGCGACTGGAACCACTCGTCGCTCCACTCGGCGATCTCGCAGTTGTAGCCGTTGCCGACGATCCGATCCCAGTTCTCCGACCAGCGCAGCGAGCCCTCGTCCTGCAGGTCGATCGCGATGTTCTCGCCGTCGACCGAGAACGGACGCCCGCCGGCCTGCCAGATCATCGAGCTCACGAAACCGCCGTTGCCGTCGTCGGCGACGATGCAGCGGTCGTCGCCGCTGGCGGCGACGACCTCGGCCGCGGCGACGTACTCGTCCCAGGTGGTCGGAACGGCGAGGCCGAGCTCCGTGAAGACCGCCTCGTTGTAGAACATGGCCATGGGGCCGGAGTCCTGCGGCAGCGCCCAGAGCCCGTCCTGCGAGGTGACCGCGGTCCAGGTGGAAGCGGTGAAGGTGCTCTCGAGCTCGTCGAGGCCGTACGGCGTCAGATCGAGCAGCGACTCGCTGAGTCGGAACTGCGGGATCGTCATGTACTCGACCGAGATGACGTCGGGGATGCCGGAGCCCGCGGCGATCGCGTTCTGGAAGTTGGTGATCTGCTCGGAGGAGCCGCCGGCCTCGACGACGTCGACGGTGACGTTCGGGTACTCGGCCATGAACGCCTCGGCCTGCTCGGCGCCGGCGGGCGTCCAGGTCCAGAACTCGATGGTGCCGCCGGCCTCCAACGCTGCGTCCAGCGCCTCCGGCGAACCGGAGCCGGCGGCGGGCGTGTCGGAGCCGGAGCAGCCCGCGAGGAGCAGGCCGAACGCCGCGGCGGATGCTGTGGCGATGAGGGTTCGTTGCTTCAGTTGCATTGCAGGGATCCTTCGTTTCAGTCGTGCGAGGGGAACTGCGGAATGGTGATGCGGGTGTCGCTCAGCCCTTGACGGAACCGGTGAGCCCGTTGCGCCAGAAGCGCTGCAGCGACAGGAACGCGATGACGATCGGGATGACCGTCAGCAGCGAAGCCGTGATGACGAGGTGGTAGACGGCGCCGCCCTGGATGCCCTGAGCTTCGAGGTTCCAGGCCTGGAGCCCGACGGAGAGCGGGTAGAGCTCGTCGGAGCGGAGCATGATGAGCGGCAGGAAGTAGTTGTTCCAGGTCGCGACGACGTCGAAGAGGAAGACTGTCACGACGCCCGGCGCCATCATCGGGAGTGCGATGGTGAAGAAGATGCGCAGTTCGCTCGCGCCGTCCATCCGCGCCGCCTCGATCACCTCCATGGGCACCGAGTCCCTCGAGAAGATCCACATCAGGTAGAAGCTGAACGGCGAGGCGAGCGCCGGCAGGATGACCGAGGCCATGGAGTTCGTGAGGCTCAGCGACGAGAACATGAGGAAGGTCGGCACGGCGAGGGCGGTGCCGGGGATGGCGATCGCGCCGAGCACGACGGCGAAGAGGGCACGGCGCCCCGGGAAGGCGAACTTCGACATGCCGTATCCGCCCAGAGCGGCGATGACGGTGGCTCCGCCTGCTCCGACGATGACGTAGACGAGGGTGTTCGCGAACCAGCGGAGGTAGATGCCGTCGTCGCGTGTCAGCACCGTGACGATGTTGTCGAAGAGCACGAACTCGGGCCCGAACCAGAGCCCGAAGCTGCCGAGCAGGCCCTCGTAGGTCTTGGTGGAGTTGATGAGCATCCAGACCAACGGCAGCAGCGCGTACGCCGCGAAGAGCGCGGTGATCACCGTCAGGAGCACCGACGGGCGCCGATAGCTGCTGACGCGCTGTCGGGGAGCGGTGCGCGCCGGGCGCCGGCGCAAGGGAGTCGTGGTCATCGCAGGGCCTCCTTGTTGCCGCGCAGCTGCACGGCGTAGGCGATGATCGCGGTGATGACGCCCATGACGATCGAGAGCGCCGCCGCGTAGTTCGTCTGCTGGCCGACGAACGAGAGGTTGTAGGCGTACATGTTCGGCGTGTAGTAGGTGGAGATGAGGTTGGGCACGATCGTCTGCAGCACCTGCGGCTCGTTGAACAGTTGGAAGGAGCCGATGATCGAGAAGATGACGGCGACGACGAGCGCACCGCGGATCGCGGGCAGCTTGATGCTCCACATGATGCGCAGCGGGCCGGCGCCATCCAGCTCCGCGGCCTCGTAGAGCTCGCCCGGAATGGCCTTGAGCGCGCTGTAGAGGATCAGCATGTTGTAGCCGGCGAAGAGCCAGGTGACGATGTTGCCGATCGCGACGATCAGCCACTGGCTGCTCAACGGGGTGAGCAGCTCGAAGCCGACCAGATCGTTGATGTTGCCGGCGAGACCGAAGCGCTGGCCGTACATGAAGCCCCAGATCAGGGCTGCGGCGACGCCGGGCACCGCGTACGGCAAGAACATCGCGATCCGGAAGAACCGCAGCCCGTAGGCTCGCGCGCCGTCGAGGATCATGGCCGAGATGGTGGAGATCGCGAGCATGATCGGCACCTGCACGAGCAGGAACAGCAGCACCCGGAGGAAGCCCTCCCAGAACTGCCCGTCCTGCAGCACGAGCAGGTAGTTCTCGACGCCGACGAACGAGGTGCCGCCGATGATGCGCGTCTGGAACAGGCTCAGGACGAGGGCGTAGACGAGCGGCGCGACGAAGACGAATCCGAAGATCAGCAGGAACGGCGCGACGAACCCGGCGCCGGCCCAGCGCCGACGTCGAGCGGTGTGCGCCCTCGCCCTCTCGCGAACAGTGTTGGCATCGTGCATCGGTGGTACCTCTCTGTACGGGTGCGCGTGGCGGGCAGCGCTCAGCGCCGTGAGATCCGCAGGTTCAGGACCGCGGGGGCGGGGTGCAGGCGGTCGGCGAGCAGCACGCCGGGCCCGCAGGCCGCGCCCCCGACGCCGTGGTGGGCGATGTCGAAGCGCAGGTGCAGCAGGCCGTCGGGCGTCAGCTCGTGCGGATGCGCTGCGGCCGCGAGCGCCGCATCCGACCAGGGACGGGCCGTGACGATCGCACCGTCCACGGCACGGCCGGCATGCACGACTGCGCCGACGTCGAAGCGCAGCGCAGCGCCGGGCACGTCGGCGTCGAGTCTCGTGACCGAGCGACGGGCGCCGTTCTCCTGCGGATGCGTGTAGCGCGTCTGCAGGTCGGCGACGGTGCGTTCGTAGCGGCCGAGCACCGCCGCGCGTCGCGTGTCCGGGTACGACTCGTCCGGTCCGCTGCCGCTCCAGGCGATGTGCACCGCGGCGGCGTCATCGGTCTCGAGCGCGAGCTGCAGGCCGAGACGTGGGATGGTGCTGCGCCAGCGTCCGGTGGGCTCGATGACGACCGTGAGGTCGACCGCGTCGAGGTCATCGCTCACCGGCTGCCAGCGGTACTGCACGCGCAGCGCGGCGGAGGTCGCTGCGAAACCGATGCGCGACTCGACGACGAGCGCTCCGTCAGGCTCGACCTCCACGCGGCCACGTCGTTCCTCGGGCAGATGCAGTCCGGCCGCACGCCAGATCGCGGCCTCGGACAGGTCCGCATCGTCGGCACGGTGCAGGTCGTTGTCGGTCGGGGCACGCCAGACGTCGACGCCGAACGCGGCGACCGGTAGGCCGTGCAGCGATCGCGGGGTGCCGTCGAGCTCGATCGCGGCGCCTCCGGCCAGGTACTCGACGCCGGCGGACACGGTGCCGGCGGGCGCCGGGAGCGCTAGGCGCTCGCGCAACACGAGCTGGCCTTGCGAGATCACCCTGCCGGCGCCGAGCCATGCGCGTTCGAGTTGGTCAACGGGTCGCTGCACGACGCTGAGGGTCCAGACGAGCGGCGCCTCGTCGGCGGCGATGGCGAGCAGGTCGGCGGGCACGGGCGCGACGATCGAGGCGCCGGGAGCGAACGGTGCCGCCTCGATGGCGCCCTCCCCGAGTCGTTCGCCGCCTCGATCGAGCGTCCAGACCAGGTCGAAACCCGCGCTGGAGCGGTGAGCCATGCGGTTGCGCACGATGAGCGATGCCGAGTCTTCGGCCGGCTCGACGCGGACGGCGGCGAACACGGCGGCCACCTCGGCGAGCGCGGGAGATGGGGTGCGATCCGGCAGCAGCAGTCCGTCGGCGACGTAGGTGCCGTCGTGCATCCGTTCGCCGAAGTCGCCGCCGTAGCCGTGGAAGACCCGGCCCTCCGCATCGGTGCGCTCGATGCCGTGGTCGATCCACTCCCAGATGAAGCCGCCCGCGATGCGCGGGTAGGCGTCGAAGACGGCGTCGTACTCGCTGAGGGCGCCGGGCCCGTTGCCCATGGCGTGCGCGTACTCGCACTGGATGAAGGGCATGGCCCG
>JAAIGE0100472806.1_pt1 | contig 10209 bp, 8 predicted proteins | sample 6487951 | NCBI WGS metagenome assembly JAAIGE01 (sample SAMN13974128, study PRJNA590717) | phyllosphere metagenome | biome: tomato field; feature: multiple bacterial spot infested tomato fields; material: tomato leaves; isolation source: leaves from tomato fields | host: Solanum lycopersicum ... | reverse complement strand
TCCTGCTGGCGCCCCTGCTCGCAGCGCGGGGCGACGAGGTCACCTCCGTGGTGCGCAACCCGGATCACGCCGACGACGTGCGCGCGTCGGGGGCGAGCCCGCTTGTCCTGGATGTCGCCGCCGCGGACACCAAGACGCTGTCCGAGGCCTTCGCCGGCTACGACGCCGTCGTCTGGTCGGCGGGCGCCGGCGGCGGTGACGCAGCGCGCACCTACGCAGTCGATCGCGACGCAGCAATCCGCGCCATGGATGCGGCGGAGGTGGCCGGCACCTCGCGCTTCGTGATGGTGTCGTGGATCGGCTCCTCGCCCGATCATGGGATCGACCCCTCCGACTCGTTCTTCCCCTACGCCGACGCGAAGCTGGCGGCCGACGAGCACCTGCGACGCAGTTCTCTCGAGTGGACCGTGCTCGGGCCCGGGACGCTGACCTCGGATGAGGCGACGGGGCACATCACCACCGAGCCGACGGGGCGGGGAGAGGTCTCCCGTGCCGATGTCGCCGCGGTGATCGCCGCGACCCTCGCCGATCCCGTGACCGTTCGACGCACGATCCGCTTCGGAGCGGGCGACACGCCGATCGCCGAGGCGCTGTCCGCCTGAGCGTGGAATGCAACGCGCGCCGCGGGCGTTGACGAGGGCATGACCGCATCCGATCCCGCCGTCGGCGTGCCCGTGGATGTCGTCGTCATCGGAGCCGGTCAGGCGGGACTCTCCGCCGCCTACCACCTGCACCGTCGGGGCTTCCGACCTCTTGATGCACTGGCCCGCGATTCGCGGAGCTTCGTGGTGCTCGACGCCGAATCCGCGCCGGGCGGGGCATGGCAGCACCGGTGGGAGTCGCTCCGGATGGCGACGGTGAACGGCATCCACGAGCTCCCCGGGTTCCCGGTACCGCCGGCGGATCCCGCGTCGTCCAGCCGTGACGTGCTTCCGCCCTACTTCGCCGCGTACGAGGAACGCTTCGATCTGCGGGTGCGCCGCCCCGTGCGCGTCCGGGTTGTCTCGCGTGCCGGCGAGCGGCTGCGGGTCGACACGGATGCGGGAAGCTTCTCGGCGAGGTACGTGATCAACGCCACGGGCACGTGGACGAGGCCACACTGGCCGGCGGTGCCGGGGCGTGAGAGCTTCCGCGGCACGCAGCTGCATGTGCACGACTACGTCTCTGCCGAGCAGTTCACGGGCAAGCGTGTGGTGATCGTCGGAGCCGGGGTGTCGGGCGTGCAACTGCTCGAGGAGATCTCACGTGTGGCCGACACGTTCTGGGTCACCCGGCGCGAGCCGGAGTGGCGTGACGACGAGTTCGACATCCCCGCGCGCGTTGCGGCGATCGCCGGTGTCGAGCAACGGGTGCGTCAGGGCCTTCCCGCCGGCAGCGTCATCTCGGTCACCGGGATGCACTGGACCCCGTGGGCGCGCGAGGCCGAGCGCCGGGGCGTGCTGGTGCGGCATCCGATGTTCCGTGCCATCGAACCCGACGGCGTACGGATGCCCGACGGCACCCTGGAGCCCGCCGACGTCATCCTCTGGGCGACGGGCTTCCGTCCCGCCCTCGACCACCTCGCCCCGCTTCGACTTCGCACGCCCGCGCGAGAACCCGTGGTGGTGGGACTACCTGCGCCTCGGCGAGGCATCCGCTCGTGCGGCCGCCTTCGACGTCGACCGTGCGCAGGGCGACGGGCGGGTGCGGCTGCCGATCCTCGGCGCTGCGCTCGCGGAGGCGATCGGTGAGATCACGATCGACCCGACGCCCGCTCCTGACGCCCCCGATGGACTCGTGCGCTACTACGACCACGAGCTTCCGCTCGCTCCGGGCTCGCTCGACGGCCTCGAACCCGATGACGTCGCCGCGGTGCTCGAGCGTCAGCACTACGAACTCCGCTTCTGGCGCGACGAAGCCGCCCTGCTCAACTACCGTCGGTTCTTCGCCGTGACGACGCTGGCCGCCGTCCGCGTCGAGGACCCGCGCGTCTTCGACGACGCGCACGTCGAGATCCTGCGGTGGGTGCGCGAGGGGCTCGTGGACGGCCTGCGGGTCGACCACCCCGATGGGCTGCGCGACCCGGGCGGATACCTCGCGCGCTTGGCCGAGGTCACCAACGCTCTGCCGGTCTGGGTCGAGAAGATCCTCGAACACGGCGAGGAGCTGCCCTCCTGGTGGCACACCGTCGGCACGACAGGCTATGACGCCCTCGGCGAGATCGAGCGCGTGCTCGTCGACCCCGCGGGTCGTGCCGGCCTCGATGCGCTGGATGCGCAGCTGCGCATCGAGACCGGGCTCGGGCCGGCGCCATCGTGGGGCGAGCTCATCCACGGCACGAAGCGTCAGATCGCCGACACGATCCAGGCGTCCGAGGTCGCGCGTCTGGTGCGCCTGCTGCCGATCCCCGTTCCCGGTGCCCGAGAGGCGCTGGCCGAACTCCTCGCACTGTTCCCGACCTACCGCAGCTACCTGCCTGCGGGGCGCGCGTGGCTCGACGAGGCGGCGGAGGCCGCATCCGCTGCCCGTCCGGAGCTCGCCGAGGCGATCGCCGCGCTCGTGCCGCTGCTCGCGGACGGCTCGAGCGAGCTCGCACAGCGCTTCCAGCAGACGACCGGGCCAGTCATGGCGAAGGGCGTCGAAGACACCGCGTTCTATCGCTACACCCGTCTCGGGTCGCTGACCGAGGTCGGGGGAGACCCCTCCGAGTTCTCGCTCGACATCGCGGGATTCCACGACGCCTTCGCGCGGAGGCAGGCATCATGGCCGCATTCGCTCACCACCCTGTCGACGCACGACACGAAGCGCGGCGAGGATGTGCGGGCGCGCCTCGATGTGCTCGCCGAGATCCCTGAGCGCTGGGCCGAGACGCTCGATGCGCTGCGCGAGGTCGCGACGACCGGTCACGGTCCCTTCGACGCGCTCCTGTGGCAGGCCATCGTCGGAGCCTGGCCGGCGAGCGCCGAGCGGCTCCACGCCTACGCAGAGAAGGCGGCGCGCGAGGCCGGTGACGTGACCAGCTGGCTCGACGTGAACGAGGACTTCGAGCGGCGGATGCATGCCGTCGTCGATGCTGCCTTCGGTGAGGCGCGCTCGATCGCCGAGTCGTTCGTCGCCGAGATCGCCCCGGCCGGGCACTCCAACGCTCTGTCCGCCAAGGTCCTCCAGCTCGCGGGTCCCGGCATCCCCGACGTGTACCAGGGGTCCGAGCTGTGGGAGCAGTCGCTCGTCGACCCGGACAACCGCCGCCACGTCGACTTCGCCGCCCGCGCCGCGACCTTGGCGCAGCTGGATGAGGGGCTCGTGCCGCCCGTGGACGACACCGCGGCCGCCAAGCTCCTGCTGGTCTCTCGCGCCCTGCGCCTGCGCCGAGATCGCCCGCACCTGTTCACCCGCTATACACCGGTGACGGTGACCGGTGAGGCCGCGCAGCACGCGGTCGCCTTCGACCGCGGCGGGGCGATCGCGGTCGCGACCCGGCTGCCGGTGGGTCTCGCGGCGCGCGGCGGATGGGGCGATGCGACGCTGCTGCACCCCGCCGGCGCCGTGCAGGACGAGCTGACCGGCCGGATCTTCGACACCGAGCAGATCCCGCTCGCCCAGCTGCTGGCGACCTACCCGGTGGCGCTGCTCGCGCCGGTCGCGCTTGCGGCACCGCGCGGATGACGACCGACCCACGAGACGAGGACACGAGACCATGATCGAGCTCTGGGCGCCCAAGGCGCGGCGGGTGCGGATGCGCTCGGGTGCCGACCTGGCACGCGAGACCGAGCTGACGGCGGGCGCCGACGGATGGTGGCGGGCGCCGGTGGATCTCGCCGACGGCGAGCGCTACGGGTTCGTGCTCGACGACGGCGAACTGCGCCCCGACCCCCGGTCGCGTCGCCAACCCGAGGGCGTGCACGCGGCATCCGCGTGGGTCGATGACGCCGCGTTCGCGTGGACCGATGCGGCATGGACCGGCCGGCAGCTCGCCGGCGGCCTGATCTACGAGCTGCACCTCGGCACGTTCACACCCGAGGGGACGCTGGATGCGGCGATCGAGCGTCTGCCGCACCTGGTCGAGCTGGGTGTGAGCCACATCGAGCTGCTCCCCGTGAACGGGTTCAACGGCGTCTGGAACTGGGGATACGACGGCGTCGCCTGGTACACCGTGCACGAGGCCTACGGCGGGCCGGCAGGATATGTGCGCTTCGTCGACGCGGCCCACGCCGCCGGCCTCGCCGTCGTGCAGGACGTCGTCTACAACCACCTCGGCCCTTCGGGCAACTACCTGCCGGAGTTCGGCCCCTACCTGCGTGAAGGCACCCGCAACACGTGGGGCGACTCGGTGAACCTCGACGAGCCGGCCGTGCGTGCCTTCATCGTCGAGAACGCCCTGATGTGGCTCCGGGACTACCACGTCGATGCGCTGCGGCTGGATGCGGTGCACGCGCTCCACGACGAGCGGCCCGTCCACATCCTGCGCGAGATGGCGGAGGCCGTCGACGCGCGCTCCGCACACGTCGGACGCCCGCTCACGCTCATCGCCGAGAGCGACATGAACGATCCGACACTGATCCTGCCGCGCGAAGCCGGCGGCTACGGCCTCGCCGCGCAGTGGAGCGACGACTGGCATCACGCCGTGCATGTCGCGCTCACCGGCGAGACGAGCGGCTACTACGCGGACTTCGCCGCATCCGATGCCCTCGAGAAGGTGTGGACGCGCGGGTTCTTCCACGACGGCACGTACTCGTCGTTCCGCGAGCGCCATCACGGGCACCCGATCCCGGCCGAGGTGCCGACCTGGCGCCTGGTGACCTTCGCCCAAGACCACGACCAGATCGGCAACCGCGCCGCGGGCGACCGACTGAGTGCGACGCTGTCGCCCGACCGGCTGGCCGTCGCGGCCGTCCTGACGCTGACCGCGCCCGGCACCCCCATGCTTTTCATGGGGGAGGAGTGGGGCGCATCGACACCGTGGCCGTTCTTCACCTCTCATCCGGAGCAGTGGCTCGGCGAGGCGGTGCGGAAGGGCCGTGCGGAGGAGTTCGCGAAGACGGACTGGGACGAGTCCCTCGTGCCCGACCCGCAGGATCCCGCGACGTTCCAGAGCGCCAAGCTCGCGTGGGAGGAGGCCGAGGCGGGCGATCACGCCCGCATCCTCGCGCTCTACCGCGAGCTGGCGAGGCTGCGGCGCGAGCGGCCTGAGCTCACCGACCCCGCATCCGCGCACCTGTCCGCCGCGATCGAGCGGACGGATGCGGCGCCGTCGGCGCGGCGGTTCGTGCTGGGGCGCGGGGCGCTGCGGATCATCGTGAACCTCGCAGCCGATCCATGGGACGTGCCGCTCGCAGAGGCGGAGGGCGTTCTCCTGGCCACCGTGCCGGTCTCACCCGCTGCAGGCATGGTCACCGTCCCGGCGGATGCCGCCGTGGTGCTCGGGCCGCCGCTGCGCTGAGACGCCCCTTTCTGCGTGACCTCCTGCGCGAGCGAGCATTCGTTCGCCGAGCGAGCACGCAATGGGGTGCGCTCTCGACGATCGGATGCTCGCTCGGTGAACAGGCCGGGCGCTCAGCTCCCGTCGCGCACGTCCGCGAGCTGTTCGCGGACCAGGGAGATGTCCCGGAAACGGGCGGTCGCGGCAGGGCCCATGGGGGCCTGCGACATGAAGCCGATTCGCGGGCGCGTCGACGCGTTCAGCCGGAACTGACGCACGAAGTGCCAGACGGCGCCATCCGTCGAGTAGTGGAAGGCGTACGCGCCCGCCGGAAGGCTCGACACGCGGAGCCAGACGGAGCCGTCCAGGATGACGGGTCCGTTCGCGTCGTCGGAGAAGCGATCCGTCACGACGCTGACGACCATCTCCTCACCCTGCGGCGAGTTCTCGAAGCAGAGTTTCGCCCAGCATGCCTTGTCGACCCACAGGGTGAGCACGGCGGCGTCGAACGTGGTGCGCGGGGCATCCACCGACACCCGGGCGGAAAGCTGGAACGGCTCGTCGATGTCGAAGGCGAGACTGGTCGAGGTGTGCGACGGCGGCGCGCCGGTCGCGTCGTTGGTCCAGTCCACCTCCGCATCGGAGGTGAGCACCAGCACGTCGCCCTCCCGGCGGTACTGACCCTCGCCGTGGGTCCAGGTCAGGGGCGGCAGCCCCGGCAACTCAACCGTCATGGTGGTGATCCCCCTTCATCGCGAACCCTTCCGAATCTACAAGCGCACCGCGCCGCACCCCGACCGGGAGGACCGTGGCAGATGTAACGCGGGGGAAACGCGGGCCGTCTAGCCTGACCGCAGCGTTCATGTAAACACGCGCCGCGGCCCTCGCAAGCCGCGGTGGGAAACCGTGAAGTGGCTACCTCGATACCCATCGGTCGCCCTTCCGAGGGCGATCCCCACCCAGGAGTCGCCATGACCTTCCACGTCCCCCTCGTCGACATCACCGCGTACGTCACCGACGGCAGCCCCGAGGCGAAAGCCGCCGTCGCGCGCGCGATCGACGACGCCTGCCGCACGGTCGGCTTCATCCAGATCACCGGACACGGGATCCCGGATGCGGTCACCGCCGGCCTGACCGATGCGATGGACCGCTTCTTCGCCCTCGACCTGGAGCAGAAGAAGATCTATCGCACGCCCCCGCAGATCAACCGCGGCTACAGCCCGCCCAAGTCCGAGTCCCTCAGTCTCTCGTTGGGGGTCGAGTCGGCGAACCGGATGAACGACTTCTTCGAGGCGTTCAACGTCGGCGCCGCGCAGGCGGACTATCCCGCATCCCCGGACCTTCCGCAGCCGGAGTACGCCGACAACCTGTGGCCCGACGTCGACGGATTCGAGGCGCAGGTGCAGGCCTACTTCGCCGAGGCGGCGCGGGTGGCACGCACGATGACGCGCATCTTCGCCGATGCGCTCGGGCTGGAGCCGGACTTCTTCGACCGGCGCACCGGCCACTCCCTCGACGTCATGCGCATGAACAATTACGCGCTGCCGCCCGGGACCGACGTCACGCTCGACGGCGACCTGGTCGGCATGGGGGAGCACACCGACTACGGCATCGTGACGATCCTGTGGGCCGACCAGGTGAAGGGACTTCAGGTGCTCGGCGCCGACGGGTCGTGGAACGACGTGGCGCCCGCGGACGGCGCGCTTCTCATCAACCTCGGCGACGTGACGGCGCGCTGGACGAACGAGCGGTGGATGTCGACCCTGCACCGGGTGAAGCCGCCCGTGATCGACGGGACGATCGAGCGACGCCGATCTGCCGCGTTCTTCCACGACGGCGACGTCGACGCCCTGATCGAGACCCTGCCTTCATGCATCGACGCGGAGCACCCCGACCTGTACGAACCCATCACCGTGGGCGACCACATCCGTGCCAAGCTCGCGGGCTCACGCGAAGGGAAGGCGAACGAGAAGGCGGAGCGGGAGTCGCAGCGCGTACTCTCCAGCTACCGCTGATGGGGTGGCGGTGCTGTCTCCCGGCATGATCGCGCCGACCCGTCGTATGAGGATGCTCTCATAGGGGTTTCATTGCCCCCGGATCTGCGGGACGCTTCAGTTGCGTGGGAACACGCAGTCACAGCGAACGATGGTCTGCACAGTCCAGTCCCGTTCATCTACAACGATTCGCGGTGCTACTGAGAGGCTGCAACATGATCAGCGGACGCGAACTCCGGTCTGTGCTTCTTCGTGGACCATATGCCGTCATCTTTTACGTCGTGTACGGGACCGCAACTCTCCTTCTCCTCCTTTTCTTTTTCGGGGTATTGGAGGCAGCGGCCGTGACATGGGTGCCCTTCGGAGCATTCGGCGTGCTTGTGCTCGGAGCGGTAGTGGCGCGGCGAGAACGAAGTGGCCATGAGGTGGACCGCGATCATCGGGGCCCGTAAGGGCCGGCGGGCGCTGTCAACCCCTGGTGCAAGGTAGCTAGATTATCTAGCGTTGTGGGATGAACGTCGCCACATCGCGCTCATCCGACCTCACGCGCCAGATCGCCGTCCTGGCCGCGACCGGCTTCATGCTGGTCGCGGCCATGGTCGGCACGGGGCTGTTCGGCGGCACGGCCGTGCAGGATCTGCAAGACGGTGCCCTCGACGCCGACGCGAGCTACCTCGCCCCCGCCAGGCAGGCCTTCTCGATCTGGTCGGCGGTCTACCTGGGCCTCATCGCCTACGCCGTGTGGCAGGCACTGCCGGGTCAGCGGGGGAGCGAACGGCAGCGACGCCTGGGCTGGTTGATCGCTCTGACCGAGGCGCTCAACGGACTGTGGCTCGTGTCAGCGCAGTTCACCACGCTGCCGCTGACCGTGCTCGTCATCGTGCTGCTTCTCGTCGCCCTCGCGATCACCTGGCGTCGGGCCATCATGCAGCCGCGCGAGGGCGCCGTATCCGCCGTGCTGATCGACGGCGTCACGGGACTGCACCTCGGATGGGTGACCCTCGCGACGGTCGCGAACACCGCCGCGTGGCTCACCCGCATCCTCCCCGCCGGCGCCGAAGAGGCGGCTGACGTCTGGGGCGTCGTCGTGTTGATCGCCGTAGCGGCGATCGGATGCGGCATCGCCTGGTTCGGCCGCGTCGCCCCCTCGCTCGCTCTCTGCTGGGGACTGTCCTGGCTCGCCGTGGGTCGCCTGACCGATCAGCCGCACAGTACGGCGATCGGCACGGCCGCCGTCTGCGCCGCTGCTCTCATCGCCCTCGTCACCGTCGTGCGTGTCGTGCAGCGGCTGCGCCGGCGCTGAGCGGCCTCAGAGACACGTGAAGGCGTGCAGGATGCGCGCGGGCTCGGTGACGGGCGATGCCAGCACCCGTGCCGCGACCGCGTCGAACTCGCTCGGATCGAAGTAGCCGCCGTCGCGGTAGATCCGCATGCGCGCCGTGAAGTCCTGCGGGGTGAGCTCGGGGTGGAATTGCGTCGTGTACAGGCTCTCGCCGACGCGGTAGGCCTGCACGGGGCAGTCCTCGTTGGTGGCGAGCAGCACGGCGCCCGGCGGCAGAGTGTCGGTGCCCTCCTTGTGCGCCGTGAACGCGTCGAACCGCTCGGGCAGGTTCCCGAACACCGGATCGGCGCGTCCCGCATCCGTCAGGGTCACGGTCGTCGCTCCCGTGCCCTCGGGATACGTGTCGGCCACGGTGCCGCCGAAGACGCGGGTGACGACGCCGATGCCGTAGCAGGTGAACATCGCCCGCGTCTCGCCGGATGCGGCGGCCTCTGCCACGCGGGCGAGATCGCCCTCCACCCGGATCTGCACCGCGCCCTTGTCGGGCGTCGTCACGTTGAAGGGGCTGCCGCCGACGACGAAGCCCGCATAACGCTCGAGCGCGTCATGCGGCAGGCGGTCTGCGACCAGATCCCAGGCGTGGAGTCCGTCCGTGTCGCGCCCCATCGCGACACGGAACGACGCCCACTCCGCCTGGGCCGCATCCCGCTGCGGGCGCGCGCAGAGGTACAGCAGCGGGCGGGGATCCATCCTGCGATTCTATGGCGCCGCTGTGGCGGCCTCCGCGGCGGCCAGTACGGCGACAGCCGCGGCGGCGGACCATGCCTGCGGCCGACAGGCGGCCGGATAGGGGGTCGGCACCGACGTCTGGTCGGCGGAGTCTCCCGCGTGCAGTTCCGGCATCCGATAGCCGAAGCCCTCCGCCGCCGCGAGCAGGCCGTCGCTGATGATCCGTGCGTCGTCGTGGAGTCCGGCGCGCGTCATGCCGTGCACGGCGATCGCGGTGTCGTGCGCCCACACGCTCCCGCCGTGGTACGCGAGGGGCCAGTAGCCGGCGGCACCCGTCGACATCGTGCGGATGCCGTAGCCGCTGTTGAGGGAGTCTGCGCGCAGGAGCGCCGCGACGTGCACCTCGTCGTCGGGGTCGAGGATGCCGGTGCCGAGAAGATGGCCGATGTTGCTCGTGAGAGTGTCGACCGGGCGCTTGCGGCGGTCGAGGGCGATGGCGGGGTAGCGGCCCTCCGGGGTCTCGACCCAATAGGCGGCCGCGAAGCGCTCGCGAAGCTGCGCCGCCCACGAGCGCAGCGGTTCGGGGCGATGATGGCCGTCCGCGCCCAGCGCCTCGAGCATGTCTGCCGCGCCACGCGCCGCCTCGTACGCGTAGGCCTGCACCTCGCACAGGGCGATCGGGCCCTCCGCGAGCGTACCGTCGCGCCACTGGATCGAATCCCCCGAGTCCTTCCACCCCTGGTTCGCAAGGCCGCGTCCCGTCAGATCGACGTAGTCGAGGAACCCGTCGCCGTCGGCGTCGCCGT
>JAAIGE0101165192.1_pt1 | contig 10215 bp, 11 predicted proteins | sample 6487951 | NCBI WGS metagenome assembly JAAIGE01 (sample SAMN13974128, study PRJNA590717) | phyllosphere metagenome | biome: tomato field; feature: multiple bacterial spot infested tomato fields; material: tomato leaves; isolation source: leaves from tomato fields | host: Solanum lycopersicum ... | reverse complement strand
CGGGCGGCGGAAGGAGAGACGCTACCCGCTTCACTGGAAATCCCGATTCTGGAAAAGTCGCAGACCATTCAGTTACTCGGTACCAAAGGCTCGATCAAAGCTCAGGATAAAGTTGTAAAACTGTCGGAAAGTCTTCGCAAGCAGGCGGGCGATTCACCGGTGTATGTCTTTAAATTAACTAAAAAGTAATTGATTTCGGACAACCGAAACCTGCTTTTTGGCGTTAAAAAAGGTGATACGACAAACGTGTCACCTTTTTCTTTGCCAGCCCATGCCTATACGATTGACTTTTATTGGCTTGCTACTAACCATTCTACTTTCAGGCTGTTTCGAGCACCGGCGGTATTCCCGACGGGAAATCCGGAAAGATCTGATTGCCAAAGGCATCCCGGTTAAAATTGTTTATTACGATACATTAGGCCGTACGATCCGATACCTGAAAATTGGTTCCGACACCTTGCCTAGAAAAATGGTACTGCTGCACGGATCGCCGAGTTCACTGGAAGGTTTACGCTTTTACCTAAACGATCCGGATTTACAAAAACAGGCTCAGCTTATTGCTCCCGACCGACCGGGTTACGGCGAATCGGATTACGGCTGGGGAGAGAAGTTCATTTCCCGGCAATCGGAAGTACTAACAAAAATGCTCTGGCAAACGCAGGATCATCGCCCGACCCTACTTTTCGGCACTTCCTACGGAGCTACGGTAGCTTCCCGACTGGCGATGGACAATCCAGACGCGTTTGACCGACTGCTTCTCGTGTGCGGCTCTTACAAACCGGGAGCCGAGAAAATCTACCCCATTTCAAAGCTCGTACCAATATTTTCTGCCTGGATTCCGGGGTTCATACACGTGGCTGACGATGAGAAACAGAATCACTACCCGCACCTGGTCGCGATGGTACCACTCTGGAAAAACATTCGTATGCCCGTGACGATGGTACATGGTCTGGAAGATCGACTGCTGTACCCGGTCAATCCACTCTGGGCGGCGAAACAACTCGTGAATGCTCCAAGCGTTGATGTCATTTACCTCGCCCGCCAGCGACATGGGATCATGTGGACGGCCCGACCCATCATTAAACCGCTGATGATCCAGGAATTACGTAAGCTTCCCAAACAGCATGTTTTGACGACCTCGCGACTGGACTGATTGTTCTCCACGGATTTTTGTGAAATAAATAATACGTGATTTCCTTTCCGGCTTTAGCTTTGCACGCATGAATGCAACTCTGCGGACTTTCGGCGTGTATGTGCTGACATCGCTTCTGATGTTACGCACGCTCGTAGTCCCGGTCATTCTGGTTGACTTCGAGCTTCGGCACGATTACATTGCCCAGTACCTCTGCGAAAATCGTTTGCGTCCCGAGTTACACTGCGACGGAAAATGTTACCTGGCGAAAAAACTCAAAGCCGCTCAGGAACACGACGAACGCGAGGCCAGCCAGCGTCTGGTAACGCAGCTGCTGGAACTGCCGCATGAACATCTGCTGACGACCTTTACGTTTGGCCTTTCTTCATGGGCCGAACGTGAGCTGGAGCCCACACCTTTCCGGGCTCCAGTCTATGTGCATGACTCCTTAAGTGACTGTTTTCGCCCGCCCCAGGTGATCTTTTCCTAGTTTTTAGGTACTAAGAGACACTTTTACACCTTTCTCGACGTATAAATGAATTGTACGGCTGTGTGCCGCCGGCAAGGCTTTGCTTATGAGAAAAGTATACCCATTCCTGATTTTTCTGATCAGTCTGGCGTGCTCGAAGGACCCCGCTCCCTCGGCACCCGTGCCCTTGTTCAGTGTACCTAAGAACTTTCCACAACCCGATTACCCCGTCGCCCAAAAGCCGGTGACCGAAGCGGGTTTTGCCCTGGGTAAACAGTTGTTTTATGACGGAATCCTCTCGCGGGATAGTACCATTGCCTGCGGTGAATGCCACCGTCAATACTACGCTTTTACCCACCACATGCACGATTTGAGTCACGGTATCGAGAATCGAACGGGCCTTCGTAACTCGCTGGCCCTTCAGAATCTGGCCTGGCAAAAACATTACATGTGGGACGGTGCCGTAGAAAACCTTGATCTACAAGCCATTGTACCAATCACTCATCCCGATGAGATGGACGATACCATGGAAAACGTAGTAAAGAAACTCCAGCGGACGAAGGGCTACCCGCCCCTGTTCAAAGCCGCCTACGGTACGGAAGATATTACGGCAGACCGGACGCTTCATGCCCTCACCCAGTTTATGCTGACGCTGGTTTCAGCCAATTCACGGTACGACAAATACGTCCGTAAGGAAGGCGAAACCCTATCGGCGGATGAACTGGAAGGCATGAAACTCTTCGAATCGAAAGGCTGTAAAAGCTGTCACGCCGGCGAGTTGTTCACGGACGGTAGCTTCCGCAATAACGGCTTACCGAAGTTTGAGCGGACTAAAGTGGTATACGTCAATGGAAGACCCACCCTACAAGTAGTGGTGGATGAAGGCCGCTATAACGTGACCAAACAGGAATCGGACCGCTTTAAATTTAAGGTACCCAGCCTGCGAAACATCGCCGAAAGTATGCCCTACACGCACGACGGCCGCTTTACCAAGTTGCAGGAAATGCTCGATCATTACGCGTCAGGCGTAAAGGATACGCCTAACCTCGATCCGCTGCTGAAGCAAAACGGACGCTTGGGCATACCCATGACCGCCGACGAAAAACGGAAGATCATCGCTTTTCTGAATACGCTGACGGATACTGAATTTTTAAAAGACCAACGCTTTGCCGAACCCGCGGGATTCCCCGTTCGGTAGGCAAATTCAAGATACTTTTTTCAATGAAAATCAATCCCTTTTTCTTACTTCTATTTGCTTTTTGCACCACCGTTTTCACGTCCTGTAAAAACGAACAACCCGAACCTGCTGGCGACGGCGATACCAACAATCTGACGCTCGAGTTTGATAACCGGGTAGGTGCACAAAAACTGGTACTCGGCACTACGCCGTACAAAAACGACTTCGGCGAGGAGTTTTCAGTAACCACGCTGAATTACTTCATCAGCAATGTTTCGCTGAAAAAAACGGATGGTACTGTCGTAAAATTCCCGGATCAGTACTTCCTCATTCGTCAGGTCGACTCCAACACCTGGGAACCCGAACTGAAAAATGTCCCGGCTGGTGATTACAGCGAAGTCTCTTTTATGGTTGGTGTGGATAGCCTGAAAAGTGCCTCACCCATTGCTGGAAGGACGGGAGTACTGGATACTTATGCGTACGGGGAGGACAATATGTGGTGGGGATGGAATTCCGGCTATATCTTCTTCAAATTTGAAGGAACCTCCCCAGTCGTGCCGGCCAATGGAGCGGGGTTACGACCCTTTCAGTACCACGTAGGCGGATATGGTGGCTATACGAATCGAGCCCCCAATAACATCCGTACCGTAACCTTGCCCCTGAACGGAACGGCTACCGTACGTAAATCCATCAGCCCGACGATTCATTTTGTAGTCAATCTTCAGAAGTTTTTCAACAGTACGACGGCCCTGAAACTTCAGGAAACCAAATCGGTACACGATCCTTCCGTAGCGGCTCCGCTGGCCAACAACTACGTGAAGATGTTTACGGTTGACCACATTCACAATGACTAGGCTCTGGGCCGGTGTGTGGGTAGTACTGCTGGTCTGGTCCTGTTCGTCGCCCGAACGGACCGGGCCGGAAGTTTCGTTTACCGTACCCACCAACTTTCCGAAGCCACTGTATGCGTTCGAACGGAACCCGCTGACGACTTCGGGCGTGGAACTGGGGAAAGCTCTCTTCAATGAAACCTTGCTTTCGAAGGACAACACCATTTCCTGTGCCGAATGTCATTCGCAGCCGTACGGATTTACGCACCACGGGCACGACGTCAGTCATGGTATCCACAACCTGAAAGGAACCCGGAATTCCCTGCCGCTACAGAATCTGGCCTGGGAATCGGAGTTTTTTTGGGACGGTGGTGTACCGGATCTGGATCTGGTACCGATTGCTCCAATCATCAGCGAGGTAGAAATGGGTGAAACCATGACGAACGTGATTGATAAACTGCGGGCTACCAAAAAGTATCCATTGCTCTTCAAAAAGGCTTTTGGTACGGAGGAAATTACAACGGCCCGGTTTCTGCAATCGCTGTCTCAGTTTATGGTGACACTGGTTTCCGCCAATTCCCGTTACGATCATTTTGTGCGTAAGGAAGGCGTTACGCTGACGAACGACGAGCAGGCCGGTCTGCACCTTTTTCAACAGAAATGCTCCTCCTGCCACACCGGCGAACTGTTTACGGATCGTAGCTATCGCAACAACGGACTTTTTCTTACCAGCGAGGCCGATGAAGGTCGATTCCGAATTACGAATCAGGAGAAAGATCGCTATACCTTCCGCGTACCCAGCTTACGGAATGTCGCCGTTACGGGTCCGTACATGCACGATGGTCGGTTCTATACCCTGGAAGCGGTACTGGATCACTACGCCGAAAACGTACACGATACGCCCAATCTGGACCCGATTCTGAAAGCTAGTAACGGCCAACGAGGGATTGCACTTACTCCACAGGAACGGCAGCAAATCATTGCTTTCCTGAAAACACTGACCGACGAAGAATTTCTTACGAACAAGCAATTGGCGGTTCCCTGACCCGTCGGTTTTTCGCTTTCACTTTTCATGAAAAAAATCCTACTGCTTCTATTCTGGAGCCTGTCGCTGCCCGCGTGGGCCTGCGATATCTGCGGCTGTGGCGTGGGCAACGCCTATTATGGCATCATGCCGCAGTCGTACCGCAATTTTGTGGGAGTTCGGTATCGGTACCGTACCTACGACTCGCACCTGAATTCCCAACTCCTGCGTACCAAGGAAACCTTTCAGACGACGGAGCTTTGGGGGCGTTTTTATCCGACTCAGCGAATTCAGATGTTAGCCTTTGTACCCTATAACTTTAATTACCAGTCCGACGCCGCGACTTCCTCACGATTGAATGGACTGGGTGATATTACGGTACTGGCCAATTACAACGTTTTCAATACGAACATGGACACGACGGACCGGGCCGTGAATCATACCCTGCTCCTGGGTGGTGGTGTGAAGCTGGCCACGGGTCGCTCGAATTTCGTAAACGATGGATCGCTGGGAGCCAATGCTAATTTCCAGCTCGGAACGGGCAGTACGGACTTCCTGCTGAATGCGATTTACACCCTTCGGTACCGTTCCTGGGGCTGGAACTCGGACGTTAGCTACCGTATGACGACGACCAACGCTCAGCACTATCGCTTTGGAAATCGGCTCAGTGGCTCAACGTCGGTCTTTTACGTAACCAGTGCCGGAAAGAAACTGACGCTGATGCCCAATGCAGGTATTACGGCTGAGTATTCCAGTCGCGACCTGAAAGAGGGCGTGCGTAATTCCCAGACGGGCGGCTACGCGACCCTGGCTACAGCGGGCGTGGAGGCTTACTTCGGTCGTTTTGTAGCCGGTGCAACTATTCAGCAACCGTTAGTACAGAATCTTTCTGGAGGTGACAGCCGGGCGAAGCAGCGGTTACAGCTGCACGTTACGGTACTGCTGTAGCCTATTAAACAATAAACCCTGAGCGAAGGATTTCCTGCTCAGGGTTTACTTTTTAACAGAACGCTATATCACTTAAAACACTTCTGAAATGGTATAATGCTGATCAGCAAATTCGAAGCGATCGCCGGCTTTCTTTCCTTCTAGTACCGTATAAATCGGAGCTGAGGTAGAAATACCAATGTATTCCACCCCATCGACTTCGCAGTTTCGGCTGATGCTTACGTAAAAGTTACGCTGATCGGTTAATACTACGGAGCCTACCTGCACGGCATCGTGCTGCATTTCCGTACCCATCTGATCCAGGGTGGCGAGGTCGCGACGAATGACTTCCGCCCGCCCTTCCAGGTCGCGACGGTCATTCATCAACATTTCATTATTGGATTCGTAGGATTCGCTCTGCGATTCTTCCTGATCTTCAATCACGCTGGAACGAATCGTTTCCATCTGGTTGACGAGGTCGTCGAGGGTTTCCTGAGTAACGGCCATCATAGCCGCGTGTATGGCTTCTTTACGTGAATTACTCATAATACTTAAATGCTAGGTTGATTGAGGATTTAAAATAAAAAACTCGGGCCACTAGGCTACGGGTTTGGTTGGGTTTGATAGCTGTTCAGGTTTCAAGTTTGAGCAGATATGAGCTTTGAAGTTAAAACAAGTATACAAGTCGATCAAGCCCTTTTTACTTTAAACTCATCAAAATTCAAACATTGAAATGTTGTCTCCCCTACATAGCTCAGCTTTGGGTCACTCTATTTTTCGTGATGCACAAAAGCCGGGCTATTTCTTGAAAAGAAACGACCCGGCTAAATTTATATACGGCAAATGGGAAGAAATCGAATGCTTACTTAGGCTTGTTTTACGAACTGAACGTTTGCAATTAAACGTACTTCGTCACTTACTACGGCTCCACCGGCTTCGGTTACTGCACTCCAGGTAAGACCGAAATCTTTCCGGTTGATTTTACCTTTCACTTCAAAACCGGCTTTCGTCTGTCCGTACGGATCTACTACCGTTCCACCGTATTCTACGTCCAAAGCTACGGGTTTGGTGACACCACGAATCGTCATATCGCCATTCAATACAAATGCTTCATCACCTTTTTTGCTGATGCCCGTAGATACAAAGCTCAGTTTGGGGTGTTGATCAGCCGCAAAGAACTCTTCACTTTTCAGGTGACCGTCACGGGCTTCGTTGTTGGTAGAGATGGAATTGATTTCGGCTTCGAAGGTTACCTGAGCGTCTGAGAAATCATCGCTGGCTGTAGCTTCACCGCTGAACTGGCCGAACTGACCCGTTACAGTCGTGATTACCAAGTGCTTTACTTTAAATTGTACTTCCGAGTGAGTAGGGTCAATTACCCATTTTGCTGGAGTTGCCATGTCTTTGTTTGGTTATCGTTGATGCAAATGTATGTATATACATATAAATTACACTTGTCAAAATCACGGAATATCTTGTCTGAATTACTGATCTTTCAGAAACCCTCTGATTTTAGCCCTTTGTCTTGAGACTAGTGCAGTTATTTCTCGACGTATTTGTTGCGGATTGCTTTACGGTAATCCGTAAACGTTTGACCGGTATTGGCTTTGAAATACTTCGAAAAGTGAGCTTCGTCTTCAAAACCCAGTTCGTAGGCAATTTCTTTGGCGGACGTCGTTCCATAAAAGGCCCGGCGTTTTGCTTCCAGTACCACCCGTTGCTTGATGTGTTCGGAGGCCGGCTGTCCGGTTACTTTTTTCACCGTATCATTCAAATGACTGGGCGTAATATTGAGCTGATCAGCATACTCCGATACGCGGGTTTTCCGGGTAAAATCCCGGTCCACCAGATCCTGGAATTGTCGGGCGATACAAACGGATTTTGACGTTTCAGACACCGTTACCAGTTGATTAGCGAAGGTTCGTGAGGCCTGAATCAGAAACAGTTGTAGCCAGGCCCGAATCATGTCCTCCCGTAACGCACGCTTTTGCTGGTATTCACCCTGAAGCGTTTGCAGGTAGGGTTCCAGTAAGTCCAGTTGCTCGGGTGGGATGAAATACGGTTTGAAATCGAGTACGTTCTGAAACAATCCCGTATTGATGAGCAGTTCCCGATTGGCTTCGGATATACAGAAAAAATCCGGTTCAAAACTCAATACCCAGCCTTCGTGCGGTCCGTCCATTTGCAGGTGATGCACCTGCCCCGGAGAAAGAAACCACCAGCTACCCGGCTGCACGTCATAGTGCTGGAAATCGACGTTGTGACTGCCCCGACCACTGGTTACGCCAATAATCACGTAGTAATCGTGGCGATGCGGCGTCAGGGTGTGTTCATGGCGTTGTTCATCCACCCAGGACATGGGGTGAATTTCAAAAGGAGTCGTATCTGTTGTATGAAGGTGAAGCGTTTCCATGCAAACCAGGCGTTGAGGAAACGAATATTGAAGGAAGTTTTTATAAACTCAATGGTATCCGCTTAAAACGATCGCTTTCTTTCTTTTCTCAAATTGGTTTCCCTAGAGAATTGAGCCGAAGCCCCGGGAATCAAGCACGGATTTCGACAAATTGAAATAACAGGATACGGCCATAAAGGGGCTACTGTTGATCGTAAATTTCTCCAGTACATCCCCAGCCCGCATGGTTTTCAGAGTTCGAAGGCCCGTCATACCTGCCTCAAACGAAAGCTGTACGGGTTTGATGGGACTGTAATTCACCGTGAAGCTTGCTTTCCCCTGCCGATACGCCAGTCGAATGGCATTAGGATTGAGGTTAGGCGTAAGATAACCCGCATTAAAACCACCGGCAGCGATTCCGGCTTCGAGCCAGGTCTGTTTGGAAACCTTCTGGGCAATGGAAGCCTGTAAGGGTAAAATGAGCGTCAGGCGAGTATTTTTAGCAATTCGGGCGTTGATACCACCAATAGGAATGGGCGTAATCCGACCCGGTTCAAAAACGACCGCTCCGCCATAGAACCACTGCGTACGCAGGCCCGCAATGCGTACTCGCACGGCTCCACCTACGCCATACGGACGGGCCTTACTAAAGCTGAATAAATCTTCGGTTTCACTCACGCCTAAGCCCACCGCGTATACCCAAATTTTATCCCGTAAGCTGGCGTGTATACCCGTAATGGCCGCCGAAACCGTATAGATGCCCTGATCATTTTTATCGAAGGAAAAATTCGGCATTCGATACCCCGCGTTGATGGCCAGAAACATCTGGTTGATTTCAACGTCGATTTTACGCAGGTTGAAATTATGGAACTTTACGCCTGCCCCACCCCGAATGGGAATGATTCCCTGCACGTTAAACCGCGAATAGCCCAAACGAGCGGTATCATTGATCGAGGCCGCCGGCGTTACTTCGGCCCGTACGTTGATCCCGGAAGCAAAAATCCGGCTGGGGGTTAAGGAAAGCTGGGCGTAAGACAGTGAAGCCCACAAAAGCATACCGAACGTAAAAAGAATTCGCATGAAAAAGGATAAAAATGAAAGGCTTGTCCCTACAACGCTGAACTTAGCGATTCCGTACACTCGCCCGGTATTCCCGACGAAGTACTGACTAAAAAGCGGCTTTATACGGTCAAGAGGCCATAAAAAAAGGCCAGAGTAAGCTGGCCTTTGTGATACAAGGGTATAAATAGGAGGAAAAGGAAAGCGGCTGTAATGCAGTAAAGGTACGGCTAGCTTTGTTTCCGTAGTTTTGCTTCAATCGTTTGCTGCGTGTGCGGAACCACGCGGAGTCGTTCTTTCGGAATCAGTTTCCCCGTATCCACGCAAACGCCGTACGTACCATTTTTAATACGGATCAGGGCATTTTCCAACTGCGTAGCGTACTTCTGCAAGCGAGCGGCTAACTGACTCAGGTTTTCGCGTTCGCTGGTATCGGCTCCGTCTTCCAGCAATTTAGTATTACCCGAAGTGGTGTCCGTACCGGGGTCATTCCGCTTGCTCAGGGCTTCCCGAATGTAGTTAAGCTCTGTTCGGGTGTCTCCTAATTTCTTTTGAATCAACTCTTCGAATTCCCTTAACTCTTCTTCCGAATAGCGGTTTTTTTCTTCTACTGGGGACATCATATTGCACGGGGTTTGTTAGAAATGTAAACGAATATCGATACCAAATAGTTTCTACGGGGACAGTGACTAGCAAGGCCTTACCCGTGGGGGCGGCCACAAAAATCTATTCTAAAAAAAAGGAACAAAAGTAACTTTTTTACGGAAGCAGCCAAACAATCAAAAAAATTATTCTATTCCTTTATCGTGGAAAAGCATTCTTTCTTTGGTTTTCTTTTCGTTTTTCAAACGACAATTCCGTATTCCCTTTAAATATATAAATTACGCTTGAGAGTTCAGAAACTCGCAATTCGAACAGGTTTGTTTTTCTTGAAAGAATCCTGTTAAGTTTGCGGCGGATGAAAATATTTATTATTTTAATCCAATTTATTACTAAAATAAGAATAAGCCATGACGTATATAGAGCCAGCACCCCTGCAACATGAAAGTCCGCTGGAATCAATGAAGCAACGCTTCAATGAAGCTTTTAAGTTATTAAACATCTCTCCAGAGATGTACGATATTCTGATGGTACCCCGTAAACAAGTGGTGGTGGGTTTGCCCGTAACCATGGACGATGGCACCGTCAAAGTTTTTGAAGGAATT
>JAAIGE0100956593.1_pt1 | contig 10221 bp, 11 predicted proteins | sample 6487951 | NCBI WGS metagenome assembly JAAIGE01 (sample SAMN13974128, study PRJNA590717) | phyllosphere metagenome | biome: tomato field; feature: multiple bacterial spot infested tomato fields; material: tomato leaves; isolation source: leaves from tomato fields | host: Solanum lycopersicum ... | reverse complement strand
GTGCACCTCGGCGCGATCCCCGCGCCCGGACTCCGCTCCGACGTCGCGACCTTCCACAACAACATGCTCAGCTCGTTCAACGTGTTCTGGGCCGCCGTGCGACTCGGCATCCATCGCATCGTCTACGCGTCCAGCGAGACCGTCCTCGGCCTCCCCTTCGACGTGCCGCCGCCGTACATCCCGGTCGACGAGGACTACCCGGCGCGACCGGAGTCGGTGTACTCGCTGGTCAAGCACCTCGAAGAGCAGATGGCGATCGAGCTGGTCCGGTGGCATCCGGAGATCTCGATCACCGCGCTGCGGTTCTCGAACGTGATGGTGCCCGAGGACTACAGCGAGTTCCCGTTCGACGACGACGCCACCACCCGCAAGTGGAACCTGTGGGGGTACATCGACGCGCGCGACGGTGCCCAGGCGGTGCAGCGCGCCCTCGAGAACGCCCCCGCCGGCTTCGACCGCTTCATCATCGCCGCCGCCGACACCGTCATGACCCGCCCGAACGCCGAGCTCGTCGCGGAGGTGTTCCCGAATGTGCCGACGAACGGTGACCTCGGTGAGAACGACACGATGCTCTCGATCGACAAGGCGCGCCGGCTGCTCGGCTACGCGCCGCAACACTCGTGGCGCGATCACCGCTGAGACGCGACCCGTCCGCGAGCGGGCGTGTCACACTCGGGGGATGAGCGCCGACGAACCGATCATCCCCCTGCCGACGGCGCGCGAGAAAGAGGTCAGTTTCCTCGCCCGCAGCGGTGCGGTCGTGACGCTGCGCCTCATCGACACCGACCGCTTCGAGGTCAAGCTCGACACCCGGATGGACTACACGGCGACACTCCTCAAGCACGGCGAGCTGTTCGAGTTGCGACCCGCGCCCGGCGTCCGCGCCATCGGCGGTACCGGCATCACGGCCACCGACCTCTACGAGCGGTTCTGACGCCGCGTCAGTCCAGCAGCGCGGGAGTCTCTTCGCGCAGGAGCGCGCGTGCCGCCATGCCGATGACCGCGCTGTAGGTCGGGTAGGCGAAGCGCACCCCGGCCAGGGTGGACACGTCGATACCCGCCGCCATGGCCGTGGTCACCGATTGGATGACCTCGATGGCGTTCTCGCCGACGGCGTGCGCCCCGAGGAGGAGCTCGCGGCGCCGGTCGGCGATGAGCTTGAGGAAGCCGCGCTCGCGGTCGTCGATCACGGCGCGATCGAGATCGGCGAAGCGCACGGTGGCCACCACGCACGCCTCGTCGCGCTCGCGGGCCTCGTCTTCGGTGAACCCGACGCCGGCGTAGTCCGGGTCGGTGAAGCCGCCGGCGGGCAGCAGGTGGTGCGGTGTGCGGCGGTTCGCGCCCAGAACGGCGTTCTCGGCCGCCGCCTCGCCCTCGAACTGGGCCGCCTGCACGAGCATGTCGCGTCCGTTCGCGTCGCCCACCGCGAGGATGTGCGGCACCACGGTGCGGAAGTACTTGTCCACGGGGATCGCCGACCGCTCGACGTCGACGCCGGCGTTCTCGAGTCCCAGGTCGTCGACGTCGGCGGGCCAGCCCGTCGCCATGACGACCACGTCGACCTCGACCGTGTGCGTCGTGCCATCCGCCCGCCATGTGAGCGCGATGGCCCCCTCGGCGGTGCGCTCGAGCTTCTCGACCGTCTCGATGCCGGGGTGGACGGCGACGCCGTGCTCCGTCATCGACGCCGCGATCGCCTCGGAGATGCTCGCGTCAGAAGCCATCAGCAGGCGCGGTGCGACATCGAGCAGCGTCACCTCGGAGCCGAACGAGCGGAACACCGTCACCAGCTGCGCACCCGTGTTGCCGGCGCCGATGACGGCGACGCGATCAGGCAGCCGGGTCAGTGAGAGGACGTCTTCGGGCACGGTGGCCAGCTCGGCCCCCGGGATCGGCAGTCGTCGCGAGTGTCCACCGACGCACACGAGGATCGACTCCGCGCGGATGCGGCGTCCGCTGTCCAGCACCAGGGTGCGGTCGTCGGCGAACCGCGCTCGACCCTCATGGACGAGGTCGACGCCGGCCGCGGCGAAGCGTTCGGCCTCGCGCTTGATCGAGCGCACGGCATCCACCCGCTCGTTCACCCGGGCCACCACGGCGGGCCAGTCCACCGTGGGCTCGTTCACGACGATGCCGTAGTCGTCGGCCGCGCGGGTGTCGCGCATGAGTCGCGCGGTCTTGGCGAGCACGCGCGTCGGCACGCATCCGGTGTTCACGCACGTGCCGCCCACGCGGCCCGCTTCGAGTACGACCACGCGCGCTCCCAGCTCGGCTGCGCGCAGGGCCGCGGCCGTTCCTGCGGGTCCCGCGCCGATCACGGCGATGTCGTAACTGTCGGTGGTGTCGGGCACGCTGTCTCCTCGGGTGCGGTCGGTGAGGCCAGTCAATCCGACGCCCCCGGGCCACGCGAGGGGATTGCGCCCCGGGGCACTCCCTAACGAGGGTCCGTCGGTCCGGGGGCGGTCCCGGATGCCACGGCCCCGGCGCCGCGCCTAGGCTCGACGTACCTCGGGAGTGCGGGCACCCGCGCGCCCGAGGCGCCGCCAGTCGACCGGGCGCGCGACGTCCGCCTCACCGCGGAGATGCGGACCCGCCCACCCCTTGCCTCGCCTTCGGGTCGAGGACGACGGCACGACGACCGATGCCCCTCGGAAAGCGTGTCGCCCGCGGCGCGTCGTCCCCCCTCGCGACGGCGAGGCGGGGGCGGCGCACCTCCCCCGCCGCCTGGACGAACCGTCGCGTGGATCCGCGTCGCCCGCGCGAGACGCTGACACACTGGGGATGTGACCGCCGCGACCGACGACCCCGCCGCTGTCCCCACCCGCCGAGGGCGTCCCGGTTACGACCGCGCGGGACTGTTGGCCGTCGCTGTCCAGGTCTTCAACGAGCAGGGCTACGACGCGACGAGCGTCGCGGATCTCGCCACCCGGCTGGGCCTGACGAAATCGGCGTTGTACCACCACTTCTCCTCGAAGGAGGAGCTGCTCACGGTCGCGCTCGACACCGCCCTCGGCGACCTCGAGGCCGTGCTCGATGAACCCGGCGCCCGGGAGGGCCGGGCGATCGACCGGTTGCGCGTCGTCATCCGCGGCGCGACCGACGTTCTCGTCGCCGAACTCCCCGCCGTCACCCTGCTGCTGAGGGTGCGCGGCAACAGCCCGGCCGAGCAGGCAGCACTCGAGCGGCGTCGCGTCTTCGATCACCGCATCACGAGTCTGGTGGCCGAGGCGCAGGCCGACGGGGACGTCCGCGACGACGTCGACGCCGCGGTGGCGGCCCGACTCATGTTCGGCATGATCAACTCGGTCGTCGAGTGGTACCACCCGGGCGGCAGCGTGGACGGCGCGCGATTGGGCCGGGACATCGTGCGTCTCGCGCTCGACGGCCTGCAGACGCGCTGACGGGGGATCCGAGGGGTTGCGCCACCCCCACGCGGCGCAACCCCTCGCCCGCTCAGACGTCTGACCCGAACATCCATCTGGCGGGCGTGCGGGTGTCCTCTCGAAGCCGGAGGGACACCCACCCCCACTCATGAGGTGTCCGCCGCCGACGTATCCTTACACTCCGTCCAAATTTTTCTTGGACATGTCCATCTGTAAGGATTCGGCTGAGCAGGACACAGCCCAGACGACATCACGAGGACAGCTTCAGGTGACCGACGAGACGGACTTCGTGGCGCTCTTCCGCGAGCACTACACGGCCGTCCGGCGATTCGTCGAACGACGCGTCTCGGATCGGGAAGCCGCGGCCGACCTCACGATGGACTGCTTCGAGATCGCCTGGGCGAAGCGGGTGCCCGACGAACCCTTCGGACTCCCGTGGATCTACCGCACCGCCCGCAATCTCATCGCGAACGAATATCGTCGACGAGACCGGGAGGACGCGCTGTGGACCCACATCCAGGACGACGTGCGCGCACGCTCCAGCGACGTCGGCGGGGCGATGGCCGAGCGGCTGCTGGATGCCGTCCGCGACCTTCCCGACGTGGACCGCGAGATCCTCTGGCTGACCTACTGGGAGAACCTGTCCGCCGCAGATGTCGCGGTGGTGCTGGGGATGAACGCGGGCACCATCTGGACTCGGCTGAACCGCGTGCGCGGGCGTCTGCGCCCCCTGTTGTCCGACACCGTGCAGCCCGTGGACGGCGGTGACGCATGAGCGACGACGCCCTCGCCCGCGCACTGCGCGACCTCGACCCCGCCCGCACCCCCGTCGACGCGCCCATCCCGCTCGACGCCGAACGACGGCTGCGCGAGATCCTCGGTCGCGAAGCCCCCGCACCTCGGCGTCGCGGTCGACGCTGGACCCTGACGACGGCGGTCGCCGCGTGCGCGGCGGTGGTGCTGGCGGTCGTCGTCGGCATCGTGTGGTCCCCCGCCCCTTCGGCGTCGGCGACCACCCCCGAGCCGCTCGAATACCGGCCCGTCTCGAGCTCGGTCGCCGACGTGGTCGACACCGCGCAGATGCGCCTCGACGCCAACGCGGGGCCGACCTCGTCGGAACGGCGATCCCTGACTCTCGGGTGGTATTTCAGCGCCACGCTCGACGATGACACCGACGACACCGTCTTCCGGCGCGAGTGGGTCGAAACGCGGTGGAACCCCGACCTGTCGGGCTCGGTCGTGACGACGGTCGCTGACGCGACGAACGCCGCCGGAGACACGGTCCCCACCGGCGACGCCACCCCCGGATCACTGGTGAGCGAGCTGCCCTTCATCCGCGGGCAGTACCGTCCCATCACGGTCGACCCGCCGCAAGCGACCCCGGATGCCATGGAGGCGATCGTCCGCGGCGTCACCGGGGACGGCACGACCGACGACACCGCCGTCTCGACACCGGCGCCGCTCACCGCCGACAGCGTCATCATCGGCGCGCGACGCCTGATGAGCGATTGGACCCTGACCGACGACCAGCAGTCCGCCCTGCTCGCGCTGTTCTCGGAGGCATCCGGCGCATCCGTGCTCGGCGAGACCGAGGACCGTCTGGGTCGCCCCGCCGTCGCCATCGCCGGATCGACCACGGTGCCGCCGCATCACGAACTTGCGCTCCTGATTTCGACGGAGACCGGACGCATCCTCGGAATCGAGGATGTGCTCCTCGAAGACGACGCCGACATCCCGCTGCCCGCGGGCGCCGTCGTGGAGTACATCCTGTGGGACGCCGACGCGTGGAAGAACGGAATGAGATGACCGGAACGCACCGCACCGACGCCGAGTCCGGGATGCATCCCGATATCGCTTACGCGCTCGAGACGGTCCCCGGTGGTGTGGCCGTCGGCACGCACCGCGCCGAGTGGCCCGATCGGGGCATGACGGTGGAGGCGCCGAGGGAGCACGATCGCGCCGTGGGCGGATGCGCCACCGGCGCCGTCTGCGCTTTCGCAGGGTCGAATCTGTCGGGGACGAAGCTGTCGTGGACCAGCTGCGGCACGTTCTCGACCGCGGGCCTGTCGTCGGTGGGGTCGATCGCGAACGCCCGATCCGCCGGCTATCTGCAGGCGCGCACGTCATCGGGCTCGGTCGTGGCCACGGCGATCGCCGGGTCGTGGGCGAATGCCGGTAGCGGGGTCACGAACGTCCGCTGCGTGTCCTGACGCGGCGCCCCCGGAAGGCCCGTTTCAACGCCCTCCGCACGCCGCGTGTCGCGGCGTGACCGCCGTCGCGGGGCTGCAGGTCAGGCGGCCGGCGACGCAGCGGCGACCGGACGCGCGAGACGCACATCGAGAGCGCCGTGGAACGCGCGGTCCTGCAGATCACGCAGGCCGGCGAGGGCCCGCTCAGCGAGCCCGGCGCGCTGAGCCTCGCGCAGCAGGTCGTCCTTCGTGCAGGGGTACTCCATCGTGCGGAGGAAGGCGTCCATGGGTGCTCCCGGTCTTCGTGCGCCGAGCCGCCGACGCCGGCGGGTGCGCGGCGCAGGACGGGAATCGAACAGGTGTATCTGAACGCTAGGACACGGTTCTCCCCTCTTGCGCGAAAGGACGAGGTTAATTTTGACCATTCTTGCCGGATCACCAAGAGAGAGTCGGGCGCCGGGCACGGGCGCGGCCCGCCGAGGCGTACGACGCCGCGACCCCCGCGAATGTCACATGCCGGAGAATGGGACCGTGCGCATCCTCGTCCTGCCGGCGTCCACGGCATCCGGTGTCCGGTTCGAGCCGACATGACGTACGGTGCACCGATGACGGACGAGGCGCAGCCGATCTGCCCGTCCTGCGGCGTGACGATGCACCCGCTGCTCGACGAGGGCATCGGCGCCGACGAGTGTCGCGAATGCGGCTACCAGATGCCATGGAGCGCGAGCGCCCCCGCCGACGACGAGGGCGACGTCGACGTCGACGTCGACGACGAGCGCGACACGCGCTGGGACTGAAAGGCGCAAACGCGAGATAGTGTTCTCGTCATGAGCTGCCAACGCTAGCCCCGTCCGGGGGCGGCGACCGACGAGGGGACACCTCTGTGCGTGGCATGCTCTGCGACATCCTTTTCCGCCTTTTCGGGCACCGCATCTGCTGCGGCCGCATTCCGGCGTGGATGGCCCGCATCGGACAGCCGTGGGATACCTGGGATCTGGCGCCCTGGAACCTCTACAACGGCATCTGGCGCGTGCAGAACTGGCTGCGCATGGGCATGAGCGACTGATCCGCGACCAGCGCCGACCCGGAGCACACGATGTGGCCCGGGTCGGCGAGCCGGAGGGCGTTCGCGGCTACGCGACGACGCGTTCCGGTGCCGGAGCCTCGTCGTCGAACGTCACCTCCGGCGGGCGACGGCGGAAGCCCCGCGTCAGCACCGCGAGCCACACGATGCCCACACCGATCCAGACCAGGCCGACCGTGAGGGCAAGGGGCGACAGGCTGAACCAGAGCCAGGCGGTCATCGCAAAGCCGAGGGCCGGAAGCACCCCGAACCGGAAGATCGCCGCGCCCCCTCGACGGCGCTCGTCGATCAGGAAGTGCTTGATCACCGACAGATTGACCAGGGAGAACGCGGCGAGAGCCCCGAAGCTGATGAGGGATGCCACGGTGTTCAGATCGGCGAAGAGCGCGGCGAGAGAGACCACGCCGACGAAGATCGCCGCCCCGATCGGCGTCTGGTAGCGCCTGCTCACCCGGGCGAAGAATCGCGGCAGCACGCCGTCGCGTCCCATCGCGAAGAGGATGCGCGAGACACTCGCCTGCGAGGCGAGGGCGGCCGCGATGCACCCCGCGATGTAGGCCACGAGGAAGAACACCTCGAGCCACCGGCCGGCAGCGACCTGCATGATCTGGTTCGCTGCGGCATCCGGGTTGTCGATCTCGGCGACGTTCGGGATGACGAGCGTCGACACGTAGGCGATGACGGTGAAGATGAGGCCGCCGATGATCGTGGTCAGGACGATCGCTCGCGGCACGGTGCGTTCGGCGTCGCGAGCTTCTTCGGACAGCGTCGAGATCGCGTCGAAGCCGAGGAACGACAGCGCGAGGATCGCCGCCCCAGCGAGCAGCCCCGGGAAGCTCAATCCCGCGTCGAAGAGCGGCTGCAGGAGCGAGACCGCGGGGTTCTGCAGCACGTGCAGGACGGCGCAGACGACGAAGACCGCGGCGAACACGAGCTGGAGCCCCACGAGGACGAGGTTGGCGTTGCGCACGACGGTGATGCCCACGATGTTCAGCCCCGTGATGAGCAGGACGCCCGCGAGAGCGAAGACCCACGGCGGGATGCCGGGCAGTTGTGCGTTGAGGTAAATGCCCATGAGCACGTAGTTGATCAACGGCAGCAGCAGATAGTCGATCATGAGCGACCACCCGGTCAGGAAGCCGACATGACCACCGAAGGCGCGGCGGGCGTAGGTGTAGGCGCTTCCGGCACGCGGGAACGCCTTCACGAGAGCGGCGTAGCTGAAGGCGGTGAAGAGCATGGCCACCAAAGTGACGAGGTAGGCCGTCGGCACGTGGCCCCCGGTCGTGATGGCGACGAGCCCGTAGGTGGTGAAGACGGTGAGGGGCACCATGTACGCCAGGCCGAAGATGACGAGGGATGGAACCCCCATGACTCGCCGCAGCGAGGTGTCGGATGAGGACATGCGATTTCCTGTTCGGGTCGATGAGAGCGGTTCAGAACGGGCGGATGCCGTGACGTCGGGAACCCCGGGTGCGGTCACCGGCGCAACGGTCGGGGTGGGTGCTGCGCTCGTCGCTCGTGGCGGCATCGATGGCCGGGGAGGCAGCACGGCGCCGATCGGGCCGCAGCCCTGCGATCGATTGTCCTGAGGACATCGCCATGGAGACTCCCTCGTATCCTGCGCTGTGTGAACCATACAGCGTAGGTTTAATGAACGCTACGGCTCCGGCCGCAGTGTTCGACCTCGTTTCGTCAGGTCGTCACGGGGGTCTTACACGGCCGAAACATGCGACGTCGCGTAGCGTGGAGAACCCGACCGAAAGGCGTCACCGTGCCCCGGCCGACCCAACCGAAGCTCTCGCGCGAGGGGATCGCGCGCGCCACCCTCGCGCTCATCGACCGCGAAGGGACGGGCGGGGCGAGCATCCGACGCGTCGCGGACCGCTTGAAGGTGCACCCGACCTCGCTGTACAACCACGTGCCGAACCTCGCTGCGCTCATCGAGGACGTACGGGCCCTCGTCTCGGCGCCGATCGATTCCTCGTTCTTGCGCGAACGCGAGTGGGAGGAGGGGCTGCTGCTGTGGGCACGCTCCTACCGAGACGCCTTCGGTCGACACCCCAGAACGATCCCCCTGCTCATGACGCACACCTCGTCGACGCCGCTCATGATGTCGCAGTACGAGGACTTCGCGGTGGCGGCCGAGCGGGTCGGATGGGCGAGCGTCGACATCCTGCCGCTGCTGACCGCGTTCGAGTCGTTCATCTTGGGCAGCGTGCTCGATATGAGCGGTCCGTCCGTGATGTTCGACCCCACGGGTCAGGAGGCGGAGGTACCGCGCTTCGCCGCCGCCTATGCCACCCTCGATCGCTTCGACCCCGCAGACCCCGTGGCGACGCGGGCGTTCGAGCTCGGCCTCGCCCTCCTGGTCGCGGGAGCTCGACCCCCCGTCGTGGAGCGAAGCCCGTCGCGGGAGTGAGGGACCGGGCGCCCGACCAACGGTCGTCCCGGGTGTCGGAGGACGTGGTCGGCCGTCCGCGGGCACTTCGTGCGCGAAAAGGGGAATGCCGCTGCAGCGAGTTCGTTTGCCTGGGGTAGGCGGGCACAATAGCCGCGTACCGATCCGTGAGTCACCGCTGGAGGAGACAGATGACCATTCCCGTGCGTTTCGGCTACAAGGCCTCGAGCGAGCAGTTCGGGCCCAACGAGCTGTTGGACTTCGGTGTACTGGCCGAGGAGGTGGGCTTCGACTCCGTCTTCCTCTCCGACCACCTCCAGCCGTGGATGCACGACGGCGGCCACGCCCCCAACGCCCTCCCCTGGCTCGGGGCGCTGGGCGCCCGCACCGAGCGCGTCATCATCGGCACGAGCGTGCTGACACCGACCTTCCGTTACCACCCGGGCGTGATCGCGCAGGTGTTCGCGACGCTCGGCGTGATGTACCCCGGCCGCGTCGTGCTCGGCGTCGGCACCGGAGAGGCACTGAACGAGGTGACCCTCGGTCTGGAATGGCCCGAACCGCCGGAGCGCTTCCAGCGGTTGAAGGAAGCCATCACGATCATCAATGAACTCTGGGCGGGCGAGCGCGTCACCTACGAGGGCACGTACTACTCGGTCAAGGACGCCACCATCTACGACCGCCCCGAACACAAAGTGCCGATCTACATCGGTGCCTCCGGTCCCGCCGCCACCCGCCTGGCCGGTCGCATCGCCGAGGGGTACATCACCACCAGCGGTAAGGACCCGGAGCTGTACACCGACAAGCTGCTCCCCGCCCTCGACGACGGGCTGTCCAAGGCCGGACGCACGCGCGACGACGTCGACACCCTCATGGAGGTGAAGGTGTCGTACCACCCCGACCACGACACCGCGATGGAGAAGACCCGCTTCTGGGCACCACTCGCCCTCACCGCCGACGAGAAGATGAGCGTTCACGACCCCCTCGAGATGCAGCGCCTCGCGAACGAGCTGCCGATCGAACGAGCGGCATCCCGCTTCATCGTCTCCACCGACCCCGACGAGCACGTCGAGCGCATCGCCCGCTACGTCGACCTCGGCTTCCGCCACCTCGTGTTCCACGACCCCGGACACGACCAGGAGCAGTTTCTGCGCATGTACGGCG
>JAAIGE0101371811.1_pt1 | contig 10223 bp, 13 predicted proteins | sample 6487951 | NCBI WGS metagenome assembly JAAIGE01 (sample SAMN13974128, study PRJNA590717) | phyllosphere metagenome | biome: tomato field; feature: multiple bacterial spot infested tomato fields; material: tomato leaves; isolation source: leaves from tomato fields | host: Solanum lycopersicum ... | reverse complement strand
CGAAGACAGCGCCGCCATGGCCCTCGCCACCCGGCAGATCCAGGTGAATCGCGATCTGATGAATGCCCGCACCGCCTATCCGTTCGGGATGAAGAATGTCGACACCGACATCGTCATCCCGGCCCATTGGCTGAAGACGATTTCGCGCACCGGCCTTGGCAAAGGTGCGTTCGAAGTGCTGCGCAAGGAGCCGGGCAATGTTTTCGACGATCCGGCCTATGCGGGCAGTCCGATCCTGATCGCGGGTGATAATTTCGGCTGCGGGTCGAGTCGGGAACATGCGGCATGGGCGCTGGCGGACCTCGGCATCAAGGTCGTGATCGCACCAAGTTTCTCCGATATCTTTTCCGGCAACGCGTTCAAGAACGGGATATTGACCGTCGTGCTGCCGCAGCAGGCGGTCGATCGGTTGTTGGATGTCGCGCGCGGAAACGAGCCGATTCATGTTGATCTGGATGCGCAGACCGTCACCACGCAGTTTCAGGATCGCTTCACGTTCGAGATCGATCCGTTCCGCAAGCATTGCCTGCTGGGCGGACTGGACGAGATCGGCCTGACGCTGGGCGATGCCGATGCGATCGGCACCTATGAAGCGAAAATCGCGGCGGAGCGTCCCTGGACCGTTCCTGCCGTTGCGTAATTCGCCTGCCGCTTCTATCTGATCAACATCAATCCCATTTCAACGGGGCGTTTCACGCATGACCACCTTCGACGAACGTGAGCGGGCTTTCGAAAACAAGTTCGCCCATGACGCGGAATTGCAGTTCCGCATTCAGGCCCGCCGCAATCGCCTGCTGGGCGAATGGGCCGCCGTGAAGATGGGACTGACGCCTGAAGAAACCGACGCTTATGCCAAGGCTGTCGTGCAGGCTGATTTCGAGGAAGCGGGTGATGAAGACGTCATTCGCAAGCTGGTGGGTGACATGACACAGGCCGGCCTCGACATCGACGAGCCGGGTGTCCGTGCCGCTCTGGAAGAGCAGGCGGTCATCGCACGCCGCCAGTTCATGGAAGCCCAGTAAGCCAGCGACGTAAGGTTCAAAAAAAATGCCGATGGCAGCTGATGATATTGCTGACATGATCCGCGCCGCCATTCCTGATGCGCAGGTCGATATCACCGACCTTGCCGGTGATGGCGACCATTATGCCGCACGTGTCGTGGCGGAAAGTTTTCGTGGCATGAGCCGGGTGGCGCAACAGCGCGCCGTCTATGCTGCGCTCGGCGGGCGGATGGGCGGCGTACTGCACGCCTTGCAACTGACAACCGCTGTCCCCAACTAATTCCTCAGCTTTGATATGTCGCGCGTGGCCGTTTCGTTTCGCGCCAGAATTAGGAAGACTTAAACATGACCGACGCCGTGCATGAGCGCATCGATGGGATCGTCAAGGGCAGCGACGTTGTGCTCTTCATGAAGGGTACGCCTTTGTTCCCGCAGTGCGGTTTTTCGAGCCGTGCGATCGCGATCCTAGAGCATCTGGGCGTTTCCTATGAGACGGTGGACGTCTTGCAGGATCAGGGCGTACGTCAGGGTATCAAAGCCTATTCCGATTGGCCGACCATTCCCCAGCTTTACGTCAAGGGCGAGTTCGTCGGCGGCAGCGACATCATGATGGAAATGTACGAGGCGGGCGAATTGCAGCAGTTGATGACCGATCAGGGCGTTGCCGCTGCAAATTGAGTTTGATGAATCTGCGGATTTCGAAGGGCGGCCTGCTTGGGCCGCCTTTTTGCTGATGAGATGGCTCCTCAAGAGCCGATATTTTTTAGCCCTGGTAGCAGTACCGAACGCTCACGGTCGATTTGCTCTTCCATCATGGCTCGAATGGTGCGCGACGCCGCGCGATATCCCTCCCAATCCGCTTCGATCGATTTCGATGTCCATGTGCTGACATGCTCGCTGGAGGCCAGTCGCTTGGCGCTGAACGCTTTTTGTATCGTTCCGAGTTTGGCCCTCAATGCCGGGTCGGCCCCTTCTAGCAACGCGGGAATGATGATGTCATTGATGTAGCGGGTGCGCGCGGCGCTGGCGCGGCTGAGCCGAACGCGCGCCGCGCTCAAGCCCGATATGTCGGGAGCGGCACGCGAACAATGGGCAGCGATCTCGCGAATGCCTTCCTCGATATGTCGGTGATGCGCATTAAGTGCGGCGGTCATGTCATCGGTCATCGCCACGCTATAGCCCAGCCCGACCATTTTGAAACACAAGCGGCAATGAAACGTGGATCAATGAATGAGATCAAGATATCATCAGGGGAAATGCAGCTTGCTGTAAGCGTCTGATAGTTTTGAACAATATATCGCAACTGCGAACCGTAATACCGCAGTGCAAGAGACTTCATGGAGCGTCCATCTCTTATGTCCGCCATGCTTGATCGTTATCTCACAGCGGAACTTGCCGCCCGCGACCTAGTCTCCATGCACGGGCGCCGCGCCCGTCAGGTCGTCGTCGATGAGATCGTACGGGCCATTCGCGACAGTGACATGGACACGGCCAAAGCGTGGGACCGGGTCGGCACCGAGGTCGATAAGCTGATAGCCAGCCCATCGGTCTGAAGTCCTGAGGCGCGAGAGGTGGGCACTCGATCCGGGCGGGATGCCGGCGGAGACGGCCGACATCCCTTGGTAGATCGGATAGACAGCTATTTCGCAGATAGCGCGCCAGACTTGTCGATCGGCGCGAATTGGCGCGTGTCCAAGGTTAACGACCCTGTCGCACCGATATCGTCTGTAAAATATCCCGTCACTGTTCCGCTTTAATGACGCGAGCACGCCATTGACTACAGCTGTAAACAATGCGACTACAGGCGTAGTCATTACAGCATCGAGTCGGAAAAGCACGTGGGCGAGAAGATCAGCGAAGCGGAACTGGTGGTCATGGAGGCGCTGTGGGAACAGTCGCCGCAGACCGCGAGTGACGTTGCCGATCGGGTCGCGACTGAACGCGACTGGAGCGCTCAGACGGTGAAGACGCTCCTGTCGCGCCTGATGGGCAAGGACGCGATCGCCGCCGATCAGGACGGCCGTCGCTTCCTGTACCGCCCCTTGATCGCGCGCGAAGATTATGTCGCGGGCGAATCGGGGCGGCTGGTGCAGCGGCTCTTCGGCGGGCGCGTGTCGCCGCTCGTCGCTCAGTTGGCGCAGCAGGATCAGTTGACGGCGGAAGATATCGCCGAACTGGAGGATATCTTGAAAGGGCTGAAATCATGAGCGTGTGGATCGCAGAAACTCTGATCGCGACCACGCTGCTGATGGCGATGGTCATGCTGCTGCGCCGTCCGGTGGCGCGCTGGCTCGGTGCGCGGGCGGCTTATATGCTCTGGGCGCTACCATTGGCGCGAATGCTCTTGCCAGCTTTGCCGAGCGAGGTCGTGCAACCTTCGCCCCTCCATGTCGCGGTCGATCAAGCCGGATTGCCCGCCTTCATCGACATCACGCAAGCGCCGGTCGTGGCCGACAGCGCGCCATCCTTCCCCTGGCTGGAGGCGGGTATCGCACTCTGGTTTACCGGCCTGCTGCTGTTCGTGATGATCCAGGCGAGCGGATATCTCCGCTTTCGTCGTCACATGCTGCATGGTGCGACCGATCTGGGTCGCGACGGGCGCATCCGCATCATTACCAGCCCGCAAGCGTCGGGGCCGCTCGCCTTCGGCGTGCTGCATCCCTTCATCGTTCTGCCGGTCGATTTCGGGCTGCGATACGATGCGCAGGAACAGGATATGGCGATCGCGCATGAGCGGGCGCATCACCAGCGCGGCGACCTGATCGCCAACATGGTGGCGCTCGCCATGCTCGGCATCCACTGGTGCAATCCGGTCGCATGGTTCGCCTATCGTGCCTATCGCGACGATCAGGAAACGGCCTGCGATGCGCGCGTGCTGGCTCTTTATGGCCGCGAATCCGCGCAAAGCTATGGCCGCGCGATTTTGAAGGCGGCGGGCGGGCGTCAGTTCGCCGGTGCCTGTCACCTAACCCGTATCGAGACTTTGAAAGGGAGGCTGAAGATGCTGTCCACTCATGATGTTTCGCTTCAGCGCATCAGCTGGGGCATGGCGGCCGTAGCCCTCGTCACCGCCAGCGGCCTTGCCCTGACGGCGTCCGGCAGCCGCGCGGCGCAAGAAATGGCTGCGATCACCGACAAGGTGCAGGCGGCGGACTTCGGACGATTGAAGGAATTCGTGGCCCAGCCGGTGCAGGCGAATGCTGCGGTCGTTTCGAACGATGCGACTGCGCACGCGGCTTCGGTTCCGGCTGCGCCAACCTCGCCATCGGCGCCGGCGAGCGACTGGATGCCGCCCGCAGCCCCTGTGGCGCCGGTTGCCCCAGCCGCCGACATGAGCGTGCCGATGCCGCCCGCGCCACCTGCGCCGCCTACGATTCGCACCGAAAATGGCCGGATGACCGTGACCTATGCGAACGGTCGAACGGAAACGCATCGCGTGCCGACGCGCGAAGAGATCGCCCGCATGGTGCCCAAGGTCGATGTGCGTGAAGGCTGCGACGGCACGAACGGCCAAGTCACCTCGCATCGCGAATGGACCGATGGCAGCGGTCAGCGCCATGTCCGGGTGCGCATCTGCAACGATGCGATCGAAGCGCAAGCGCGCAGAGGTCAGCTTCAGGCGGAGTCACAGGCGGGTCGCGCAGTTGTTAACGCTCGCCGTACGGAACTACGGGGCGAGGCCGCGGCCCGCCGCGCAGAATTGCAGGGTGAAGTGCAAGCGCGTCGCGCAGAGGCGCAGGCCCGTCTGATGGAAGCGCAGGCCGAGCGTCAGGCCGCGATCGCCGAACGCGATGGTGCGCGGTATGAAAAGATGGGCAAGCTGGCGGCGAAGCGCGGGCTGATGAACGCCCGTATCCAGATCGCCAACAGCCATATGCCCGCCAAGGATCAGGCCGAAGCGCTGCGCGATATCGATGACGAGATCGCGGCGCTCGAACACGATAACTGATCCGTCAGACAGCGACGATTTCGGGGAGAATGGCGTCGAGCAGCAACATGCCGCTCGGCGCTATTTGCAGGCGGCTGCCTTCCTTGTGGAGCAGACCGTGGCGTTGCAGTTGATGCACCGCCTGCGCGTCGATCAACTGGTTTTCGCCCAGGCCCGATAGTCTGGCGATCCGGGCTAGATCGACGCCTTCGTCAAGACGCAGACCCATCATTAGCGCTTCACGCGCACGGTCTTCACCCGGCAAAGGCTCTTCGCTCTGGAGGCCATGACCATTGCGGGTGACGGCACTGATCCAGTTTTCCGGCTTCTTGTGGCGCAGGCTTGCGACGCCGCCGCGCCGTCCATGTGCGCCGGGGCCGATGCCGAGATAATCGCCATAGCGCCAGTAGGTGAGATTGTGGCGGCTCTGCTCGCCGGGGCGGGCATGGTTGCTGATCTCATAGGCAGGGATGCCTGCCGCGCCCGTCATCGCCTGCGTCAGTTCATACAAAGTCGCGCCATGATCCGGATCGGCGGGAGTCAGCTTGTCCTGCGCGACAAGCGTAGCGAAGCGCGTGCCCGGCTCGATCGTCAGCTGATAGAGCGACAGATGGCCGGTGCCGTAGGACAGGGCGCGGGTAAGTTCGGCCTGCCAATCGGCTTCGCTCTGGTCTGGGCGGGCATAGATGAGGTCGAAGCTGACGCGTCCGAAGACGGATTGCGCGACGTCGAGTGCGGCCAGTCCTTCCTTGACGCTATGCGCGCGGCCCAGGAAATGCAGGGCTTCGTCTTCCAAAGCCTGTAGGCCGAGTGACACGCGATTGACGCCTGCACTGGCGATATCGGCAAAGCGCGCGGTTTCTACCGAATTCGGGTTGGCCTCAAGCGTGATTTCGATGTTCGGCACGAAGCCCCAATGTCGCTCTGCCGCGCTGATCAGATCGGCGACCAGCGCGGGCGGCATCAGCGATGGCGTGCCGCCGCCGAAGAAGATGGAGGAGAGGGGGCGTCCCGGTTCCAGCGCCGCCTCATGCGCCATGTCGGCGAGCAGCGCGGTGCGCCATGCGTCGACGTCGATTCCATCGCGAACATGCGAGTTAAAATCGCAATAAGGACATTTGGAAACGCAAAATGGCCAATGAATATATAAAGCGAGGGGATCGCCGCTAGTCGGCCGGGGTTGGGAATTTACGGACATGATCGGGGGCTTTCCTAGCCGTGTTTGGCGCGGCTTGCCATGGGTGCTGTGCGCCTTCACTTCGCTGGCAGCCGAAGGAGCGGGCGCGTCTGAGGCGGTGATCCCGGACGTGACGCTGCCGGCAACGGTCGCGGCCCTTTTCGTGCCCAAGGCTCCCGTCGCCGCTGTCGTCACCGCGCCGGTTGCGCCGGTAGCGCCGGTTGCGGCCATCCTGCCCGCTATGCCCTCCGCGTCGATCGCGACCGCGAAGCCCGCCTATGCCTATCCCAAAGCGCCGACCGCTGCCGTGATGGCCGCGAGTTTCTACGGGATGCAGGAAGCGCCGCGCGGCGACGCCTTGCTGCGGCAGTCGATGCTTGAAGCGCATAATGCCGAGCGGGCGAGTTTCGGCCATGCGGCGTTGGTGTGGGATGACGCGTTGGCAGACGACGCGGCGCGCTATGCCGCGGAAATGGCGCAGACCGGCGCTTATCACCACAGCAAGAAAACGAGTCGCGCCATTCCCAGCGGCGAGAATCTGTGGATGGGGCCGCGCCGCCTCTACAGCTATCAGGTGATGGCGCAGGCGTTTCTGGATGAGAAAAGGATGTTCATCCCGACCGCCAAACTGCCCGATTTCAGCACTACCGGCTATTGGCAGGAGGTCGCGCACTACACCCAGATGATCTGGCGCGGCACGCAGAAGGTCGGCTGCGCCTTGGGTGACGGACGTGATTATGAATATCTCGTCTGCCGCTATTTCCCGGCGGGCAACGCCTATGGCAAGGGGCCGTTCGACAAGGACGAAGCAGTGCTGGCGATGGCGTCGACGACAGGCGGCGGGCGCTGATCGTTAGAACACCGCCGCCACCAGTTTGGCGAAGGCGTCCGCGCGGTGGCTCATGGCGTGCTTCTTATCGGGGTCCATCTCGCCGAAGCTGATGTCGTGGCGGTGGGGCACGAACATCGCGTCATAGCCAAAGCCGTTTTCCCCACGCGGCGGCCAGACGACGACGCCGTTGACGCGGCCCTCGAACGCTTCGACATGACCGTCGGGCCAGGCGACCGCGAGCGCGCAGATGAAGTGCGCGTCATGGCCCGCGTCGGGGCCTGCCGCCTCCACGCCGTCCCAGACCTTGCGCATGGCCATGTCGAAATCCTTCGACGGTCCCGCCCAGCGCGCCGAAAACAGGCCGGGATCGCCCTTCAACGCTTCGACGCAAAGGCCGCTATCGTCGGCGAGCGCGGGCAGACCGGACAGGTCCGCCGCCTGCATCGCTTTCAGTTCGGCATTGGCGATGAAGGTCGTGCCCGTCTCTTCCGGTTCGGGCAGGTCGAGCGACGCGGCGGACACCGGCTCGATGCCATAGGGGCCGAGCAATTCCGCGATCTCGCGCACCTTGCCCGGATTGTGGCTGGCGATCACCAGCCGGCCCGGCGTCAATTTGCGGATCGCCTGTTCCTGTCCGAAATCGTCTGACATTCCTGCCTCCTCGACGGGGTTAGCGCCCGGTCGCCTGATCCTGCGCCGCGAAAATCTTCGCGCAACCGATGCGGGCGAGGCGGAGCAGGCGGAGCAGTTCCTCCTCGTCATAAGCCGCGCCTTCTGCGGTCGCCTGCACTTCGGCGAACTTGCCGTCGCCCGTCAGGATGAGGTTCGCGTCGGTTTCGGCATTGCTGTCCTCGGCATAGTCGAGATCGAGCACCGGCGTCCCTTCATAGATGCCGCAGCTGATCGCCGCGACCTTCTGCACGATCGGGTCTTCGGCCAGAGCGCCGCTCGCGAGCAGCTTGTCCACCGCGATTCGCAGTGCCACCCAGCTGCCGGAGATCGCCGCCGTGCGCGTGCCGCCGTCCGCCTGGATGACGTCGCAGTCGACCACGATCTGGCGTTCGCCAAGCTTCTTCAAATCCACCACGGTCCGCAGCGAGCGGCCGATGAGGCGCTGGATTTCTTGCGTGCGGCCCGACTGCTTGCCCTTGGCCGCCTCACGCGATCCGCGCGTATGGGTGGCGCGGGGCAGCATCCCATATTCCGCCGTGATCCAGCCCGATCCCTTGCCACGCAGGAAGGGCGGCACCTTTTCCTCCACCGACGCGGTGCACAGCACGCGCGTGTCGCCGAAACTGATGAGGCAGCTTCCTTCGGCATGGATGGTGAAGCCGGGTTCCATGGTGATGTCGCGCATCTGGTCGGGCGCGCGGCCGGAAGGACGCATAGTTATTCTCCGAAACGGTCAGGCGGTGGGGCTTAGCGTCGGCTGCTGCGCGATACCAGTGCCAAGAACCGATTTAGGCGATAAGAAGAGCGGCATGAGCAAGAAAATGATGATCGTGCCGATGGTGCTGTGCGCGGCGTTTGTGATGAGCGGATGCGCCACGGGAGAGAGCGCTGACCTCGAAAAACCGCGCCTGCCCGGCGACACGATCCGCTTCACGGCGGGCCGCTGTTTCGGCACGTGCCCCGCCTATAGCCTGCGGGTAACGCCCGACGGATCGGGGCTGATCGAGCCGGAGAAGTTCACCGCAGTTCCGGGTCCAACGCGTTTTGCGGTGACCCCGGCACAATATCGCCGCTTCCGCGCCGCTCTCTCCGCTTATCGTCCGCTCACCGGCACGACCAGGAGGATCACACAGGGGGAGGGATGCGAGCGCTTTGCGACGGACATGCCAAGCTATGTCATCGAATGGACGCGGAGCGAGGAGAAGCCGACCCGGCTGGAATATCAATCGGGCTGCATGGACGCCCGTTACGGCAAGCTGCGCGCAACGATCGCATCGATCCCCAGGATGCTGGACGTCGAATCGATGGTGAAGCCGGACGCGCGGAAGAAGAAATGACCGGCTTGAGCGGCGCGGCGGCGTCGCCTAGATAAAGACCATGTCGATCATCCCGGTTTCAGAACTCAATGATCGCGCGCGGGACGTCTTCCGTCTCGTGGTGGAAAGCTATCTCGGCACCGGGATGCCGGTCGGATCGCGCACCTTAGCCAAAATGGCGTCGCTCAGCCTCTCGCCCGCGTCCATCCGCAACGTGATGCAGGATCTGGAGGAGTTGGGTTTGCTCGCAGCGCCGCATACGTCGGCGGGACGGATGCCGACCGAAACGGGGCTTCGCCTGTTCGTGGACGGCATGATGCAGGCGGCGGAACCATCCGCCGAGGAGCGCCGCGCGATCGAAGCGGGAATCGCGGAGGGCGGCCCGATCGAGGAGGCGCTTTCCGCCGCGACGGCCACGCTGTCGGGCCTGTCCGCCTGTGCCGGTATCGTCATGGTACCCAAGCGCGAGCCGGTTCTGCGCCAGTTCGGCTTCGTGCCGTTGAATGCGCGACAAGCTTTGGCTGTACTGGTGGGACAGGACGGGTCGGTCGAAAATCGTGTGCTGAACCTGCCCGATGGCGTCAGCCCTGTGATGCTCAACGAAGCGGCGAATTTCATGTCGGCGCGCTTCGGCGGCCTGACGCTGCGCGAGGCGGGCGAGGCATTGACGCGGGAAATGGAGGCGGAGCGTCACGCGCTCGACAGCGCGGCGCGTGATCTGGTGGCGCGGGGCATCGCTATCTGGTCGCATGATGCCGACGACCGCCCGGTGCTGATCGTGCGGGGGCAAGCCCACCTGATCGACGAAGGGACTGCCGCCGATCTGGAACGGGCGCGCTTGCTGCTCGAACAGTTGGAGGGTAAGCAGGAAATATTGGATCTGCTGCGCGGCGCACTGGCGGGCAGCGCGACCAAAATCTTCATCGGCTCCGAAAACAAGCTCTTTTCCCTGTCGGGTTCTTCCGTCATAGCCGCCCCCTACCATGGCGCGGACGGCCGGGTCGTCGGCGTAGTCGGCGTGATCGGCCCCACGCGCTTGAACTATGCGCGGGTGATCCCCATGGTGGACTTCACTGCACAGACGCTATCGAGATTGATGAGATGAGCGAAAACAACGAGAATATCGAAAACACCGAAGTCGTGGATGCGCTGCCCGAAGATGCGGCGCCTGCGCGGACTGGTACGGGTTGCCCGGGCCCTGCGCCCACGGGGCGTCGGGCGGTGCCGGGTGCTGCGGTGCCGCGGCGTAGGGGTTCTGCTGCGGTGCCGTGGCGTAGGGGTTCTGCTGCTGCGCTGT
>JAAIGE0100256533.1_pt1 | contig 10230 bp, 8 predicted proteins | sample 6487951 | NCBI WGS metagenome assembly JAAIGE01 (sample SAMN13974128, study PRJNA590717) | phyllosphere metagenome | biome: tomato field; feature: multiple bacterial spot infested tomato fields; material: tomato leaves; isolation source: leaves from tomato fields | host: Solanum lycopersicum ... | reverse complement strand
GACGTGCGGCGTCTTGTCGCCGATCCGGTTGAAGTCGTGGAGGCTGAGGTCGACCTCGGCCTCGCGGGCGATGGCCAGAAGGTGCAGCACCGCGTTGGTCGAGCCGCCCAGGGCCATGACGAGCGCGATCGCGTTCTCGAACGCCTCCTTCGTCAGGATGTCCTTCGTCGTGATCCCCTGGCGCAGGAGGTTGACCACAGCCTCACCCGAGCGGTGCGCGTAGTAGTCGCGGCGGCGGTCGGCCGACGGCGGGGCGGCGGAGCCCGGCAGGCTGAGGCCGAGGGCCTCGCCGACGGAGGCCATGGTGTTGGCCGTGTACATGCCGCCGCAGGCTCCCTCGCCGGGCACGATCGCACACTCGATGCGTTTGAGGTCGGCCTCGCTCATCTTGCCGGCGCGGCAGGCACCGACGCCCTCGAACGAGTCGATGATCGTGACGTCCTTCTCGGTGCCGTCGCTGAGCTTGACCCAGCCCGGAGCGATGGAGCCGGCGTAGAGGAAGACGCTCGAGAGGTCGAGACGGGCCGAGGCCATCAGCATGCCCGGGATCGACTTGTCGCAGCCTGCCAGCAGGACGGAGCCGTCGAGGCGCTCGGCCATCTTTCCCTGCTCGGCAGCCGCGTGAGCGTCCAGCCGCATGGCCAGGCGCCGCTGCAACTCACCGACATCAACCTCAGCGTCGATAACGGCAGCAGCCGTCAGCGCGAAGATCGGCAGGTAAACCACCATGATGATCAGTTGACCGAAAATCAGCGGACGCCGCGCTTCCTTGGACGCCGCAAACACCTCGCGAAAGCGCTCTGCGCGGGTCAGCATGCGGCCATGCATCTGCTGAGCATGTGCGAGGCGGCGGATCGAGTTTTCGACGATTACCACCGCACCATCGACGATGATGCCGAAGTCCAGCGCGCCCAGGCTCATTAGGTTGGCGCTGACCTGGTTGGCGAACATCCCCGTGAAGGTGAACAGCATGGACAGCGGGATGACCATGGCAGTGATCAGCGCTGCACGGATGTTTCCCAGAAACAGAAACAGCACGGCGATCACCAGGATCGCGCCTTCGATGAGGTTCTTCTTGACCGTGGCAATCGCCTTGTCGACCAGGTTGGTGCGGTCATACACCGGCACCGCCACCACCCCATCTGGCAACGAGCGATTGATCTCGACCAGCTTCGCGGAAACGGCCTGAGAGACGCTGCGGCTGTTCTCACCGATCAGCATGAACACCGTACCGAGCACCACCTCACGGCCGTTTTCGGTCGCCGCGCCAGTGCGCAGCTCGCGGCCGATCTGCACCTCAGCGACATCGCGCACCCGGATCGGCGTGCCGCTGGCATTGGAAACGATGATATTGGCGATGTCCTGCTCGTTAGCCACTTGCCCCGGTGCGCGCACCACCAGCTGCTCACCGTTGCGCTCGATGAAACCGCCGCCGACGTTGGCATTGTTGCGCTCCAGCGCGGTGATCAGGTCGCTCAGGGTCAGGCGATACGCCGCCAGGCGCCTGGGGTCGGGCGCGACCTGAAACTCCTTGGCGAAACCACCGATGGTGTTGATTTCCGCAACGCCGGCAACGTTGCGCAGCTGCGGTTTGATGATCCAGTCCTGGATCACCCGCAAGTCGGTTGGCGTGTAGGCACTGCCATCTTCCTTGGTCGCGCCCTCCTCGGCTTCGACCGTCCACAGGAAGATTTCCCCGAGGCCGGTGGAAATCGGCCCCATGGCCGCTTCCGCCGTCGGCGGCAGTTGATCCCTGGCCATTTGCAGGCGCTCGTTGACCAACTGGCGGGCGAAATACAGGTCGGTGCCATCCTCGAAGATCACCGTTACCTGCGAGAAACCCGAGCGCGACAGTGAGCGGGTCTGCTTGAGGTTCGGCAGCCCGGCCATCGCCGTCTCGATCGGGAAGGTCACGCGCTGTTCGATTTCCTGCGGGGAAAAGCCGCCAGCGGCGGTGTTGATCTGCACCTGAACGTTGGTGATATCAGGAACCGCATCGATGGCGAGTTTCTGATAACTCGCCACACCGACACCGGCCATGCCGAGTACGAAAAGCAGCACGACGAAGCGCTGCTCGATAGCGAACTGGATAATGCGCTCGAACATAGGATTGTCTCGTCGTTGGCCGTCAGTGGGCGTGGTCTGCGGAGCCCTTGCCAAGCTCGGACTTGAGAATGAAGCTGCCTGCGGCAGCAACCGGGGTACCGGCGCTCAGGCCCTGGGTAACCTCGACGAAACCGCCGCTAGTCGCCCCCAGGGTCACGGGCTGCGCGACAAAACCCTTGTCGACCTGCACGAACACCTGATTCTGCTCATCGATGCTCTGCACGGCAGCGACCGGCACACTCACCTTGGCCTGCCGGGAGGCGGTTGCCACCTCGATGACCACAGGCAGCCCCGGGCGCCAGGCGCCATCGGGGTTGGTCAGCACTGCGCGGGCGGTGGCGGTGCGGGTTTGCTCACCCAAAAGATTGCCGATATAGGCAACGTCGCCCTCGACCTTGGTCTGCAGCTCCGGGGACGCCACCAATACCTTCTTGCCGACCTGAATGGCGCCCAAGTCCTTTGGCGCGACACTGAAGGTGGCCCACACGCGGCTGAGGTCGGAAATGGTAAAGGCATTGCTGGCCTCACTGACCACCTCACCCAGCACGAAATGCTTTTCCACCACCGTGCTGTCGAACGGCGCACGCAGCTCATAACGGTTGCCTTGCGACAGCGCGCCTTGGCCGCCAAGGGCGTTCATCTTCTGCCTGGCATTGCTGAAGGCGATGTCGGCTTCCTGAGAAAGCTGGCGGGCCTGCAGGTAATCCTGCTCGGCCGAGATGCCGTCCTGCCAGAGCTGCTGCTCGCGCTGCAGAGTGGTTCTCGCCAGTTCGCTGCGCCGCTGAGCGGCCGCCAGCTCGCTGCGCTGATCGGAAATCTGCTGGCTAGAGATGACGGCCAGGGTCTGGCCCTTTTTCACCGTGTCGCCCAGGTTGACCGGCACGCTTTCCACCACGCCGGAAATACGCGGCACGACGTGCGCGGTGCGATCCTCATCGAAACGGATCTCGCCGGGCAGACGTATCGTCGAATCAATGACGCGAGGTTGCGCAGTGGCAATCTCGATTCCGGCAATCCTGATCTGCTCGGCGCTCAGTTCCAGTAACCCCTCGGCTTTGGAATAGACGAACTCATAAGCCTGGCCATCCTTGCGCACAGTCAGGCGGCCGTTGAAGAAGTGCGGTTCAGCGATGCCTCGCGGGCTGAGGAAGGCGCTACCCTTGTCCTCGAACGGCAGCACGATGATCTCGCCAGAGGCGCGTGTGGCCTCAAGGCTGACGGTGATGGCGGGCGACGGCGCAATGTCTTTACCTGCCTCGCTCAGATAGACGGACATAGGCGTGGCGCCGTCTTCACTTTCCGGCGCGACCAGCTCCACGCCAAGGGTTCCCTGAGTGAAGACTTCGCCACCATTCGGACCGCGGGACTGGCTTTGCTCATCGCCGTGCGCATCTTGCTCCTCATGGCCCTCGTCACCATGCCCCTCTTCGCCATGGGCATCACCTGCCGACTCGGCATGCGTGCTGGCGCGTCCATCGATATACCAGGCGCCCGCACCGGCCACGCCGATCCCGACAGCGAGGCTGATCGCCACGGCTAACTTCTTACTCATGAGAACTCCCGGATAGATGAATCAGAGGCGCTGACGTAGCAGCGAGCCCCTTGAAAGATGTCGATGCACCAGGCCCTTGGCAGGCCCGGCACGTGGCCTACCTGATGGCGGATATATCTCCCAGAACCCGCTCCAGCTGCACCCAGGAATCGGTAGCGACCGCCAGCGACTGGATGTACTGCGCACGTGACTGAATCAGGGTGCGCTGGGCATCCAGCACATCGAGAAACGCAAATTTGCCCATTTCGAAGCCACGCGCTGTGCTGTCGACCGCCTGTTGCGCAGACGGCAGGATGGTTGACTCGAAGGCCTGGATTTCCACCTGAGCCGATTGCCACTGCGCCGCGGCCGCCTGGATCTCGTTGCGCAGACGCAGCTCGGCGGCATTGCGCAGATCACGGCTCTGATCGGCGCGGCGAGCGGCCGCCAGAATGTTGCCCTGGTTGCGGTTGAACAACGGCAGCGGCATGGACAAACCAACCAGATTAACGCGCTCCCGATCGGCGGCGCTGTACTGGCTACCCACGCTGACATTGAGGTCGGGAATGCGCTGGGTTTTCTCCAGCGCGAACGCAGCGTCCTGTTGGTCGATGGTGGTCTGCGCTGAACGCAGCTCGGCGCTGGCCGCCAGTGCACTCAGCAAACGAGACGTAGCAGGCACCACAGGCAGGCGGGTCGCGTCGCCCAGCGGCCTCAGCTCACTGACGACGCTCTGGCCCATCACCAGTTGCAGGCGATCCTCTGCAATGCGCCGGTCTCGTTGCGCCCGGGTAGCTTCCAGCTCGAGTTCGGCCAGTTGCACCTGGGCGCGTGTCAGCTCTATCGGCGACACCTTCCCGGCCTTCACCCGCCCCTGGGCGATGCCCAACGCCCGGTGCGCGATCTGCCTGGACTGTTCTGCCAGCTCCACCCGCATACCGGCCTGCAGGGCACCATAAAACGCTTGAATCACCTCGGCCCGCAGGCCGTTACGATATTGCTCGAGCCCCAGCGCGGCGATATCGATCCCAAGCTGCGCGACCTCGATCCGGGCGCTACGCTTGCCACCCAACTCGATAGGTTGGGTAAGTTGCACGGTGGTCGTGCGTGTATCACTGCGGGTGTCTTCAACCTCCCAGGAAAGCTCGGGGTTGGGAATAAGCCCCGCCTGCCTGCGCTCCGCCTGGCTGATATCCACCTGCCAGTTGGCTGCAGCCATGTTCGGGTTGTTTTCCTGCGCCCGCTGCAGCGCCTGGGAGAAGGTCACTTCCCCGGCATCAGCCAGGCTCTGCCCACTCAGTAAACAACTCACCGTCAGGAGTGCGATGCCCAAGCCACGCGAACTGGGGCGACGTGCATGATGAAAAGACAAATGAAAGCCCTCAACCGACGCCAACTGACTCATGCTCGGCGCCCGTTATATGTATGGAAACTTGATTGAGGGTAAATCTAATAATCCGTGCTTATCGCCAAGGTGACTGCCGCATTACAAATATGTAATAGAGCGCTCGAACTAAACACTCTGCATTACTATCGGCAGACTCAAACTATGCACTGGATATCGCCTGGAGACCCTCGAGGTGATGCCGCCGTGCGCAATCATTTCCAACGCAACCAACACCGCAATGACTGCGACCATTCGCCACGGATAAATGAATAAATCAGTTATTGCCAACTGACTTTATTCATAGGTAGCAGCCATTCTTGCAACTCAATAAGATTTCTTGTGCCCCAGGTGAATACCGATGCGAATCCTGATTATCGAGGACGAGCCAAAAACTGCCGATTATCTTCATCAAGGCCTGACGGAGAGTGGCTATGTGGTAGACAAAGCCGCCACAGGCGTCGATGGCCTGTATCTCGTCAGCCAACACGACTACGAAGCAGTGATTCTCGACGTCAATCTTCCGGAAATGGACGGCTGGGGCGTACTGGAAAATATCCGCCGCCATGGCAGCACCCGCGTGATGATGCTGACCGCACGCGGGCGTCTGGCAGACAAGATCAAGGGCCTGGATCTGGGCGCCGACGACTATATGGTGAAACCCTTCGAATTCCCCGAGCTACTGGCACGCTTGCGTTCGTTGCTCAGAAGAACCGAGCAGGTTCAGACGCCCGACGTGTTGCGGGTCGCCGACCTGGAACTGGATACCGGGCGACACCGGGCGTTTCGCGGCCGCCAGCGCATCGACCTGACGACCAAGGAGTTCGCCCTGTTGCACCTGCTCATGCGCCGCTCGGGCGAAGTGCTGTCGCGTACGCAGATCATCTCGCTGGTATGGGACATGAACTTCGACTGCGATACCAATGTGGTCGAGGTTTCCATCCGCCGTTTACGCGCCAAGATCGACGATCCCTTTAATGACAAGTTGATCCACACGCTCAGAGGCGTTGGCTATGTACTGGAAATCCGTACGTGATGCTTGCTACGCACATAGGCATAGCCCCAGCGGTATAGCGATCACAGATCAATTCTTTGGATTTATATGTAGAGCTTTCAAACTTGTAATTTTGCGGCCACTTCTGCGACAGCACGGGCTTTTTAAAATAGTCCCACACCAATCAGGAGTTGCAGCATGAAGATCAAGATCTGCTTGTTTACCATCGCTCTGCTGGGTAGCACTCAGTCCTACGCTAACGTGGCCGTAGAGAAACTTACCGAGCGTTATCAGCAGCAAAATGCCGCCATTACTCAGCAATATGCCGAGCAGGCCGGCAAGCCAGCGCCACAAATCATCGATTATCGCTATGGGATGAAAATCGACGTCGCTAAATTGATTCACACCACCAACGACATCAAGACCTGCGGCAGTTTCAAGAAAATCATGAGTTATGAAGACTCGGCAGGTAACTTACACGCAGTGCGCTATACCATGCAGGGCGAGTGCGTTAACCAGCGTTAATCATCCAAGTAACCCTTCAGCCGCCCTTTATGGGCGGTTTTTCGTTTGTGGGTATCGATGCGCGTCGCTGCCTTCAGTGGGCTCAGTGATCGCTGCGTTAACTGAGCTTGCCAGCGTGAGCAGTTGCACTGCAGCGTGACGAACAAGCAAAAAAAAGCGCCCATAACGGGCGCCAGGATTCACCTCTTCCAAAGGAGCAATTACGCTTCAAAGGTGAATAGGGTAAGTGCTCAGCACTTTAAAACGGTGATGAACGACGACCTTTGCAATATACGGGTAGACGCCTAACAGAAGCATTGTCGGAACATTACAAATCTGTCAGCAAGAGGGACTGCATTTAGCAGGCCCTCTCCCTTGGTTACAGAACGCTAAGCGGGTATTCGACGATCAGACGGATTTCATCAAGATCCGACTCGAACTGTGTCGCGCGGGTGTTGGCTTGGCGAATGCGGAACGACATGTCCTTGAGCGAGCCGCCCTGCACCACATACTTGGCTTCGATGTCGCGCTCCCAGCGCTTCTGATCCGTCAGCGGGTTGCCATTGTCATCACGGCGCATGTACACGCTGTTGGCGTTGGAGTAGTCGGCGTCGGTGCCCTTGCCGTAGCGCACCATGAACGACAGGCCGGGAACGCCATAAGTCAGCATGTTCACGTCGTAGCGCACCATCCAAGACTTCTCCTTGGGCGAGTTGAAGTCGGAGTACTGGATGGAGTTATCCAGGTAGATGGAATCGGCTTGGCGCAGATAGTCGAAGTCATCGTCGCCGTTGTTACGCTGGTGGCTCAGCGCCAGGGTGTGGGCGCCGAACTGCACGCCGATCTTGCCGCTCCAGATGCTGTTGTTGAATTCGCCCAGTTGCTGCGAACCCTCATCGACCGCCTTGTAGTAATTGAAGCCACCGATCAGCGCCAAGTCATCGCTTAGCGGATAACGCAGCGAGGTGCCGACGTAGTATTGATTCCAGACATCTTTCAGGCGGCTGCTGTAGGCGCTGAAGCTGACATTCTCGTTCAGGCTGTAGTCGCCACCGAAGTAACCGACCCATGGCGAGTCGACACTGCCGCCGTAGAAGGTCACGAAGTTATCGCGCATGTTGCTCGACACTGGCTGGCTCATCGAATGCAACCGGCCGCCCTGCAGCGTCAGCCCTTCCAGGCTGTTGTTCACCAGCGTGACGCCGCGAAACGACTCCGGCAGCAAGCGCGAATCACCGTAGTGCACCACCGGCGTCGCCGGGAACACATCACCCACGGCCAGTGTGGTATCGAATGCCCTGGCCTTTAGCGCGCCGCCCACTTTGCTGTATTCGTCCCGCGCCTCGCCGTTGCTCTTCACCGGCATGATATCGAAAGAGCTTTGCCCGCCATTACGGCCGCCGCCGGTATCGAGTTTCAGGCCGATCATGGCGAACGCGTCCACGCCGACACCAACGGTGCCTTGGGTGAAACCGGACTCGAATTTGGTAATGATGCCGTGTGCCCAGGCCTCGGAATAACCGTCTCCGCCTGGCGCCGCTTCACCGTTGCGGTGGTCACGGTTGAAATAGAAGTTTCGATTGAGAACGGTAAGGCTGCTGCCCTCGATGAACCCTTCTTTCTGCTCATCTGCAAAAGCGGCTGGGCTGCTGCCAATAGCTGCCGAAAAAATGGCGAGTGATAGCGTGGTTTTTCTATTCATGGTTGCTCCCGACGTTAACGGCAGTTTCTTTAAAGTGGCGGCTTATAGTTTTTGAACTGATACCTTTTCCGCACTCTATCCTTGCTGCCCGAAGCTAACGTCGAGATGATCGAAGCATTACAATTTTGAAATATTCATCGTGTTCGCTGATGGCTTTACTTCTCCATAGCTCGTTACCACGATATATACGTGCCCGAAGCAACCTGTCGATTACACCCAAGTTTTTATCAACAGTTCCCAACAGCAGACGCTCGAACAATGCCCAAGCGGTGCCATTTTCTTGATAGATATGACCGCGCATTCATATCCAGCGACGCACACGGCCCTTGTAAGAACTGAAGGATTCGCCAAAGCGTTGCTGCAACGCCCGCTCTTCAGGCGTTATCTGGAACCGCTGGATATACAGCACGAACCCGATAACACCGAGAAAAGGCAGCGCTTCACCCAAGGCCAGCGCCCAGGCCATCAGCACGATAGCGAACCCCAGGTACATCGGGTTGCGGCTGTAGCGATAGATACCGCCGTCGACCAATGTGGATGCCTGTTGCGGAACCAGCGGGTTGACCGTAGTGCGCGCCCGCCGAAAACTCATGACCCCGGCCAGGCAGATGGCGCAGCCCAGCAGCAGGGTTGAGAAGGCCACGGCGAGCCACTCTGGTGACGGCATGTCCAGCCTGGGTAAGGCGCCGAGCAACATCAGTAATGCACACACAGCCAACACCACTACAGGCGGGATCCGGTTTTGCAAAAAAACCATCCTGTGCCCTCCTCGTCAGTTAAAACTGCCCGACTCGATTACTGATCAACGCGCTTGTCGATTTCGCTTCTGATCAGGTCATACAGCGGCTGCGCGCCGAACTGAGTAAGTGCACGCCCGTTGACGAAGAATGTGGGCGTGCCACGTATGCCGAGGCGCTGGGCATCATCGGCGTCCTTGCTGAGGGCAGCGTTTATGTCCGCTGAATGCATCTGTTCTCGCGCCTTTTGCACATTCAGCCCGGCACGCTCTGCCGCTTCCCAGCCGGCCATTACCTGCGCATCGTCATGCCAGGCAGGCTGCGAATCGAGCAGTGCCTCGAGCACCGGCACGAACAGATTCTGCTTTCTGGCCGCTTCGATGATTCGTGCCGCTTCTTCCGACCCCTTGTGGTTGAGCACATAGCGGACGACCACACGAATATCCTGCGGGTGCTTGTCCATCATCTGTTTGACGATTGGATAGAACGCGCGGCAGGCCTCGCAGGAGGGGTCGAAAAACTCGACCACCGTCACCCGAGCATCCGCCGGGCCAAAGCTTGGGGAATGGAAACGCACCAGGTTCTGTGCAGTTGGCGCCTCAACCGGCTGTGTGGCCTCTGCAGGCAGATAATCCGACGCGGGCTGACGCGGGTAGAACAACGCTGCGAGAGCAAAACCGATAACGGCAATGATGCCAATGACGACGACCAGGGTACGGCGGCTCATGCGGACAATCTCCGGCGAACGATTAACAGAAGAACGATGATCAGGCTGAATACGCCCAGGGAAAGTGACGGGAGTGGCAGGCTGTCGAACACCATCATGTCGGAGCCGGAGCACGACGGCCCCATGCCACAGGGTTTGATGGCCTCAGGAACGACCCGGAAATACAACAGGTTGTGGTACAGCGCGACCAGCCAGCCAAGCACCGCCACCGGCAACGCATAGCGCCAGACACCAGCGTCGGAAAGGAAGCAGGCAACCGCGAGCATGGGCACTAGCGGAAACATGAACGCGCGCTGAAACCAGCAGAGATTACAGGGGGCCTGGCCCATCACCTCACCAACAAACAACACGCCCAGTGTGGCGATCAAGGCCAGCAGCCAGGCGCAGAATACTGGGAGCCAAGGGTTTGGCTGACGATCATCCATCGAATAACTCCAGCTTGAAGAGTCCATGCCAATGGCAAATCTGCCCTTAGCACATGCAGGATGAAGGCTGTAGCCACTACAAGGTCAATACCGACAGGAAAAACTGCTGACTGAATTGCT
>JAAIGE0101466882.1_pt1 | contig 10231 bp, 5 predicted proteins | sample 6487951 | NCBI WGS metagenome assembly JAAIGE01 (sample SAMN13974128, study PRJNA590717) | phyllosphere metagenome | biome: tomato field; feature: multiple bacterial spot infested tomato fields; material: tomato leaves; isolation source: leaves from tomato fields | host: Solanum lycopersicum ... | reverse complement strand
TCGCGTTGCAGGCGTTCCCGGTCGCCGCGGTACCGGGTCTGGAGTTCGCGCAGGCGCGGCGCGAGGCGGATGCGCGCCTGGTCGGCTTTGGCTTGGGCGATGCCGGCGGGGATGAGCGCCGCCCGCACCACGAGGGTCACGATCATGATGGCGAGCGCGCCCGCGAACGCTCCCGTCCACGGGGTGAGGAGCGAGGTCAGACCAAGGAGGCCGCGGGTGGTGAGGTCGATCAGGGTGGAGATTACAGGCAGGTTGGTGATGTCCACGGGGTTCCGTTCGTCGGAGCGATCAGGGTCGACTGATCGGCCGCGAACGGATGCCGGGGCATACTGTGCCCGGACGGTTCGACGCTACGCGGCCGCAGTCACCCGACCGGGCCCGCGACGGCGGATGTGTCCCGGCGCGTCCGGATCGCTCTGCGCGAGCGGCGCCGTGAGTTCGATGCGGCGGGTGGGATGCGGGGCTGCGCCACGCCCCGCGGCGTGAGCGGCTGTCGAAAGGATTGCGAGCGTGAGGACGGCGACAGCGAGGAGCGCGACGGTGAGGGCTGAGCCGCTGATCGAGGGGTCGACGGCGACGATGAGCCCGAGGACCTCGAGGACGAAGCGGAGGAAGTGGACGATTGCGTCGATCATGCTCGCCTCCCTCATTTTCGTGACGTGTGATCGTCAGGTTAACGGATGTGGCGCCTCAGCAGGGCTTGACCATCTCGACGCTGCGGCCTCAAGCTCACGCTCACACGATAGCGCGCAATGATGACTCATCCGCCTAGTTTCGGCGCCCCCGAGGGTCGGACGATCGCCACTCTGTGACGCGCTCTGGTTATGGCGACACGCAGCAGTCGGCGAGTTTGAAGGTGTGGCGCACCCTCGCGATCCGTGAAGAACTCCGCCCGACGGAAGCCTTCGACGATGACGACACCATCAAACTCTTTGCCTTTTGACTTATGCATGTTCATGAGTACGAAGCCCTGGGGATCTCGTTGTTCGGTTGCGAGCTTTTGCTGGTCAAGCGTGCGTCGAACCAGCTCCCTGGCTCGCCCGTACTCGCCATACAGGTCCCACTGGTCCGCGAGTCGTCCGCCTATCTCGTCAGTCGCGCCGAAGAGTCGGATGAAACGCGCGGCTTGCCCGATCTCTCCGAGCCCGTCCGCGCCTTCGATTATGGATCTCGCCGTAACCCAATCGCGTCGCGGATCCCCGACCAGCCGAATGCCCGCGGCAGCCTGCTCAACGATGTGCTTCGCACCTCTTGGTCGAACCTTCTTGCCTTCGCGCAGCGCCTGCGCATTAGCGCGGTAACGGTCGCGCAGGGTTATCGCCCCGGCTATCGGCCCGCTCGAGTTCGCTGCGCTCTTGACCTCGAAAAAATCGGCCACGGCATCGAGCGTTCGTATCGCTCGTTCGGTTGCATTCTCTGCTGGCCACTCCAGAATCCCAGCGATGATCTGCGCCGCGGCGGCCGAGACCTCGGCGTCCCAGAGCACATCGTGTGCCAGCGGCGCATACTCGTGCTTCTTGTAGACATGAGGCTTTGAGATCCAGCCCGATACTTCCGCGACCATCGCATTGGTGCGCGCGACGATCACGATGCTTGGCTTCGCGATGCCCGCCTTTTGGAGCTCCTGGTACAGCCACACGGCTGCCAGGTGCGTCATGGGCTCTAACTGGTTCGCCCAGACGCTGAGTTGCTTGACATCGTTGGTCTTCGGAAGCTCCCGGTTGTGAAGAACCGCGTCCGCGAACTGCAGGATGCCAGCGTCAGGGCTCCGATGGTTCTCGCCGCCAAGGTCAAACTCGACGGGCGCGAGCACGTCGCGCACGTGGTTTAGGCGCTCCGGGTCCACGCGGTCGTCGTACTCAAAAATGCGCTGGTCGGGATCAGCAAGAACTATAAGCTCGCTCCTCTCGGACAGCGCCTGCACCAGCTCCCACTGCGAGTCGCTTGTGTCCTGAAACTCGTCGAGGATGATGATCGGGAACCGGTCAGCGACTAACTCGGCAACCTTCGACACTTTCGCGATCAGCGCGCCTGCGCCGCTCGCGAAGTTGTCGAAGGCGAACAGGCCCTCTTCGTCCGCCAGACGATCTCGCTCGACGCCCCAGTCGCCCTGATGGTTGGCCTTCGCGACCTTCTCCCGGTCCGGAAAGAGAATCCGAGCCGCGTTGCCGGTAAGTAGGCGACCATGCGCCCGCAGGATGTCCATACAAAACGCGTGGTACGTCTGCACCGTAATGCGGGATCTTTCATCCCTCGTCAGAACGTCTTTCGTGCGATTCAGAACTTGACGTACGGCGGCTCGCGAGAAGCTCAAGAACAGGACACTCTGACCGGGGTCGAGCGTCGGAATGAGCCGCTTCGTCTTGAGTAGCGAGAGGGTCGTCTTTCCTGAGCCGGGCCCGCCGAGCACCATGATTCGACCATCGTGATCGAATGCCTGCTGGGCAGGCTCGCTCAGCTCGAAGCTCATGCCTGAGCTGCATCCTCTGGCGTCGTGCCTGCAGTACTTGCCGCGGGCGTTTCGTCGACATCGGAGGGAACCGCCGATGCGGGATCGAAACCGACCTCAGGTTCTCCTCGCAGTTCAGCGTCGATCGTCACCATGATCGCCACCAACTCGGCTGGCAACTCCTCCTCGGTAGCGCAGTGCTCGATCAGGACAGCAGCGTAGGCGTACGCCTCTCCCTTACGAGCCTTGAGGACTTTGCGAACAAACGGAGCGACTTTGTCGTCTTCCATGGCCGGGTCATACGGATGATTGGTAGTCGGGTAGTCGCCGCGTGTCGAAACGTCGTCGAGGAATCGACGTTGCGTCTCAATCGGGATGTTGTTGACCAGTACGTCCTCGATGCCGAGTTCATCGGACTCCCAAAACTGATCGAACTCGGCGCGATCGTCGAGTACGTCTTGAGGCAGCGGGCCGTTCGGCTTATCGCAGACGCCCCACGTCTTCTTGCCGAGCGCTCTGAAGATGGGCCCGAACTTTGCAATCGAGCCGTCACCCGGTGCGGTGAACATAGACACACCAGCGAAGTCGAGGTGGGTGTAGCCGTCGCGAACACGCTCGAGCACGGCGGAGACAGCCGGGAACACGACGGCCTCGGTGGAACCCTCGACGACGAGTACGCCACGGGCGAGAACGGCCTCAGCGAACTGCCGCTTGTTCGTGAGATAGGTCTTTCGCTTCACCTTCTCGGGATCGATCGGGGTGCCGATCAGCGTGGCTCCCTCACGGTGCAGCATCACAATGCTGTCGGGCTCGAACTGCTCGATCACCGGAGCCGAGTGAGACGTCACAATCGATTGACCCATTTCGTTGAGGACGTACCGCGTGACGCGACGCTGCGTGTGCGGCGGGAGCGCGATCTCTGGTTCTTCCATAGCGAAGATGACGGACTGGGTGCCTTTGAGGTCCGCAATGATCGTGAGAAGCGCGAAGACGAGCAAGTTGATCGAGCCGGTGCCTTGCTTTGCATACGGCACAAGGTGATCGCTCGGCTGGGTGGCCACGAACAGCCGCACCACCTCTCGAAGGTGCTGGCGCGTGAGATCGGAAGCATAGAAGGCCGCCGAGTCATCGCCGGGAGCCATGTTCACGAAACGACCAAGCCGCTCGCGCAGGTCTTCACGCACTTCTTTGAGTTGCGGGATGTCGCCGACCGCGGGATCCAAGTTCCCCAGTTTGCTAAGGGTGTCGCTCCACATCTGAGCCGATCCGTCGCCGCCGAATTGCAGGATTGAGTCGAGCAGTGAGCCTCGCTGAAGGCTCAGTGCGCGCGAGCCTGTGCGAAGCGCGCGCAGATAGATATAGCCAGCGAGGCGTTTGTGCGCCCGCGAGAATCGAGAGAGCCCGGCGCCGAGTGCCGCGAGCGCTTCCGCGTCATCCGGGTCGATGATCGGCTCGGGATGGCAGAAGAAGGTCTCGCCAACGAAGTCGTCCTCCTCGCGGTCGTAGCGACCGATGAAGCAGACAGGCAGTGCCCAATCAACGCCCTCCTCGACTGATCGATCGACACCGTTCTCGTCTTCGTCGATGAACTCGCTTGCATTGTCATCCCAGAGGCGAAGGTGTTGGTCGCCAAAGCGGCGACGTTCTTCCGACGTGAGCTGAGTGAGAACGACATCGATTCGGATCTCGATCGGAGCGGCTGTGTCGTCGACGTAGCGGCCGAGGTAGAAGTCGTGCTCGTCGACGACCGGCCGGCGATAAAGACGCTCTGGGCCAAGCACGAGGTCAAGGGCTTCGCAGATCGTCGACTTGCCGGCGTTGTTTCCGCCGACCAGCAAGGTGTGCGTCTTGAAATGGATCTCGCTGTCTTCGATGCCGCGGAAGTTGTGAATGCGCAGATGTCGAACCCTCATCGCTTCTTCGCTCCTTCGCTAAAGTCACCTGCGCAGTCGATCACAGCAGCTTCTCCTGGCGTGCAGTGCTGGAGCGGCGCAACCGGGCGTAGTCGAGAAGCTCGCTCGCGCGGGCGTTCTTCTTCTTCCAGTCCTTCACGATCGTCTCGCCGAGCAGCACGTAGTGCCAGCTGCGGCCGTCACGCTGCTCGTCGGGAAGCTCGTTGATCTGCTCGCACCACGCGAGAGCTGCGCGTTGCTTTCGCCTGACGTTCTCGTCGCTCAACGCAGACTGTGCCTTTGTCTCAACGACATAGATATCATCGCCGGTGCGCACCAGGAAGTCCGGCGAGTACTGGGCAGGCATGCCGTCCGCCTTGAGGTACGGACGACGGAGGAAGTCATGACGATATTCGTGGACTTTGGCCAGAGCCTCGACTGCGGAGTCGGCGTCTGCCCAATGAATGAATAGACGCTCGAGCCCACCGCTCTTGGTCGGAATCGGCAGGCGCTCATAAATACACTTGTTCACTTCGGCCGCGGAGCTTGCTCGAACTGGGATCGTCGCAACGTCGGAAAGCTTGCGGTACTGAACCACCGCAGAGTCGACTTCCTGGTTTTCCTGCAACTCCACAAGCAGAGTCGCGAAGGTGCCGGCCAGCTCGTGTGCAACGTCGTCGAGCATCAAAACACGCCAGTTTTCGCCCTCGAGGGGGTCAAAGGTCTCACCGAACATGCGCTTGCGGATGTAGGTGTCAATCCAGCCAACGAGAAGCGGGCGGTACGACTGGAGGATCGGGAACTGGCTGATCTCCCGATACTTCTTCGCGGAAGTCGTCATGTTGCGCCCGAGCGCCTCAGTAACGCGCGTGGTCATGCGCGAGAGGTAATCGTTGTAGCCGGTGGCGGTGAGCACGCCGCCGTCGACGCGGTAGTCGCCGAACTGCGCACCCGTCTGCTGGTCTTCGGACACGAAACGATCGCCTTTGCCCACTTGTTTGAGGATGAGGTCCAACGGGAAGCGGCTGACCGGAAGCGCCAACGGGTTAATGCTCGGCTCGCGCAGTTCCTCGTCGGCGTCGCGGATGATGATCGGGATCTCGAAGTCGTACGCCTGGAAACCGGATCGCAGATCGACGAACTCGAGGTCGCCTGTAGCCGAAGCGCTCGTCTCACCGTCGTCGCCAACTTCTACCGCCAGTCCGCCATTGAGCAGATCGTCGTAGAAGTCAGAGAACGCAGGGTGCTCGACGACGAAGAGCACGTCGAAGTAGTTGTCTGGCTCCATGCGCTTCGCAATGCGCTCGCGAGTCTCGGACTTGAGCTCGTCGATCGCGTCGTTGCCGCGCCACATAAGACGGAGCCCACGGCCGATTGTCTGCTCGAGAAGGATGGATGCCTGAGACGAGCGCAGCGGCACGATCACACAGATGTTGTTGACATCGAACCCCTCGCGGAGCATGAGCACCGAGATGATGACCTTCGGCTGCTTGTGCTTGTCGACATCAAACAGTTTCTCGCGGACAGGCTCCCAGTCTTTAGCGCCCAGCTCCGCCTTGCGGCCGGAATCGACGCGGAGGATGTCGTCTTCGGAAAGGCCGGTGGTCTTCAGGAACTCCTCGACGTGCGGAGACACCGTAGTGTCCTCACAAATGATCAGGAGCTTCGGGTGCTTGTCGGCATCGGCATCCTTGAACTGCTCCTCAAGGATTTGCAGCTTCCGGAGGCCGGCGCGCAGCATAACGCGTTGTCCGTTCGAGAGACCCGTGACGGCATTCTGCTCATCGCGTTCAGCTCGGAAGTCGAGCGGCAGCGCGGCCACCTCTTTGCGCTTGTCGAGCGCCAGCGCCTTCACGAGCCCGGCTTTCATGGCCGAGGTCAGGTCGAAGTCGACGACGATGTGAGGGAAAAAGGCCTTGTTCTTGTTTCGCCCGGATCCGACCTCGTTATAGGGCGTAGCGGAGAAGTCGAACTGCATGAAGCGCGCGCCTTTAGTAGACGCGATCTCGGTCAGGCTCTTCTGCCACTCGACGTCCGTAACTTCCTCGGACTTCTTCACTTCGTGGATGTGATGCGCCTCGTCATTGAATACAACCAAACTCGGAAGATCCTTCAGCGCCTCGAGCGGACCTCCGCGTGCGAAGCGGCGGTCAAGGGTGTCGAGTGCGTTGCCGGTCGACGTACCCGGTGTGAGAGGGAAGAAGCTCTCGACCGCCTCCTTCGGGCTGATTTCAACACCCGGTGCCTCGACCTCGTTCTCGTCGTCGAGAAAGTCGGGATCCTCTTGCCCAGCGAGCAGGTGCCAGTTGGTGATGGCGATAATGCCGGATCCGGTGACCTTGCGCCCGATCTCAGTCTTGGTCACGACGGAGGACTGCAGGAAAGCGAACACCTTGGTGCGGTAGTTCTCGGGAACAAAGAGGTCCCGCTGCGAGTAGATGTCGCTGGTGGTGAAGTCGCGCTCGCCACCGCGTTCCTTGCCCATAAACGAGTCGAGAAGACGTTCGTAGACAATCAGGCCGGGCGCCACGAGCAAGAAGTTGCTGGAGAAGCGGGAGTCGCTCGGGCTCGCGACGCTATTGAGGTGCTGCCAGAGCAGGAGCGCGTTGAGTACCCAGGTCTTGCCTGTACCAGTCGCCATCTTGGCGGCGTACTTCGGGTAGTCGTGGCGCTGTCGCGTGACCTCGCCCAGGACACCGCCTTGCAGCAGGTACTCTCCGGCGACGGCCTCGTAAAGATCACGCAGGCGAGTGGTGCCGAGCACTTCGTGCGCGTAGATGATGTTCAGGATCGCCTGACGCTGGCCCTCGTGGAAGTTCAGGAAGCGGGTGTCGCAGTAGTCCTGCTCAAACCAGAATCGGAGGAGCTCGGCGGTCACCGGCGTGACCTGCTCGAGAAACGGAGCGCCTCGGCCCACAACCAGGTCGGGGATCTCCGGGGCGAGGATGGTCGTCAGTCCCTTCGCGAGCGGGAAGTCCGCGAACCCGCTCATGCCGTCACCTCGACGTTTGGGATGACGACCTCGGATTCAAAACCGAAGACGTCGACGGCGCGGATACAGATGGTGCGGGGTCCCTCGCGCTTTGCTAGGTCGAGCGTGGCCGTTGTTACGACGCGCAGCGGATCCGCATCGTTGTCGGTGTTACCCCGGTAGTCCTGCCAGACGGAGCGGAACACTTCTCCGTCGTAGTCGGGGTCCACCGCCCAGTACTCGATAAGAGCAAGAGGCTCGGTATTGGTGACGTTCTGCAGCGCTGCGCGGTTCTTCTCGTCGAGATTGATCGCGTCCGGCGAAAGCAAGATGTAGTTCTGCAGGCTTACGGCAAGAGACTCTCCGTCGCCGTCCTGCGTTCGCGCGACCACCTCGGCCTGAAGGTACTGGAGGCTCGAGAATCGCACCTCGGACGCCAGCTTGTCCGCGCCCTTCTTCTTCAACCGGTCGAGGAGGTCCGGCGGGATCACAAGCACCTCGAGTTTGTCGTCGTTGAGGTCCGCGATGTCTTGACCGATGCCGGCGGCGAAGTTCCATCCCAGAACGATGACCTTGTCGAAGCCGCCCATCTTCACGTCGCGGAACCCTTGGGCGCGGCGCAGAGTTGAGACAGTCGTGAGTCGGGCGGGGCTATCCACCATGACCAGATTCTTGGTACCTGGGAGACGCCCGAGACTACCGTTGACGTTTTCCTCTGGTGGCAGCGGCAGAGCGCCGTACACGTCGAGCACCACTCTTGAGAGGTCTCCCACCCGGAAGCTACGACCGAGCGTAGATCGCGCTTGTTCGACCTGATAGTCGCCGATCGCTTGGTATAGGAAGGGCTTCGCTTCCTGGTCGATGAGACGTTTGCGCGTGATCATCGCAGCTGGTTTCCCCAGGTCCGTCACGATCCAGCGGCGCCCGAGTCGCTCGGCCACAGCGGCGGTCGTACCTGAGCCCCCGAAGAAGTCCGCGACCACCGCGTCTTCATCTGTTGACATGGCGATGATTCGCTCAAGAAGCGCCTCCGGCTTCTGAGTCGCATAGTTGAGTCGTTGTCCGCCCTTCGTCACCCACGGCACGTCCGTCCACACATCGTCGAGCACCACGCCAGGCAGCTCATCGAGAAACTGCTTGCGGTAGAGAGTCCCCGTGGACCCCTCATGGATCAACCCTGCGGCGCGCATCTCTTCAATCCGCGCCGGACTTGTCGCGGTTCCAAGGTTCTGATCTGCCCGGTAGCGGCGGCCCTGCTCGTCTTTATAGCGGAAGCGACTCTTGTATTCCTCGGAGTAGTCCTCGTGAACGGGATGGAAGACGCTCGGCTTGTCCTTCTCGTATCGATAGATCGTGTCGTGATTGAAGGGCACCTTGTTCTTACCCTTGAATCCACTCACCGACATTCGGCGCCAGACAATCTCGTTTCGGAACTGATCCTTGCCAAAGATTTCGTCCAAGAGAATCTTCACGTAGTGACCCACATGCCAATCCAGATGCACGTAAATCGACCCAGTGTCCGAGAGCAGCTCGCGCATGAGCACTAGGCGAGGGGCGATCATGGCCAGATACGAAGCGGTACCGTCAGCCCAGGCGTCGGAATATGCGAATTGTTCGAGCACCGTCGGTTTCTGATCGAGCACGACACCGGGAAGGGTAATGCTCGTCCTGTAATCGGCTTTTGAGTCAAACGGAGGATCGATGTAGATCAGGTCGACCTTTCCTCGCATGCTTGGGGCGGTCTCATCACCAGCAAGTAGCGCGGCCATCGCAAGGAGGTTGTCTCCATAAATGAGTCGATTGAAAGCTGGACCGGCATCCACGTCTGCTCGCGGGCCCCACACGTTGAATCCGGCTCGATCTTTCGCGGGGATTACCAGCTCACGCGTCTGCAGACTGACCTTGTTCTGGCCCTCAAGCTGCTCGAGGATTAGCGCAGCCTGTCGCTTGCCCGCAGCGACGATGCTGGGCAGTTGCTCGAGTAGTGATTTCGCCATACGGGTGTGCTCTCCTTCGCGCACCAGTGCGCGGGTAGGTTACGAAGTGATCGGGCATCTAAAGATATCGGCGCGAGAGGACATCCGTCCCCTCGGAGCGCCGTGTCAGCTCCCGCGCAGCAGCAGCCTGACCTTGGCCTCCAAGTCTCCTCGTTAAACCATGACCAGGTTCGTCTTGAACTGTGGGCAGCGTCACAGGACTTCGGCCAAGGTGAGGGGGACCCAAGTTCGGCGCGCACTCCGCGCGCGTCGAGGTTCTTTCACTTGGGCGTGAAGAATCAACTGATGACAGGTTCGCTTTAGGCCGCGAGGGTGAGCGGCTCGGCCGACTTGGCCTCGAACTCGGGGGCTTCAACCCGCCGAGTGCGTCTTGGGCTCGCTGCCGGTGTATTTCCGCTCGATCCAGATGACGATGGCGAGGCGCAGGTCCTGCCGCGTCGCCTATCGCTCCTGGTTGAGCTCGTTTTTGTCTGGAGCGGCGACCAGAAGCTCTCCATGGCGGCGTTGTCGGCGGCTGCGCCGACTAGGCCCTTCGATCCGACCGTGTCGTGGCGTCGGTCTGACGATGCCAGTTCTGCAACGTCGCCTCGCTGATAGCGAAATCTGAGGCGATCTACTTGATGACGCCGCTCTCACGACGTCTCGCGACCGCGACTAAGTCTTCATGGAACTTTTGGGCATAGGGACCGGGCAGGATGACAATCTTCCCGTCAGCGCTTCCAACTAACGATCAGTGGCCACCGATTCGCTCCTCACGCCGGGGTGTTCGAGCAAAGTGGGCGGTGCCCCTGGAGGGACTCGAACCCCCAACCGTTTCCTTAGGACGGAACTGCTCTTCCATTGAGCTACAGAGGCTGGCCCGTCGAGTCTACCGATCCCCCGGCGTCCGGTAGGTTCGCGACATGACCGTTCGGCGCGCACT
>JAAIGE0100328495.1_pt1 | contig 10237 bp, 14 predicted proteins | sample 6487951 | NCBI WGS metagenome assembly JAAIGE01 (sample SAMN13974128, study PRJNA590717) | phyllosphere metagenome | biome: tomato field; feature: multiple bacterial spot infested tomato fields; material: tomato leaves; isolation source: leaves from tomato fields | host: Solanum lycopersicum ... | reverse complement strand
CCATGGATGGCGCGTGGCGGCGGCCCCCCAAATCACTGGCGGATTACGGGTACACCGAGCCTAGGCGAGGTGCCGAGTGGTGGGGCAAGAGCGCTTTGGTTACTTTCGCGCTTTTCGAAAGTGACCCGCCGTCAGGCGGAACCCTAAGTAGCCGTTACCGCAGCAATGGATATGTACACAATCCAGCTGTGTTGACTGTTAGGCCGTCTTCGCAGGCAAGCCAGCTCCCACATTTGGACTGTGGCGCGTCAGGTAGATATGCGCTGGCCGCCGGGGCCGTCACGGGAGCAAGCTCCCTCGCCACAGGTCCCGTATTGTGTCAGTCGGACCAGGGGGCCTTTCGAGAGTTGTTCAGCTCTACCAGATAACCATCCCCACCCAACTGGCTCATCTGCTGACGAATCCACGCCGCTCTACGTGCCACATACGCCGTCGGATGGCTGGCACTCCACACCCGTGGATTAGGCAACACCGCCGCCAGGTAACTGGCCTGCTGCCGCGAAAGCCCTTTGGCACTCACGCCAAAATGGTGCCGCGCCGCCGCTTCTGCGCCAAACACACCTTCATCCCATTCCACGCTGTTGAGGTACACCTCAAGAATCCGCTGCTTGGGCCACAACACCTCAATCAAGCCGGTAAACCAAGCCTCCAGGCCTTTACGCAAATAGCTGCGGCCGGCCCACAGAAACAGGTTTTTCGACACCTGCTGGCTCAAGGTGCTGGCACCGCGAATCGAGCCGCCACGCTCGTTGTGCAGAATCGCCGCCTGGATCGCGCCGAAATCAAAACCCCAATGTTGCGGGAAGCGCTGGTCTTCCCCGGCCATCACCGCCACTTTGAGGTCGTCGGAGACTTCATCCCACGGCACCCAGCTGCGTTGCAGGTCAATGGGTTCGCCGTCGACCCAGGACTCGACCTTGCGCTCTACCATCAGCGCAGTGAACGGCGGCGGCACCACACGAAACAGCAGCACCAGCAACACACTGCCGATGGCAAACCATTTCACGACGTTGAGAAAGCGTTTGAAGAGGACACGCAGCATAGAGATGGCTTGGCCGAACCCGTTGAGCGGGCCATTATACAGACCCTGCCCGATGAGTCTGACTGGAGTTCCCCATGCTGCGTAGCTTTCTGATGCTGGCTGCCTTTTTCGGCTTTACCGGCGTTGCGCTGGGCGCTTTCGCCGCCCACGGCCTGAAAAACCGCCTGAGCGCCGACTACCTGGCGATCTTCCATACCGGCGTGACCTACCAGTTGGTGCATGCCCTGGCACTGTTCTGCGTGGCCTTGCTGGCGGCGCATATTCCGGGCCGGCTGGTGACCTGGGCGGGTGTTTCGTTCACCGTCGGCATCCTGCTGTTCTCGGGCAGCCTGTATGTGCTGACGATGACCGGCATCAGTAAACTGGGGATCATCACGCCGTTTGGCGGGCTGGCGTTCCTGCTCGGCTGGTTCTTTCTGGGCCTGGCGGCGTGGCGCTTGCAGCTTTGACCGCTTGACGCTTGGAGCTGACCTTCAGGTTCCAATCGCGCTAGAATGCGGGCCCCTAAAAACGATGGCGGCCCGTGGCATGCGCATTCAGTTGAACGGCGAACCCTATGAACTGCCCGACGGTGAAACCGTTGCGGCCCTGCTGACCCGTCTGGACCTGACCGGGCGTCGCGTCGCAGTGGAGCTCAACCTGGATATCGTCCCGCGTAGCCAGCACGCCGAGACCTCGCTGAAAGAAAACGACCAGGTCGAAGTGGTCCACGCCATCGGCGGCGGCTAGCCCGCCACGGCCGCAACGCATTCTGCAGAACCTCATCCAACCAGAGGATTTCCCATGAGCATCGTTCGTAGCGACAAGCCTTTCGTCCTGGCCGGTCGTACCTACCAGTCCCGTCTGCTGGTCGGCACCGGCAAGTACCGCGACATGGAAGAAACCCGCCTGGCCATCGAAGCCTCGGGTGCCGAGATCGTCACCTTCGCCGTGCGCCGCACCAACCTCGGCCAGATCGAGGGCGAGCCGAACCTGCTCGAAGTGCTGTCGCCTCAGCGTTACACCTTTCTGCCAAACACCGCTGGTTGCTACGACGCCATCGAAGCCGTGCGCACCTGCCGCCTGGCCCGTGAGCTGCTCGACGGCCACAACCTGGTGAAGCTGGAAGTGCTGGCCGACCAGAAAACCCTGTTTCCCAACGTGATCGAAACCCTCAAGGCCGCCGAGACCCTGGTCAAGGAAGGCTTCGATGTGATGGTCTACACCAGCGATGACCCGATCATCGCGCGCCAACTGGCAGAAATCGGCTGCATCGCGGTGATGCCGCTGGCCGGTCTGATCGGTTCCGGCCTGGGGATCTGCAATCCGTATAACCTGCAGATCATCCTCGAAGAAGCCAAGATTCCGGTACTGGTGGATGCGGGCGTAGGCACTGCCTCCGACGCCACCATCGCCATGGAACTGGGCTGCGACGCCGTACTGATGAACTCGGCCATTGCCCATGCCCAGCAACCAATCATGATGGCCCAAGCCATGAACCACGCCATCGTCGCGGGCCGCCTGGCCTACCTCGCCGGGCGCATGCCGAAAAAACTCTATGCCAGCGCCTCTTCGCCGCTGGATGGTCTGATCAAGTAAGAGCTATTGATGACTGAATCAAACGAAACGCCGAACACCGTGGAAGAGGGCGACGAGTCCAAGCACCGCCGCATCAAGAGTTTTGTGATGCGCGCCGGTCGCATGACCGAAGGCCAGCAAAAGGGCCTGGAGCAGGGCACGCCGCTGTTCGTGTTGCCCCTGGCCGATGCGCCGGTCGACTACGACCAAGTGTTTGGCCGTTCGGCCCCGCGCTCCCTGGAAATCGGTTTCGGCATGGGCCATTCCCTGCTGGAAATGGCTGCGGCCGCCCCGGAACAGGATTTCATCGGTGTGGAAGTCCACCGCCCAGGCGTTGGCGCACTGCTTAACGGTGTGCTGACCCAAGGCCTGAAAAACCTGCGGGTCTACGACTGCGACGCGATTGAAGTGCTCAACCGCTGCATCGCTGACAACAGCCTCGACCGCCTGATGCTGTTCTTCCCCGACCCATGGCACAAGGCCCGTCACCACAAGCGCCGCATCGTCCAGGCCTCCTTCGCGGAGCTGGTGCGCAGCAAGCTGAAAGTGGGCGGCATCCTGCATATGGCCACCGACTGGGAACCGTATGCGGAATACATGCTGGAAGTGATGAACGTTGCCCCTGGCTACCGCAACCTGGCCGAAGACGGCAAATGCGTACCACGCCCGGCCGAGCGGCCGATCACCAAGTTCGAACGCCGTGGCGAGCGATTGGGGCATGGGGTGTGGGATTTGAAGTTCGAGAAGCAATAAACTGTAGGAGCGAGCTTGCTCGCGAAAAACGTCAACGATAACGCAGCGCTATCAGATAGCCTGCGTCGCCTATGGGTTCTTCGCGAGCAAGCTCGCTCCTACAGGGGATGGGGTTGGGGTCAGCGGCGGTCTGCCACTACCCCAATCAACACCAGCACCACGATCAACACCGGTGCAAGGCTGTAGTTATTGAACTGGCTCAACCCCCGCACAATCCACGGCGTGGCGTAGATCAACGCCGCGCCGCTGCCGATCAGGCACAGCAGGGCCATCAAGGGTACGCGCAAGGCGCCGGCGATGCTGCCCAGGCGCGCTTCGACCCAGCCCTTGATGTCGGCGCCGAACAGCACCAGCAAACAGCCCACAAGGGCCAACGAGATTTCCGACAGGTTGCTACGGCTCCAGCGGGATACGGTGGCGAGCAGGTCGAGTACCAGATCCATTCGATTTCCTTAAGAGCTATCAGCTCAAAAACTTCTGCAACAGGTCATTGAGAAAGAGTTGCCCACGGTCGGTGGCCGCCAGGCGTGACGGTTCGACCTGCATTAATCCACTTTGTTCTGCCTCGCGGCGGCCTTCGTCGAGGCTGGCCAGATCAAGGCCGGTGCGCTCGGCGTAGAGCTTGGCATCAACCCCTTCGGTGAGGCGCAGCGCGTTCATCAGGAACTCGAACGGCAGTTCATCGTTGGTCAGTTCTTTCGCGCCGGCCTGGAAGCTTTTGGCCGGGTTGAGGTAGTCCTTCGGTGCACGGGTTTTCCAGGTGCGGATGATGCGCCCGTCCGGGTGGCTGAGCTTGCCGTGGGCGCCGGCGCCGATGCCGATAAAGTCGCCAAAGCTCCAGTAATTGAGGTTATGCCGCGCCGGCCGCCCCGGTTGGGCGTAGGCCGAGACTTCATATTGTGCGTAACCGTGTTCGGCGAGCAGTGCCTGGCCGGCTTCCTGGATATCCCACAGCGTGTCGTCTTCCGGCAGCGCGGGTGGCTGGTTCCAGAACACGGTGTTGGGTTCCAGGGTCAGTTGGTACCAGGACAGGTGCGTGGGCTTGAGTGCAATGGCCTGGCGCAGGTCACCTAGGGCGTCGTCCAGGGACTGGTTGGGCAAGCCGTGCATCAAGTCCAGGTTGAAGTTGTCGAACCCGGCCTGGCGCGCCATGCCGGCGGCGCGCACGGCTTCATCGCCATTGTGGATGCGGCCCAGGGCTTCAAGCTTCTCTTGCTGGAAGCTCTGGATGCCGATGGACAGGCGATTGATCCCCAGCTTGCGGTACGCCACGAACTTCTCTTGTTCGAACGTCCCTGGGTTGGCTTCCAGGGTGATCTCGATATCGTCGGCAAACGGGATACGCGCTTCAACGCCCTTGAGCAGGCGGCCCAGTGCAGCAGCGCTGAACAGGCTGGGCGTGCCGCCGCCAAAGAAGATCGAGCTCAGCTCCCTGCCATACACGGCGTGCAGGTCTTGGTCGAGGTCGGCCAGCAAGGCGTCCACATACTCTTGTTCCGGCAGCACTTTACTGGCGGTGTGGGAGTTGAAGTCGCAATACGGGCATTTGCGCACGCACCACGGAATGTGGATGTACAGCGCCAGGGGCGGCAGATGGGGCAGGGCCGCCCGGGGTGTTTGCGCGCCACCGTGAATCAGCGGCTGCGCAGAGGTGTTCTGGGTCATTTCAAACCCAGGCGCTGGCGCAGTAATGCCATGGCGCGGGCGCGGTGGCTGATTTGGTTCTTGTCGGCCGGGCTCAGTTCGGCGCTGGAGACATTGCGCTCCGGCACCCAGAACAGCGGGTCATAGCCAAACCCATGCTCACCGCTGGCGGCTTGCAGAATGCGCCCGTGCCACAAGCCTTCGCACAGGATCGGCAACGGGTCATCGGCATGTCGCACCAGGGCCAGCACGCAGACGAACTGCGCACCACGCTCGGCCTCCGGTACGTCCTTGAGCGCGTCGAGCAGCTTGGCGTTGTTGGCTGCGTCGCCCTTGCCGTCGGCGTAACGGGCGGAGTAGATGCCAGGGGCGCCGCCGAGAAAGTCCACGGCCAGGCCCGAATCATCCGCCAGGGCTGGCAGGCCAGAGATACGTGCGGCATTGCGGGCCTTGAGGATGGCATTCTCGACGAACGACAGGCCGGTCTCTTCCGGTTCGACCTGGCTGAACTCGCCAATCGAACGCAGGTGCACAGACTCACCGAGCATGGCCTGCAGTTCTTTGAGTTTGCCGGCGTTGTGGCTGGCGAGTACGAGTTGGGTAAGGTTCATCATTGGGCCGGGAACAGTTCTTGGTTGAATTGGAAGCCGTGGGCCTTGCCGCCGGTTTCAACATTGATGGTGAAGGTCTTGTATTCCCGTTGCGTCACGGTGTAAGGCGCGAGGTAGCTGATGCCGCCTTTCTCTTCGATCTGCTTGAACGTCAGGATCTCGCTCTTGCCACCCAGGTCCTTGATGGTACCGGTGACTTGCGCGGCCACTGGGCTTACGCCCTTGATCACGGTCACGTTGATCAACCCCTTCTCCTTGCTGCGCACCACGCCGACTTTCTGGGCGGTCTCGGGTGGCAGGAAGCTTGAGGTGAAGGTGTTGTAATGAACGGTGATATCGCCAAAGTCTTTTTTGCGATTAGCGTCGATAGTGTCGGCGGCCATGGCGCTGGCGCCCAGGCATGCGGTCAATAGAAAAATAGCCAAACGACTCATGAACGTCCCTCTTGAAGATGATTAGACGGCAACTTTGTGGTCGGTCAGGCCAGGACTGCTGACCCGGTAAATACCAATTTCGCCCAACAGGTTGGGCCATAGCTTACTCGCCCAGCCGTGGCGGTGCTGTTGATCGACGGCAAGGCGGTTGATCACCTTGGCTTCACGCTCGCCACACAGGGCTTCGAAGTCTTCGAAGGTGCAAAAGTGGATGTTCGGCGTGTTGTACCAGGTGTACGGCAGGAAGTCGGAGACCGGCATGCGCCCCTTGGTGGCCAGGTACCAGCGGCAGCGCCAGTGGCCAAAGTTGGGGAAAGTGATGATGCACTGGCGGCCCACGCGCAGCATTTCGTCGAGGATGCGGTCCGGGTAGTGCACCGCTTGCAGGGCTTGGGTCATCACCACGATATCGAAGCTGTTGCTGGCAAAGTTGCCCAGGCCCTTGTCCAGGTCCTGCTCGATCACGTTGATGCCCTTGGCCACGCACTGGGCGATGTTGTCCGGGTCGTTTTCCAGGCCGTAGCCGGTGACTTGCTTGTGATCGCGCAGCCAGCTCAGCAGTTCGCCGTCGCCGCAGCCCAGGTCGAGCACGCGGCTGCCGGCGGGGATCCAGTCTTGGATGATTTCCAGGTCGGCTCTCATGGCGTTCTCACAAAGTAATGCGGTTCATGTAGTTACTGAACGCCTGCAGGTAGCGTGGGATCGGAATCAGGAAGGCGTCGTGGCCTTGCGGTGCATCGATCTCCAGGTAGCAGACGTCTTTCTTGGCGGCCATCAGGGCATCCACCAGCTCACGGGAGCGTGCCGGCGAAAAGCGCCAGTCGGTGGTGAACGACATCACGCAGAACTTGGCCGTGGCGTGCTCGAAGGTTTTTGCCAGGTCGTCATCGTGGTTGGCGGCCGGGTCGAAGTAGTCCAGGGCCTTGGTCATCAGCAGGTAGGTGTTGGCGTCAAAGCGCCCCGAGAATTCCTCGCCCTGATAACGCAGGTAGCTTTCCACCTGGAACTCGACGCTGTGGAAGTCGTAGTTGAGCTTCTCGCTCTTGAGGCCACGGCCGAATTTCTCACCCATGGAATCGTCGGACAGGTAGGTAATGTGGCCGACCATCCGCGCCAGCATCAAGCCACGCTTGGGGATCACGCCCGCTTCCTGGAACGAACCGCCGTGGAACTCGGGGTCGGTGAGGATCGCCTGGCGCGCCACTTCGTTGAAGGCGATGTTCTGCGCCGACAACTTGGGCGCCGAGGCGATAGCCAGGCAATGACGCACGCGGTCCGGGTAAGTGATGGTCCATTGCAGGGCCTGCATGCCGCCCAGGCTGCCGCCAATCACGGCGGCCCACTGGCTGATGCCCAGCAGGTCGGCCAGGCGTGCCTGGCTGTGCACCCAGTCCTCTACCGTCAGCACCGGGAAGTCGGCGCCGAATGGTTTGCCGGTTTCCGGGTTGAGGCTGCTGGGGCCGGTGGAGCCGTTGCAGCCACCGAGGTTGTTCAGGCTGACCACAAAGAACTTGTTGGTGTCGATGGGCTTGCCGGGGCCGATGCAACTGTCCCACCAGCCGGGCTTGCGGTCGTCAACGCTATGGAAACCGGCGGCGTGATGATGGCCGGACAAGGCATGGCAGATCAGCACGGCGTTGCTCGCCGTGGCGTTCAGTTGGCCATAGGTTTCGTAGATCAGGTCGTAGGCTGGCAACGAACGGCCGCAGGCCAGGGCCAGGGGTTCGCTGAAATGCGCCACTTGTGGCACGACCAGTCCAACAGAATCGGGGGGGAAGGCAGCTGGCATCGACCCTGCTCTCGTTTAAATGAGGCGTAAGTCTAAAGAGCGGGGACCCTAGCGGCAAGCAAAGGTCGGGGGTAAGCGTGATCGTTCCCACGCTCCGCGTGGGAATGCCTCTTGGGACGCTCTGCGTCCTGCCCTGGTGACGCGGAGCGTCACGGGCTGCATTCCCACGCAGAGCGTGGGAACGATCAGCACAAGCCAGCCCGCCATAAGGGTATGGCGGTCAGATCAGGCCAAACAACTCTTTTGGCATGTAGGCAAAGTAGGCCAGGCGTGGAATCACCCAGCTTTGCAGCAGCTGAATCACGATAAACGCGAAGATCGGCGAGATATCCAGGCCACCCAGGTTCGGGATCAGGCGACGGAAGGGTGCCAGCACGGGTTCGGTGATTTGAGCCACCAACTCGGCACCCGGGCTACGGCTGCCGGGTGCGACCCAGGAGAGAATCACGCTGATGATCATCGACCAGAAAATGATCTTCAGGAACAGCGAGAAAATCCCGATCAGGCCCCATGGCAACAGCAGCACGGTGAAGGCCTGGTAGCCATTGAGCATCAGGATCACCACGAACAGCAAAATCTGCAGCAACAGCGCCAGCACCAGCGACGACATGTCCAGGCCGAACAGGCTCGGGATCACCCGGCGCAGCGGCTTGAGCAGCGGTTGGGTGGCCTTCACCACGAACTGGCACAGCGGGTTGTAGAAGTTTGCACGCACCAGTTGCAGGATAAAGCGCATCAGCACGATCAGCAGGTACAGGCTGCCCAGGGTCTGGATGATGAAAATGGCAGCGTCATTGATTCCGAGCATGTTTGATTACCTTGGTAAGGGACGACTATTTGCCCAGTTGCTCAGCCATCTCGGCTGAACGATGTGCGGCGGCATCCAGTGCTGTTTCCACCAGGGCTTCAAAGCCCCCGGCCTGGAACGACTCGATAGCCGCTTGTGTGGTACCGCCTGGCGAGGTGACGCGACGGCGCAGTTCGGCGGCATCCACCTCGCTGCCGACTGCCATCTTGGCGGCGCCCAGGGCGGTTTGTTCGGCCAGTTGCTCGGCCACGTCGTGGGGCAGGCCCAGCTTGACGCCGGCGGCCGTCATGGCCTCGATCAACAGGAAGAAGTAGGCCGGGCCGCTGCCGGAGACGGCGGTGACCGCATCCAGTTGCTGTTCCTGCTCCAGCCACACGGCGATGCCCACCGCAGACAGCAGTTCCTGGGCCTGGTCACGTTGCTGTGCGGTCACTTCGCCAGTGGCATACAAACCGCTGACGCCCTGGCGCAGCAGCGCCGGGGTGTTGGGCATGCAGCGCACAATGGGCTGGGCGCCGAGCCAGTTGGTCATGCTGGCGCAGGTGATGCCAGCGGCAATCGACACCACCAGTTGATGGGGTTGCAGGCTCGGGCGCAGGCTCTCGCACACGGCCTTCATGGCCTGGGGCTTGACCGCCAGCACGATTACATCGACGCCGTGGATGGCCTCGGCGTTATCGGCGAAGGTCTGGATGCCGTGTTCGGCGCTGACGCGCTCGCGGGTCTCGGCGCCCGGGTCGCTGGCGCGGATCTGCTCGGCGTCCAGGCCCTTGGCCCGCAGGCCACCGATCAGGCTGGCCGCCATGTTACCGGCGCCGATAAAGGCAATACGCGTGTTGCTCATGACAGGTCCTTATTTCGAGGGATGTCAGCCATTTCACGGCTGGCCGTAGTCGCGGGCGCCAAACAGGGCGGTACCGATCCGCACCCAGGTGGCGCCTTGGGCAATGGCCGACTCAAGGTCGTGGCTCATGCCCATGGAAAGTGTGTCCAGCGCCAGGTTCAAGCTGGCTTGCAAGTCGCGCACCGTGGCGAACGCCGCATCCTGTTCGGCCCGATCTTCAGTCGGCTCGGGAATCGCCATCAAGCCCCGCAGCTTCAAGCGCGGCAGGGCGCTGATCGCAGTGGCCAGGGCCGGCAGGTCGGCGGGTGTGCAGCCGGACTTGCTGGCTTCGCCACTGACATTGACCTGGATGCAGATATTGAGCGGCGGCAGGTCGGCCGGGCGTTGTTCGGACAGGCGTTGTGCGATTTTCAGGCGGTCCACGGAATGCACCCAAGCGAAGTGCTCGGCGATGGCGCGAGTCTTGTTCGATTGAATGGGGCCGATGAAGTGCCAACTCAAGGGCAGGTCGGTTAATTCCGCCTGTTTGCCCAGGGCTTCCTGCAGGTAGTTTTCACCAAAGTCGCGCAGCCCGGCGGCGTAGGCTTCACGCACTGCCTGCGCGGGTTTGGTCTTGCTCACGGCCAGCAGGTGGATGCTGCTTGCGTCACGTTGCACGGCGTCGGCTGCGGCGCGGATGCGCTGGCTAACCAGGCCGATGTTGTCTGCTATCGTCGACATTCAAGATGCGCCCGTGGATATGGAGTCCGCGGCAT
>JAAIGE0101381138.1_pt1 | contig 10239 bp, 9 predicted proteins | sample 6487951 | NCBI WGS metagenome assembly JAAIGE01 (sample SAMN13974128, study PRJNA590717) | phyllosphere metagenome | biome: tomato field; feature: multiple bacterial spot infested tomato fields; material: tomato leaves; isolation source: leaves from tomato fields | host: Solanum lycopersicum ... | reverse complement strand
GGGCGACCAGGCCCGGATGATTTCCGCCACGCGTTTCCCGTCGGTGACCGAGCCGAGCAGCGGCACAACCTCGATGTTAGACACGTCGGTCAGATTGCGATGGATCGCGTAAAGCGCGAATTCGCTCGATTCCAGCAGCAGGATGCGCGCCGGCTCGACCGTCAGGATCTGGCGGCACAATTCGCTGCCGATCGATCCGCCGGCACCGGTCACCAGGATCGTCTGCCCGCTGACGCGGCTGCGGACGGCATCATGGTCCGGTTCGACCGGATCGCGTCCCAGCAGGTCCTCGATCGTCAGTTCGCGCAGGTCGCTGACATGGACCCGGCCGTGCGCCAGGTCCATCAGCCCGGGCAGCGTACGTACCTTCAGCGGCAGTTCGCGCAACGTCGCCAGTATCTCGTTGCGGCGGCGACGGGTTGCGGACGGCAATGCCAGCAGGACGTCGGCCACGTCGTACAGCCGGATCAGTTCGGGCAGGCTGCCGGGGGGCAGCACCCGCTTGCCCAGCATGACACTGCCCTGCAGCGACGTGTCGTCGTCGATGAAGCAGACGATCTCGATCTCCCGGCTTTCGGCGGCGGCGCGGGCGAGCTGTCGTCCCGACGATCCCGCGCCATAGATGACAACGCGCGTCCTGTCTTCATGCGGACGACGATATCCGATCCTGCTGGTCAACAGCCATGCAGCGACGATCCGCGCCGAACATACCGCCAGGAACAGCAGGACCGGCTGAATGAAGCCCAGCGTGCGGGGCACGTTCTCGAACGAATATGCCGAAATCAGCGTCGCATAGCAGATGCCGTAGAACGCAGTCGCCGCCGCTGCGACGACGATGACGCGCGGTTCGACATGCCGGAATACCGAACGATACATCCCGAACACGTTGAATATCGGGATCGCAATCGCCACCGACAACAATACCGCAACCGACGGACGACCGATCAACGAAACCCAATAGCCAAGCCGCAGGTAATAGGCGAGCCAGACGGTCAATGCGCACAAGGCGATGTCAACGACCATCGCCACAATCCGCTTCGCCGATCGGGAAAGGGCAAGTATCGGCCCGGCCACGCTTTCAAGCGCCATTTCAACTCCGTAGGGAAAAACCCTAATTAGACGATGTCCGCATGTCGGCCGGCAACTATCGGGACCCCGACCTGCTGTTTTGGCGCGGCTTAGCGCAAAAATTTTGCATGGCAAAGTCAGCCATGCACCGGGGACGGCGGCACCGGTGCGTTCGACCGGTACCGTGCGACCCCGCATTGCGCGGGACGGCATCCTCCGACACGGATGGCAAACAGACAGGGAGTACGCAGATGATCCGGGATATTGATCGCCGTGCAGTGTTGCGAGCGATGGTCGTCACCGGTATCTCGCCCGCGCACTGGACGACGAACTGCGGAAACGAAGGGCGTAGCGACGACGAGGTGACAGCCGTGACCTCGCTTCGTGACCACGGTGCCGATCCGACCGGCAGGCGAAGCGCAACTGCTGCATTTCGTGCCGCATTGACGTCCGCCCGACGCGTGGAGGGCAGGCCGGGCGACATATATCTTATCGACGGTTCCGTCGATGTGCCCGCCGGTCGCAGCTTGGTCGGAAACGGGGCCATGCTCCGGATTGGTCCCGGCGTCATCGGACTGCGACTGCCCGGTGTCGGCTGCACGGTCCGGGGCTGGAACATTCACGGGGATGGCGGCCTGTATGCGGTACTCGACACCGGCCGGTCGAACCGGTTCGAAGACAATGGCTGCACCGGCGCCATCGGGCATTTCTATTTTGCGAGCGGTGCCAGCGACCTTGTCGCGACCGGCAACGTCATCGACGGCAGCAGCGTCCGCGGCGAGATCACCACCGGTATCGCCATCGAACGCAGCACGCGGATCACGGTATCCAACAACCGCTTCACCAACATTCCGGTCGGATGGGGTGTCCAGATCCGCGACGGTTCGCATGACTTTATCGTATCCGGCAACCGGTTCTTGCAACAGCGGTGGTTCGACAGCAAGATAGCCACCGCCGGTCAGCGGATTTTCCATTTCGAAATCGGGTCGATCTGCTTCCTGAAGAAGGTTCAGGTCAACGGAAAACCACTCTCCAGCGGGTATAGCGTGACCGGTAACGGTCCAGCCTACACCGTCCTCTTCGATCAAGGGCGCCGGGCAGGGGAACGCATTGCGCTCATCGGGTATCGCGGTGCCGAAAACATCCAGATTAATACGGGGTCCCATTCGGGCATCATCCGCGACAATGTGATCGACGGCACAGGCGACAGCGGTATCGTCTGTCACGGATCGAAGCTGATCGTTGCCGGTAACGACATCCGCCGGTGCGGATATGCGGGGATCGCCATCTATGGCGGGGAACGCGGCATCATCGTCAGGAACAACGCGATCGCCGATTGCGCGCAACTGGATGACGGATTGTCCAGTCCGGACCATCCGCGTCAGGCATCGGCATTTGCCGGGGCGATCCTGGCCAGCGGTGACGATACGGTCATCGAGGGCAACAGTGTCCGCAACGATGCCGGCACGATGCGCTACGCTGTCCGCATCAACAATGTCGACATGGTGTTGCGCGTCGATGGCAGCGCTGCGATAACGATCCGGGGCAACCGGTTCGTCGGCACATTTGCCGACGGAGCGATATTCGCGCCGAACCAGACGCCGGGCAAGCGCGTACATTCGGTGTTGATCGACGGTGCCGTCACCCCCTATCCGGGTACGATCGACCTGGACCAGCCATGGGTCCATGCGCTGCCCCCGACTCCTTTCATCCGTTCGACCGGTCTTGGCCGGACTTGGGCCGTCCGCGATCCCGCGGTCGGGCGCAACGGCCGCGCATCACTCAGGACTGTCGCTGGCGAGCATGTCGATTTCCAGCTTCTGGCCGCAGCATCGCTGCGGGATCACAATGTAACGATCTCGTTCTGGGCCAAGGCTGCGGGCGGCAGCAGCTTCGTCAGCGTCTTCACCAGCCTTGCCGGATTGCTGTATCCACTGACCGCCGACATCACCGAACGGGCATGGCGCTACTATTGTATCCGCTTCCCGTTCACCGCGGACCTGGACAACGTGATCCTGATCCGATGCGGCGCAAAGGATGGCAGTGCGAACATCGCGGACATCAAAATATCAGGGCAGCGGCTTGCCGGAGGCATTACATAAGGGGCACGGACATACGGCAACAGCAGTCACGTCAGCGTGCCAAACGGTACCAGCAAGTTGCTAGCGTGGTCCAAACCTAGCCGGAACTGCTTCAGTTCAGATTCTGGATAATTTCGCATATTTGCACGACCTGATCGTCGTGCATGGCCGATCCCGATGGCAGGCACAGTCCGTGCGCAAAAGCATGTTCCGCGATGGCACCTCCACGATATTGCATATCGGCGAAGACGGGTTGCAGGTGCATCGGTTTCCACAACGGACGGCTTTCGATATTCACCGCTTCCAGCGCAAGGCGCACCGTCTCGCGATCGAAACCCGCCGCGTCGGGATCGATGACGACCGTCGTCAGCCAGCGATTGGCCACCATGCCGCCCGCTTCCGGCGTGAACCGGAAACCGGGAAGGCCGCCCAGATGCGCCCGGTACAGCGCGTTGATCGCACGACGCCGTTCTACCCGGTTACCCAGTACCCGCAATTGGCCGACACCGATTGCGGCACAAACATTGCTCAACCGGTAGTTATAGCCATAGGTCGTATGCTCGTAATGCGGTGCAGGATCGCGGGCCTGGGTGGACAGGAAACGCGCCCGTTCGATCACGGCGGCATCGTCACTTGCCAACGCGCCGCCACCCGACGTCGTGATGATCTTGTTGCCATTGAAGGACAGGACCGTAAAGTCGGCTCCCTTGCCCGCATGGACACCGTTGCGGTATGCACCGGCCGCCTCGGCAGCATCGCTGATCCATACAAAGCCATATTCGTCCGCCAGGCTGCGGACTCGATGTCCATCGACGACATGGCCGTAGATGTCGGTGGTGACGACCACTTTGGGCAGGCATCCGTCCCGACGAGCACGATCAAGCTCGGTTTCAAGCAGGTCGAGATCGATCAGGAAATCGTCACCGTCGACATCGATAAAGACCGGCTGTGCTCCTGCGTACAGGATGGGAGCCACGCCACCGATGAAGGTCATCGTCGACCCCCATACCGTATCGCCGGGTCCGATCCCCGACAACCGCAGCGCCAGATGCAGTGCCGCCGTCCCGCTGGACAATGCGGCGACATGCGCGATGCCGGTCAGCTGCGTCAGATCGCGTTCGAACTGATCGACCATCGGACCGGTGGGTGCGATCCAGTTGCTCGCGAACACATCCTGAACGAGCGGCAACTCATCGCCCCCCATATGGGGAGCAGAGAGAAACAGTCGATCGGACATGTATTGACCTCGTATTTTTCGGGGCAGCGATCAGCCCGGGATGTGCGGGCTACCTACGCCCGGCAGCATTCCTGTCAATGACGGCATCCGCACCCACCGGCCTACCGCCGCACGCGTGCGATCCTGCGGCGCAGCAACTCCACCAGTGCCCTGGCATTGCCCTGCCGATCATCGATCACCTTGCGCCAAGACCTGCGCACACTTGATGACTGGTTGCTAGCATGGCGTCGGTACAACAGGGTGGGCTCGGCCAGATAGGCAACTTTTCCAGTCGCGATGGCACAGCTGCCGATCCACCAGTCATGCATCGATATCGTGTCCGGAAACGGCAATGCGAGTTGCAGGACTTCACGTCGGAATGCCATACAGCATCCGATGAAGTTATTTTTACGGAAATTGCCCCATATCGACCAAGTGTCCGGAACATGCCCTTCGCGGAAGAAGGTCGTATCACTGACGATATCGTCCAGCATGATCGTTGAATTCGCCAACAGCGCACGACATTCCGGATCTTTGAAAGCCCGCAGCATCTTCTGCTTGCGGTCCATGACCCAGATATCATCCTGATCGCTGAGAAATATTATACTGCGACTACTGAACGATATTCCCTTTTCAAGGGTCTTTATCACTCCCAGATTGACTTCATTGCGATAGACCATCACCTGCGGCAGATGTCCGGTCATGTTGTCGATGATATCCAGCGTATCGTCCGCCGATCCGTCGTCGACGATGATCAATTCGTCAGTATCTGACATCTGCGACAATATCGATCGAAGTTGATCCTCGATATAGCGTGACCCGTTATACGTCGCCATGACGATGGAGATGGCTTCGGTAGCGGCCGTATGTCCCGATATCATGCCGGTTTCCGCCGATCGTAAAGGCGATAGATTCCCGTATATAGAATAACGCCGGCCATAAGAAGAATTAACGTCGTCAGCCCGCGAATAAACTGGTCGTCGAACGGACTCATTAGTGTCGCATACAAAACAAATCCAGCGAATACACAAAGATATCTACTTTTAGTGCGCGCAAATGTGTCCGAAACCATGGCGGAGACAAGACCGTATATAAAGAAGAAACCACCGACCCCGACCAGTCCGAAGTCGTGATAGGGAGGATAGATCGCACTGAATATATTGATCGGCGGCGTCGTATCCACGAACGGAAAATAGGATGGCGGCGGATTACCCAAACCCGATAATATCGAATAAACGAATCTTGGGATGGTTAGATTGGAAGGATATTCCGGATACCCCGTTGAATAGTAGAAATCAAATCCGGCGACGCCACCAAACGTATATATTTCCATGCTTCGCAACATGTCTTCTACACCCGAACCACGATCGGCGCTTCCGACGCTGGTCACCACCGAAAGTATCGAGAACAGCATTGCGAACAGGATGAATATTCCCAAGATGTAGGACAGCTTGTATCGTGAACGCGATAGCCACTTTACGGAGATGATTGAAAGGCCAAGCAGCATATGCGCGCGAGAATAGGCGGCAATCGTCAACAGGATGAACAATAGGACATACAGGATCGGAAACCGCCTCTTCTGATCGATGCGGTCAATCACCGTCATCAACGAAAAGGCAATCGTTACATTCGCGAGGATAGCGACGATCCGGGTTAGCGCGCTTCCTTCTGCCCAGTCCTCCAGCACCAGTTCGCGGGCAACCGACAGCGAGATACCCTGCGCCAGTGGCACGAAGATGTTCATCACGATCAGAAACGCAGACAGTATCAGTGTGATGCGACTGAGCATCCCGAACGCCCGATCGTCGATGCGCGGCGCTTCGCGCGTCGCGTCCCGCTTCCCGACCGGCACCAGCTTGTAGCCGAGGAACCCGACCACATAGGCAAAGATCGTCAGCAGGATGACGTTCAATATGCCAAAGCCGTAAGTGTAGAATACCCGATCCTGATAGCCCAGAAAGTACAGCAGCTGCAGCGACCATACGGTTGCGAACGCCAATAGGGGCAGGTACGAGTTCAATCGATTTGGCGCTGGGCCTGCCATGACAATAATCCGTAATCAAGTATTTGCCGAAATACGCCGACGGTCGCCGCACCGGGTATGCCGTAATATATGACCGCAACAATCAAAAGCGGAAAGTAAATTACCGCTTCTGTGATATGCGAATATGCCACTCGCCGCGGATGCCCCCGCGCGAGAAGATAGGCAAGCGGCGCCTGTGCCATGGAATTGAACATGAACCCGACAGACATCAGTATCGCTAGAAAGATCACTTCCTGTATACTCACCTGTAACCACAGGGATATTGCAAATGGTGATGCTATTGCACATCCAATATAGGCAAGTATCGAAAAATATACAATATTGCGTTTCTCGATCTTATAAACGTAACAGGATTGTTCAGCAGGAAGATACGCCAGTTTTGGCTGTATCGCAGTAACGTAGGATGAACTTAACAGAATTGTCTTGCCGATCATTTCCTGAAGAAGGGCATAGACGGCAATCGAGGAAGCGCCGGAAAAATATGCGATCGTGAAGCGGTCACCATACACCATCAGCGGACTGATGGTCGACGATACGGTTGCCCAGCCCCCGAAACCAAGAATTGCGCCAATTGCGACACGAACCGATCGCGAAACTTCCTTGTGCGATTGAGAGATGAGCGGGAATAGTTTCAGCATCACATAAACCGAAGCAATCAGTCGAACGATGCCATACGATATACACACCGCCGAAAGCGACGTATTGCCTGAGAATATCAGTAGCGCAGGACATAGAAATAATGACGCATAGGCAACGAACTTGAAGATGTTCGCTTCCTTAAATAACTCCAGTCCTTCCAAGGAGGATTTAAGTAGGTTCGATATTAAATAAACAGGAAGTGAAAATATAATAATCCGCAAAGATTCGAATTGATCCTGATTGCGGAACATGTCCATTTTTGCCAGATCGTCGGTAATCAGCAGAAGGACGATATTGACGAATAGTGCGACCAGCAACGAAACAAATACCGATTTTCGGACAACGTCCGTCAGGCTGAAATCATTATTACGTTTGCTCAATGAAGAAAAATAGAACAACGCTCGCGAAAGCCCAAAATCGAACAATCCTGTATAACCAATCGCCGCCCATGTTATGGTAATGAAGCCGACATATTCCTTTGAGGAATTATGATATATATAAGGTATCGATGCTATTGAGATTAGCAACGGCCCGATATTGCCGAACAGGTTCCATAGAAAGAAGCGGTTCCGCAAGGCGGCTCTGATCGGACTGATGACAGGGGTCATTCGATCTTGAAACATGGTTGGTTCCGCCGCATTCTGAACGGTTTCGAGCAATGAAATGAATAATGCCGGGCAGGCCTAGATCATTCCGAGAAGGATCGCCGCTCGTAACTGCCATACTGCGCGAGGATCACGTCGAAATCGTCGGGCGTTGCGCAACAGATACCATCGGTCGCGCAGTCGGCGGCGGGAAATGGCGTTGAAGACCTGTCGCTCCGCATCCCCGTTCGGCACCACGTGTTGCAGCCACAGGATATGGTCGCGATACCAGCGCGATCGAGTCAATCGTAGCTTGACGAGAACATCGCCGAACCCTTGCCGCGATCCGTAAAGATTGGCGGCATGTTGCCGATACACCAGCGTCCCGGCACGATCGCGCACCCATGGCATTTGCCGCGAACGACAGATCGCATAGATGATCCAGTCGTGCGACGCGTCGGGACACAGGTCGGGGATGCCCGCGACGACGGATGCGACAAGCTGCGCGGCCTGCGCCGACAGGACATAGGTGCAACCGGCTGATCCGCCCTGGAACAGATAATCCAGCTCGGCATCGTCCCCCGCCTTGCGCAGCATCCACGCTGCGTTCCGCCCTTCGTGATAGGCGATCAGGTCCGAGGAATAGCCGGCCGCACCCTGATCTTGCATCAGACGTACGGCACGGATCAGCTTGTCGGGCAACCATATATCGTCCTGGTCGGCAAGGGCGACATGGGAATAGGGGGTCAGGTCAACCGTACCCAGCAACGCCAGGAAGCTGCCGGTGGCCGAACCGGTCGACATGCCGCCATTGGGAATGATCGTGATGCGGCCCGGATGACGAGCAGCAATCCGGGCGACGATGGCATTGGTGTCGTCGCGCGACCCGTCGTCGCGGACATGGATATGGACATCGACCCCACGCTGCCACAGCAGGGACAGGATCTGATCCTCGCAATAGGCGGCACCGTTATAGGTTGCCAGAAGCACGGCGACGGCAGGGCGATCGGCAGAGTCCAACTTGCTTTCCTTTACCACCGCGTACCGGCGATCGGGCCGGGGTGACGGGCGATCATGGCTGCTGTTCGGATCCCATGAATTCGGACATGGTCACCGTGTCCGCGGACGAGATGTCCTTGCGCCGCACTACCTGTCCGACCGTCAGTAGCAGGATACGCAGGTCCAGCAGGAACGAACGCCGTTCGACATATTCGACGTCGAGACGCAGCTTGTCCTCCCACGACAAGGCGTTGCGCCCGCTGACCTGTGCCAGACCGGTCAGGCCGGGCCGAACCTCGTGCCGGCGGTTCTGCTCTGCACTGTAGCGCGGAAGATAGCGCAGCAGCAGCGGCCGCGGCCCGACCAGCGTCAGGTCGCCGCGCACGATGTTGACCAGCGAAGGCAGCTCGTCGAGGCTGGTCGAGCGCAGGAACCGGCCAAAGGGGGGCAGGCGGTCGGCATCGGGCAACAATTCACCGGTCGCATCGCGCGCGTCGGTCATCGTCCGGAATTTCAGGATCGCAAAGGGTGCACCACGATACCCTGCCCGAACCTGGCGGAACAGGACCGGCCCGCCCAGCTTCACCCGGACCGCAACCGCCACTGCGGCGAGCAGCGGCGACAACAGCAACAGCGCCGGTACCGCGACCAGAATGTCCACCATGCGCCGGACACCGTCATAGGCCTTGTTAGGCATTGCCCTATACTCCTGTCGTTCGATCGGGCCTGATCGGCCGGCGACAGCCATCGCCTATGTTGCGCGATCGGGCCGTGGCCAGACGGTCGCACCGTCGGGCAGGGCACGCAACGTGGTGCAGCCGACGCCTAGGATGACGTCGCGCCCGACGCTGACACCCTGCAGCACCTTGGCAAGCGGGCCGATCAACGTGCTTTCGCCGATCGCACTGCCGCCGCCCAGGAACGCGCCGGGGGCGATGATTGCGTTCGATGCGATCGTCACGTCATGGCCGATGATCGCACCGCTGTTGACCATGCAGAACGGCGACAGGGTCGCACCGCGCGACAGAATGACGCCGTGTGCGACGAACGCGCCCGCACCGACCGTGACCGCTTCGGAAACGATCGCATGGGGCGACACCATCGGCGGACACATGATACCGGCACCGCGCAGCCAGTCGATCAGATCCATCCGGCGCTTCAGCGACCGACGGTCGGTGGCCCCGATCCCGATCACGACACCGTCATACTGCCCGGCTTCGCTGGCCAGTTCGTCGAGATACCCGCGATGGATGTCGGCGAAGCGGCCAGGATCCTGCGCATAGCATGCCGCGATCACATAGCCGCGCATGCGGGCGATCTCGGCGACTTCGTGCGCGAAGCCGCCGCCGCCCAGGATGGCAAGCGTTGGTTGGGTCATGGTTCCTGCCTTCAAATGGCGGCACCACCATCGACCCGGACAATCTGTCCGGTGATCGATCGTGCGCCCGGCGACAACAGGAAAAGGATCGTGTCAACGACGGAATCGACCGTCGCCGGGCCGGCCGGGCTGTTCTTGGCAAGCCGTTCGCGAAAGGCCGCATCGTAGAGATGCGCATAATCCTGCGTCATTTCGGTGTCGATCCAACCTGGTGCCACACCCACGACCCG
>JAAIGE0100766490.1_pt1 | contig 10242 bp, 6 predicted proteins | sample 6487951 | NCBI WGS metagenome assembly JAAIGE01 (sample SAMN13974128, study PRJNA590717) | phyllosphere metagenome | biome: tomato field; feature: multiple bacterial spot infested tomato fields; material: tomato leaves; isolation source: leaves from tomato fields | host: Solanum lycopersicum ... | reverse complement strand
CGGATCAAACAAACGACATCAACGGGTTAAGTCCGTGTTGATGCCACAGGGACAAGGTCTATCAGCCTTCATATCGCTTTGTCAATCCACTTTGTTCGGCCAATTGTCGAAAATGTCTATTCAGGAAGATGCGCTAAATAATTTTTAACCGTTCTTCCTCCAGATCGATTTGATACAACTGCTGGCGGATAATCGCTTCGTCAATCAGAGGATCTTTGTTCAGTTCAGCCAGATATTGTCGTTGACTTTCGAGCATTTCCACAAAAAGAGACTTTGTTTTTACGTTCATCCACCGGTCATCCGTAGCTTTAGCCCGCTCTTCCCACAGCGTCAGGAATTTTTCCATACTGGCCTGACCGTTCAGTTCTTTCTCGTGTTTCGCCTTCAGAAACTGGTAGACGTGCTGCTTTAAGCCCTGTTTCATTTTTTGTCTGACCTGTTCTTCCGCTTCTTCGTTGAACAAGCCGTCAAACAACCTCGACCGGGCTATCAGGTAAGGCAACGTAAGCCCTTGCACCAGCAGGGTAAGCAAGATGGCAACGAAGGTAATCACCAGAATAAGGTTTCTGTGCGGGAAGGCAGCGCCATTATCCAACGTGATGGGTATCGCCAAAGCAGCCGCCAGCGACACCACACCACGCATACCCGTCCAGCCAAGAAGCAGGGGCATCAGCCAACGCCTTCTGTTGGAACGAGAGATGGGGGCTACGCTGGGCCGGAAAATCAAGGTAGCGATCAAGGCCGCGTATGAACTAATGATTCGGGCAACGATCAATACGCCCGTTATCAGTACACCATAACCAATGGCGGTACGGAGCGGGATGCCTTCAGCGCGTACCCCTTCGACAATTTCGGGAAGTTCCAGACCGATGATTAGAAAGACAATTCCATTCAGTATAAACACAAAACTTTCCCACACGCTAAAGCTCTGAATCCGGCTGGCACTGTTGAGAAAAACAAGCCGCCTTGCTGACATGAATAAGCCACCGCTCACGATAGCCAGCACCCCCGAACAATGCACCTGTTCAGCTACCCAGTACAGGCAATAGGGTTCGATAATCGTCAGCGTAATGTGCGATTGCGCATCGAGGGGAAGACGTTTATGGGTTTTAACAAAAATCCAGGCCAGCAGCAGACCAATGCCTGCCCCCCCGATTACCATCCATAAAAAACTAAGAGCCGCTTGCTGCCAAACAAACTGACCTGTACCGGCGGCTACCAACGCGAACCGAAAGATAATAAGCGACGATGCATCGTTGAGCAAGCTCTCCCCCTCCAGAATAACGGAGGTAGCTTTGGGAATTTTCACAAATTTGGTAATCGCACCAGTACTTACCGCATCCGGTGGCGACACGATTCCACCCAGCAAGAACCCCAGGGCAATGGTAAATCCGGGAATGAAATGGTTGGCCACCAGCGCTACCGAGAATGCCGTAAACAGCACGACGAGAAACGCAAAGCTGCCAATCATACGCCACCATTTTTTCATTTCCTTGAATGAGATCGTCCAGGAAGCCTCAAACAAGAGGGGCGGCAGGAAAATAAAAAAGATAAGATCAGGATGGATACGGACGATTGGCAGTCCCGGAATAAAACTGACGAGTAGCCCTGCCACCACCAGCAGAACGGGATAAGCAATCTTTAGGTGAGTCGCCCACGCATTCAGCAGCACGATGGCGGCTACCATAGCGAGTAAAAAAGGTAAAAGGGTGTGCATTAAGTCAAGGTTGTGTAGTTGGCTGTTTATTCGCTTCAGCAATATATCATTTACCGACTGTATCAGCTACAGAAGCCTTGATCGGCAACGGATAAATTCCCTACCTGCTGTGGTTAAAATTACTTTTATTGGTCAAGGGCAGGCTGCATAGGTCAATGAAGATCGACAATGGATTGATCCCAGAGAGCGTCTGCTCATACCAATCACTCACAGGAATGACAGATTGCCCGGCGATGCATCGTTTCAGCCTTATGCTCTGGTTTGTTTTTGTAACTTTCCTTCGGCGGATGGGCTTGTTAAGATCAACAGAAACAACGATATAAATCGCTTCCTGTTGATTTACCGTATATTGCTTAATCGTTCAGTAATTTTTGCTTGACGAAATAAGATATTTAGAGGAATGACATTATTCCACCCCCATGTGGACTCACTTTATTCGGAGTAACGCCAATATATGGTTTTCGCTGATTGGCATCTTGGTTACCCATTTTCGCTTACTAGGTCAACCGCTACCCCCTCAATGGGACCGTCTGTCGCTGGCCGATGGGTTATCCCAGTCTTACGTGACCTGCATGATTCAGGACCGGCTAGGCTTTATGTGGTTTGGCACGGCAGAAGGGCTAAACCGATACGACGGCCTGCAATTTAAATCCTGGTTTCATCAGGCCAACAATCCCAATAGCATTAGTAATAACCTAATTGATGCTTTGCTGGAAGACCAGCACGGGCACATCTGGCTAGGAACCGAAGACGGACTCACGTGTTACCTCCCGGAGCAGGACACCTTTGTGCGCTACTACCACCAGCCCAATAACCTCAATAGCCTCAGCCACAATAAAGTATGGGCGTTGTTAGAGGACCGGCAGGGTTTTATCTGGATCGGAACGACAAACGGGCTCAATCGGTTCGATCCTGTACGGAAGCGGTTTACGCGTTATCCCTTTCAAGAACACAACCCCAACGGAATCAGCAGTCCCAAAATCCGTTCGTTGTATCAGGATCGGCAGGGATTGATCTGGATTGGCACTTACGGCGGTGGCCTAAACGTCCTGAATCCAGGCACGAACCAGTTCACGGTTTATCGCCACGAAGCCACGAATCCGCAAAGCCTGAGCCACGATATCGTTACCAATATGTACGAAGATCGCCAGGGGCGGTTCTGGGTGGCTACTTACGGGGGTGGGCTCAATCTGATGGACCGCCGAAAAGGAGCGTTCAAAGCGTTCAGAAACCAGGCTGGCAACCCCAATAGCCTGAGCCACGACGCGGTGTACACCCTCCTGGAAGATAAGCAGGGGCAGTTCTGGGTAGGTACGGATGGGGGTGGTCTGAACTTGATGGACCGCTCGAAAGAGGTATTCACCCGCTATTTGCCAATGCCTACGGATCGGCATAGTTTGTCCTCACCGGTCATCAAAACGATTTTTCAGGACCGCCAGCAGAATCTCTGGCTAGGCACCTGGCAAGGAGGAATCAACATTCGCTATGCCGCCCGCCAGCCGTTTCGGGTCTACAAGTCGGACCGCTATGCTTCTGCCGGTATGCGCACCGAATTGATAACCGCCTTTCTGGAAGACGAAGCGGGCCACATCTGGATAGACGTCGATGGTAACAGTCTGAGCCGATTCGATCCGAAAACAAATCAATTTACCTACTACCCGAACGTATCTGGCCTTAAGCAATATCCATTTACAAACATACTGGACCCCCAGGGTAAACTGTGGCAGCTAACCCGGACAAGTCCCTGGCGTCACTGGCTAGACGACAAAACTGGCCTTATAAAAAGCTGTCAGCCAACTAGTAACGACTTACTGAACCAGCAAATTGATAAAGTCCTGAAAGACTGGCAAAACAACTGGTGGATGGTTGGTCAACGGGGGGTGGTCCGCTTTGATTACAGGCAGCGCTGTTATCAAACCTTCCGCCATGAACCAGCGAATCCGTATAGCCTGGCTAAAGGCAACATTTCAACCATCTTCGAAGATCAACAACACCGGGTTTGGTTGGGCGTTGCGAATGGCATCGATCTGTTTGATTCCGTTACGCACCGGTTTTCCCACTACCCTTTTGACCGAACCGGCCAGTACGGAGGAGCGATTGGTATTACCCAGGACAATCGCGGCCTGATCTGGGTAACCTCAGGGGACGGGGAGCTGTTTCGGTTAGATCCTAATCAAGGGCAACAGGCTAAATTAACGCATTCGACTTCACTGGGACAAAGCGCAATGGGCGTCCTGACCGACGCTCAGAACCGGATCTGGATAACAACCCGGAAGGGCCTACTGTGCTACGACACCAGGCAATCTTCACTCAACCAGTATGACCACCGGGATGGTTTGCAAAGCGACGAGTTCTTGATAGGCTCTCTGCTGAAAGCGCGAAATGGATTATTTTACGTGGGCGGAATCAGTGGCTTTAATGTCTTTGACCCGTTACAAATCCAGAAAAATCCTTACCGGCCACCGGTAGTGCTGACGGATTTTCAACTGGCCAATCAAGCCGTCCCAATCCGGAACAGCGCGGGTGACACGCTTCCCGAAAAAAGTCCGTTGCCAATGGCTGTTCCCTACGTAAACCAACTGGAGCTTGCCCATAATCAGAATGATTTTTCGTTTGGCTTTGCGGCCCTCAATTACTACCTGCCTCAGAAAAATCGGTTTCGCTTTCGGCTTAATGGCTATGACACACACTGGCGAGAAACCAACAGTACTCAGCCAGTAGCTTCTTATACGAACATTGACCCAGGTAATTATAGCTTCGAAGTCCAGGCGGCTAATAACGATGGACTTTGGAACAAGCAGAGCCTTTTACTACCGATTCTTATTCACCGCCCCTGGTGGGCCAGTTACTGGGCGTACGGGCTATATGGACTACTGGTCGTTGGACTCAGTCTACTGGCCATTCGTCGTTATCGGCGCCGGTTGACGCAAAAACAGCTTGCCCAGCAGCAAGCCTACGAGGACGAACAAGGACGAGTGATGACGGCCTTAAAAAGTCATTTCTTTGATAACATAACCCATGAGTTTCGTACGCCCTTGACCCTGATTCTCACCCCTACCCAGCAGTTAAAGGAAAAATTATACGATCCGACTCAGGAGGCACAGAATCATCGTCGGCTGGATACGATTGATCGCAGTGCGCACCAACTGTTGAGTCTGGTCAATCAACTGCTGGATCTTTCGAAACTGGAAGCCAAAGCCTTACCGGTGGAAGAATCGACAGGCGATCTGGTTTTGTTTGTCCAGACAATCGTTGACTCATTTCGCACGCAGGCCGAAGTCCGGTCCATTCAGCTGAATTTTGATTCGGCCGGAATGCAGCCTGCCTATTGGTTCGACTCAACCAAACTTGAGCGTATTTTGGTCAACCTGCTGGCAAATGCGCTCAAGTTTACCAACGCAGGCGGAACGGTTTTGACCCAGCTTACGCCCCTTGACGACGGCGTACAAATCACCGTGTCCGATACCGGTATTGGCATAGCACCCGAAGAGTTACCCCGCATCTTTGAACGCTTCTACCGGGTGACCAACGTCCGTCCGGACAAGCTTTCCAAAGATCGGCAGCGAGAAGGCAGCGGGATCGGGCTGGCACTGGTGTATGAATTGGTACAGTTGCAAAAAGGTAAAATTGAGGTACAAAGCCAGGAACGGGAAGGCACTACTTTTCAGGTAACGCTTCCCTACCGACCAGTGGCGGCTGCTCTTTCTGCGACAACAGCAGTCGATCCAGCACCGCTCCATAAAGCTACGGAAGAAACCCCTGTCGTGCTGGTGGTTGAAGACAACGCTGAACTGCGACAATTGATCGCTGAGAGTTTACCGGCTCACTACAGGGTATTGCAGGCCCTAAATGGGCAGGTCGGTTTTGAGCAGGCCGTTGAGCAAATCCCTGATTTAATCATAAGCGATGTACTGATGCCGGTTATGGATGGTTATACGCTGGTCAGGCATCTAAAAAACGATTGGCGTACCAGTCATATTCCGGTGCTACTTTTAACGGCTAAGACAGCGCCAGCCAGCCGGCTGACAGGGCTGAGCCTTGGCGCTGACGATTATCTTACCAAACCGTTTCAGATCGAAGAGTTGCAATGGCGGGTACATAATCGACTTCAGCAAGCTCAGCAACTACGCAACTGGTTTAAAGCAAGCCTGACTCAGCCAGACCAGGAAACTTCTATTCCCGGCTCTGCCCCCATAGACCCCTTCCTGGAATCGGTATACGCGCTAGTGGAGCAACACCTCGACGATTCGACGTTTGGAGCGGAAGCCCTGGCCGCTACCCTGGAACAGAGTCGTATGAGCGTATACCGCAAGCTTAAGGCACTGACAGGGCTGTCGGCGAGTGAATGCATACGCGGTTACCGGTTAAAACGTGCCTGCGTTTATTTGCAGCAAGGTATGTCGGTTACCGAAACCGCTTATCAAGTAGGCTTTGAGAGTCCGGCCTACTTCACCAAGTGCTTTCGGGAAACCTATCAGTTGACTCCTACCGAGTTCGCCCGATCCAATACGCCTTTGTCGTAACATTTTTGTCACAACCTTGACACTTAACAATAAATGATCGCTTTGCAAATTGGCTAACTGGTGTACGAATTGCCCTTTGGATGAGCGCTTGTCAACAGCTCACGGCGGAACCTACTTCGCCCACCACGTTCACCCTTCGGATTGTGGCGACATGGTCGCTACGGTTCGTATCGACCACGCAAACCGTAGCGCAATCGCCGAATGACTGGCGTTAGCCGTTGTGCGCCAGAACATGACGACGTCCAACATTCATAAAGTGTATATCGTAGTTGTGTTTAAGCTGTCGGTAGATTACCCGCGCAAATCGCATTAAAGCACCACTGCTTTTTTGCCACCCGCTCCGCTGAATCGTACTGGGTTCTACCGAATTGTTGTGATAAAATAACCCCGTATGGTCCTCGTAGAAGAGCCCTTTACCTTTGTTTTGCAGAAAGGAGATGCACATTCTGTACTCCGTTTGGTCTGGTGGAGTTGTTTCGTCAAAAGGGCCAAATTTATCCAGAAAGGAGCTACGGCGCAGGTGAGGATGGTCACTGTAATAATGCACTTTCCGGTAGTTGATAGCCAAGGGTGAAAAGACCATTTCCGAAAACATAGTGGAATAAGGCTTCAGGTACGGATAGCGGAAGTAGGCATAAAAGCGTACAATATCCAGCTCGGAACGTTTATTCATTTGCGCTAACGACTCGCGAAGCGCGGCTGGGAATTGGGCACCTGCTTCAAAATCATCTTCAACAAACAGGGTATACGGCGTCTTTACCGCCCGCTGGCCCTTATTCATGTTATAACCAGCACCCATGTTACGGGGGGAGGTAAGCAACTCGAAAGAGAATTTCTGTTGTAGCTTCTTGATTCGATCCAGGTGAAGAGGCTGACTACCATCGTCCGTTACGATAATAGCTGCGAACTGGCAGTTAAGCGCCTGAAAACTCTTGAGCAGATTTTCCAGCGAAAGGCTTCGATTGTAGTTGGTGATTAATACCGTTACCTCGTTGAATGCGTGAACCATGATAGCGTATCGTTTTGAGAGAATATAGTGCCGATTGGCTGATTCAAATGTAGCGGTCAGTCAGGGCTAGGCTAAGTGGATTTCGATGAGCAGCTGGTTTAGCCCGTTTTTAGGTTACTTTAGACGATAAACCGAATCGTAAAACAATAACTAACTCTCATAAAAATCCCTATTTAGTTTACCATTTTACCCACCGACGATAATTTTTACTTTTTCATGTTACTATCAAGAGCTATACTGTGGGTATATTGGCAATCGTATTATGGTTACGCACCAAAAACTAAAACAGCCCGGTACCTGTTCAGGTACCGGGCTGTTGATCCACTTTCAGTTGGCGATATAAACTGCGATTACCGTTGTAGGTATTTAAGGGGGTCCACTACGTTATAATCCGTATCGTCCCGTAGAATGCTGTTGAGGGAGCCAAGGTGAGCCGCCCCAATGAGTAGTAACGCCCGTTTCGCCTTCGTTTTTAGTTGGGCAGTAACCATGTTGGAGTAGATTTTGTAATCTCTGTTTTTAAAAACAGAGATCAGTTCAGCACCAATATAGGCGGGGTTGATAAAGGCCGTATCGACCATTGCATCCGGATTTTTAAATGTTCCATTCACCACTCTCGCTGGCGTGATATAGCGTAGATGATAAATTTTGTTGTAAGTCTCAGGCTGATTGATAAAAACCAGGTAGTTCGTAAACGATAATTTATTTTCCTGTAGGGCTTTTACTTTTTCAACGACCATTGATCTCAAGGCCGCCCCTTCTTCTTTATACAACTGGATGTTCTCACCATTATCCAAAATGCCTTGCGAAGTTCCTCCCGGCGCATTGACGCAATGTATTTTGGGTAGACCGAGTTGTTTAGCCATTCTAAAGGCTAGCTGATAGACTTCACTTCGACCATCTTCCAGTTGATCGAGTTTTAGCTTGTCGTGAACGTAGAGATTGTATAAACTGTCGATCCGTTGCTGTTTGTCAGGAAGCACCTCCACCATGATCAGGTCAGGCCGATAAGGCAGAATCCGTTTTGCAAACGCAGCAAGCTCACCTTGTTGCTTAGGCAGCAAAACGTCGGTGTTTGGATTACCGCTGTTATAAAGTTGGGCAAGGTGGTCGGACCCTAACAGCATAATATCTGTTTTTTGAGCCTGCACGGACGCACTAAGAAGTGATGCTACTACCGCTGTCAGGAGTATACGTTTTACGTTCATTCGAGTTTACACAGTATAGAAGGTTGATTGTGCGGCCTTGGCCACTCAGCACAAAAATAGCGTAAAACGACAGTGTAGTGTTTTTGTTGATTCGCGACAGGTCGCTTCGGCAAACTGGTTTTGCCCACTAGCAAGTTGATTTAATTACGACTGATCACGCTGAATGGTCAAACACGCTCGATATAGATTCGCCCTGCGTCCTGACAGTACTATTTCTGCTGTCAGGACGCAGGGCGAATGAAATGCAAAGAGGAAGGTTAGTAATTGCGCGGGACTAGTGTAACGGTATCTATCCAATAGTCGTTTAGCGCCCGAAAGTAATTCTCCCATTGTTCCAGACCCAAAGGCTTTGTAATGAATGAATGAGCGCCTAGTTCGTAAGCCTTTGCAATTATAGCACTGTCTTCATTGTGGCTTAACACAACAATCGGTAAGCGGGGATAGTCCTCTCTAATCCTTTTTAGCAACTCAAAGCCCTGATCCGAGCTTGGTAAATTTAAATCGAGTAGTACTAAACGGGGAAAATCACGTTGCTCAGCAGCCGTTATTTGCAGGTGAATCACTGCCTCTTCAAGAGTAGAGGCCATAACTGGCTGAGCCAGGGGCATCTTTTCTCGTAAACCGAAAGCGATTAAAAGTTGATGGTCCTTATTATCCTCTACGACCAATAAGGGAAAGGATCTTCTTAGGTGGCGACGCTTGTCGTCAGGAGTCATTCTAGCGATTGTTGAGTACTTGTGTATTGAGCGCTCAACAATGCACAATCAATATTAATTCTGCTAATTCCCGTTCGAACACCTCTTTTTTTTAATAGAATATAAAGTACTGTGTAACACCTTACTAACCTGCTTGTTATGACAAAAAGAACACCCTTCCTTCACTGGCTTCCTTTCAACGAAGATCCCTTGGCGAGAGTCCTGTATTCATTCTGGACGTAGTGGAAGGGTAATTCTTAGTCGCTTACTTAACTCATATTGCCTCTCAGTAGACAAATCAGTGTAAGCTTGGATTGACTGGATGCGCAGGACGATCTCTTTCACCCTTGCTTACAAAACCATCATCAATGCTGTCCTCATCGTCTTCCTCTACCAGTAAAGAATCGGCATATGACTTAACCATATCGTTCTGCACGCCGGAAAAGTCGGGAGCGTTGGGAATAATCAGCCAGGCATTAACCGACTTAGCTTCCTCTATTTCTTGGTTGTCATTAGCTTTCTGCGAACGGCTCTGGTCAGCCATGCGTTCGTTTTGCCAATAAAACGTTTCATCCTGATGGTTATAGAAGCCAGGCCGAGGGCCCGAATCGTCTGTATTCAAAATCATTGAATAGTTGTTTTCGAGTGATTCAGCGGTGAAGTCAGGTGGGGCCTGCGTTGCTGAATACCATTTGCCAAGTTCAATGTCCGTGTCGGGTAAAATCGCCATAGTAAGGTTGTATTCAATAGTAGACCACAATGTACACAATTCAGCGATAGTAAGTTTGTCTAGAGAAATAACTAGACGGCGGGCAACATACTGTGCTTAAGCGGGCTGTATTATTATCTCATTAGCCTCAAAATTCACTTAAATTGTTTACATTTATCCATACAAAAACCATATACTCATCTTAGATAACTTTTCAACTATGAATAAGCTCGTATGGATTAGTTGCGTCGGTGTCGCTACGGTGTTGACCGCTTGTCGCGAAGCCAACCAGGAAGCAACCCCCGATTTGGCTTCACCCCTAGTAGGAAAATTTAACGTTACTTATCTGATTGCGGGCCCAATGAGTCAGACCAGGCAAGG
>JAAIGE0101003818.1_pt1 | contig 10243 bp, 8 predicted proteins | sample 6487951 | NCBI WGS metagenome assembly JAAIGE01 (sample SAMN13974128, study PRJNA590717) | phyllosphere metagenome | biome: tomato field; feature: multiple bacterial spot infested tomato fields; material: tomato leaves; isolation source: leaves from tomato fields | host: Solanum lycopersicum ... | reverse complement strand
GGGCGCGGTTCAGGTTGGGTCGGCACCGACACGCATGACGCCAGCCGCTTCAAGGCGGACTCCGACATTCAGATCGCCATGCGCAAGGCGTCGGCCTCGTCCGAAGCCAAGGCGCTGGAGCCGGGCAAATATACCGTGATCCTGGAACCAATGGCCGCCGCTGGCCTCATCGGCTTCATGTTTTACTTCTTCGGCGCGCGCGAGGCTGACGAAGGCCGCAGCTTCCTGTCGAAGAAGGGCGGCGGCAACAAGCTTGGCGAACAGGTGTTCGGGCCGCAGGTCAATTTCTACACGGACCCGTGGGATCCGGTTGCGGCCTGCGATCCGTGGGACGACGACATGCTCGCTCGCCAGCGGATGGACATGGTGAAGGGCGGCAAGGTCGTGAACATGAACTATAGCCGCTACTGGGCGCAGAAGCAGGGCAAGCCCGCCGTCGGCCGGATGGGCAACATCCTGATGACGGGCGGCACCAAATCGACCGCCGACCTAGTCCGGTCGACCGAGCGCGGCGTGCTCGTCACCCGCACCTGGTATATCCGCATGGTCGATCCGCAGACCGTGCTGCTGACCGGCCTCACCCGCGACGGCACCTTCTATATCGAGAACGGACAGATCAAATATCCGATCAAGAATTTCCGGTTCAACGAAAGCCCGGTCATCATGCTCAACAATGTCGAAGAACTGGGCAAGCCCGTCCGCGTGCCGCCCGATGAAGTATCGATGAACATCGTCGTGCCCCCCATGAAGCTGCGCGACTTCACCTTCACCTCGCTCTCCGACGCGGTGTGATGGCAAGCGAGTAAGCAGACATCGGCCGTACCCGCCCCTTTATCGTCATCCCCGCGAAAGCGGGGATCCATCTCCAGACTTATCCTCATCCGATAGCTTCTGAGATGGGTCCCCGCCTGCGCGGGAACGACTGAGGAAGGGCGATGACCCGCAACCAGTTCCTACAACTCCTGACCGGCGGCCTCGCCAGCGCGATCCTGACACGTGCGCCACTCGCCCACGCCGCCGCCGGTTACGACTTCTCCTTCACCCGTCTCCGCTATGACAGTGGCGACTGGGACGTGGACCAGCGCGCCCCGTCCAACATCATCACTTCGCTCATCGACTACACCACGCTCCGCGTCGATCCGAAGGAGCATGTCATCGCCCTTTCCGACCCGAAGATGCTGACCGCTCCCTTCTGCTACATGGCGGGGCATAAGCTGGTGGAGTTTTCGCCCGCCGAACGCCGCAACTTCGAACGCTATGTCCGCAATGGTGGCTTCGTGATGGTGGACGACTGCAACCATGACATAGACGGTCTGTTCGCCCGCTCCTTCGAAGCGCAGATGGCGAAAATCTTCGGGCCGAAAGCGTTGAAGCAGTTGCCCAAATCACACGGCATCTATCGCAGCTTCTTCAAATTCGACGGCCCGCCCAACACCGCGCTGGAACTCAACGGCTGGGGCGACGACCTCGTCCACGAATATCTGAAGGGGATAGAGGTGAACGGGCGTCTGGGCGTTCTCTACAGCAACAAGGATTATGGCTGCGAATGGGATTATGACTGGCGCAACAAACGCTTCCTCGCCGAAGACAACACCAAGTTCGCGGTGAATATCGTGATGTACGCGCTGTCGGTATGACCAACGCTCTTCTTCTTCGTCCTTCCCGCGAAGGCGGGAACCCATCTTCCGACTTCTCCTCCCGAGAAACCGCCAGAGGCGACCGCCCATCATGACCGAAATCACCGAAGCCGAAATCGCCACCCGCCTCGCCCGCCTCACCGATCTGCGGGCAGCCATCGGCCAGGCGATCGTCGGGCAGGCCGACGTCGTCGAACAACTCCTCATCGGCCTGCTTGCAGGCGGCCACTGCCTGCTCGAAGGCGTCCCCGGCTTAGGCAAGACGCTGCTCGTCCGCTCGCTCGGCGAAGCGCTGAAGCTCGATTTCCGCCGCGTCCAATTCACCCCCGACCTGATGCCCAGCGACATCCTCGGCACCGAATTGCTGGAGGAAGATCATGGCACCGGCCACCGCTCCTTCCGCTTCCAGCAGGGGCCGGTCTTCACCAACTTGCTACTCGCCGACGAACTCAACCGCACCCCGCCCAAGACGCAGGCCGCACTGCTCGAAGCGATGCAGGAAAAGACGGTCAGCTATGGCGGCGTCACCCATCAACTGCCCTCCCCCTTCTTCGTGCTCGCGACGCAGAATCCGCTGGAACAAGCCGGCACATATCCGCTGCCCGAAGCGCAACTCGACCGCTTTTTGCTGCATATTCGGGTGAATTACCCGTCGGCAAGCGAGGAAAAAGCGATCCTTTCGCAGACTACGGGTTCGTCCTCCAACGCCGTCCCCAGCGTCATGGCGGGGTCGGAAGTCCTCGACCTGCAAAAACTCGTGCGATCTGTCCATTTCAGTGAATCACTTCTGGATTGGGTCACCCGCCTCGTGCGAGCATCCCGTCCCGGCGACGGTGCGCCCGAAGACATTCGCAAATATGTGAAATGGGGCGCAGGCCCGCGCGCCGGACAGGCTCTGATCCTGACCGCCAAGGCACGCGCCTTGCTCCACGGCCGCCTCTCCGCCACGCGCGACGACATCGCCGCGCTCGCCGCCCCCGTGATGCGTCACCGCCTCCTCCTCTCCTTCGCCGCAGAGGCAGAGGGGCGCAGCACCGACGACATCGTCGCAGCACTGCTGCGCGCCGTTCCGATCGACTGACGGTTCCATGGCCGACCTCATCCCCGCCGACGTTCGCAGCCGCCTTCGCGGCCTGCGCCTCGTCACGCGGCGGGCGGTCGGCGCACACGGCCTCGGCCTCCACAACAGCCATAACCGCGGCGCTGGCCTCGAATTTGCGCAGTACCGCGCTTACGAGCCGGGCGATGAATTGCGTCAGATCGACTGGAAACTCTACGCCCGATCGGACAAATTCTTCGTTCGAGAGGCCGAGCGCGAAAGTCCGGTCGCAATTTGGATCCTGATCGACGCCAGCGCCTCCATGGCGCAAGCCGATGCCAGCCGCCCTGACTATCGCCGCCTCGACGCGGCCAAAAGCATCGCCGCATGTCTTGCCGAAGTCGCGCTACAGCAGGGGGACCGGTTCGGCTATATCAGCCTCAACGATACCGGACTTGGGCTGCTTCCCCCGGCCAGCGGCGGACGCCAGCGCGATCGTCTGCTGCTCGATCTCTTGGCGCTCCATCCCGGCAGGATATTCCCCGAAGAGACGCAACTCGCCCCGGTGTGGGAGAGGATTGGCGCGAACGATCTCGTCGTCCTGCTCAGCGATTGTTTCGATGAAGCCGCGATCGCCCTTGCGGAAAAATTGTCGGCGGCGGGGCGTGAAACGCTTGTCATCGAAACGCTGACGGCAGCCGAGCGGGATTTTCCGTTCGATGGCGGCTACCGCTTCCGCGACCCTGAAACCGGCGAGGAATTGCTTGCCGATGGAAGAGCGCTGCGTGCCGAATTTCTCGCGCGGTTCGGGCAGGCTCGCGCCGATCTTCATGCGCGCCTCGACGCCATCGGCATCCGTCATGCCGAACATTTTCTGGACGAAGCCGTAGACATGCCGCTGCGCCGCCTGTTCGGATCGTCGAGCATCTGACGTGACGCCCGGTCTGCTCTTTCCCATGGCGCTTGCTGCGCTGGCGGCGATCATCGTGCCGCTGGTCATCCACATCGCGCGCAAGAGCGAGCAGCATCCGACCGACTTCGCCGCGCTCCGATGGCTCCGGCAAAAGCCGCGCCCAAGGTCGCGCCTCCGTTTCGATGAATGGCCGCTGCTCCTGCTCCGCATATCGCTCGTGGCGCTGGTCGCGCTCTTCCTCGCGGCGCCTGTCCTGTTCGATGCGACGGGCGGGCGGCCTTATGTCGCGATCGTTCCCGGTGCGGATCTGACCGGCGTCGCGCTGAATGAAGCCCGCTGGATTGCCCCCGGCTTTCCGCGCGCGAATGAACCCGCACCAACGGGTGAGCAGCCGACAGCGAGTCTCATCCGTCAACTGGATGCGGAACTGCCACACGATACTGCGCTGACGATCATCGTCCCGCAAACCATGTCCGGCGCCGACGCCGACCGTCTCCATCTCTCCCGCAAGGTGACATGGCGCATTGTCAAAGGCGTATCGCCGTATCGCGAGCCGCAAAAAGCGCCAGCGTCGCCCCTAATCATTCGTCATGATGGCGATCATGGCTCGGAACTCCGATATCTCAGTGCCGTATCCAGAGCTTGGCGCGACGGCCCCGTTGATATCGGCGACCTCGACCTGCCTGTCTCCCGCACCAGCATGACGCTCGCCTGGCTAAGCGGCGGCACTGTTCCGACTAAGGTGCTGGAGCGCGTACAGGCAGGCGGAATCGCTCTTCTCCCGCAAGATGCCCTATTGCCAAATCGATCCACTCCGGCCCCGATCTGGCGCGACGCCGACAGCGCGCCCATTGCCGAAGCGATATCTTTCGGTCGCGGCCGCCTGATCCGCTTCATTCGACCGCTAAAGCCCGAAGCAATCCCGATCCTGCTCGATCCCGGTTTCCCTGAGGAATTGCGCGCAGTGATTCAGACGCCTTCCGCCGCTCCGACACGGGTCATGGCGAAGGATTACGCCCCGGACACGATCAGCCGCAATTTTGATCCCGCGCCCATCGATCTGCACCCCTGGATCGCGTTGTGCATCGCCATCCTTTTCGCCGTTGAACGCTGGGCCGCCATGCGTCGCAGCCGGAATGTCGCGCCATGATCGACAGCGGGACATGGCTTCTCCCCCCGCGGCGTCGCTGCATCGCGATCGTCGCAACGATTGGCATCCCCATCGCCATTGCTCTTGCCTGCATCACCTGGAGGACGGGCGGGTTAGCGGTGGGAATCGCCAGCCTGTCTTTGGGACTGGTCGCACTAATCGGCGTCGCATATCGGCAGTCGTCGCGATACGACGATCGCTGGCTTATCCATGCGCTCGACGCCAGCCGCCCTGACATGGAGGATAGCGCGGCGCTGCTGTTCGCTGCGCCCTCGACGCTAGGTTCGCTCGAACGCGTGCAACAGACGCGCCTCACTGCTCGCCTTGACGATCGGAACCCTGCATCGCTCGTTCCGCCTTGGCCGACCAGACTCATTCTGACCGCTCTATCGCTATCCGCTCTCGCGCTGGTCCTCACGCTTCTTTGGCCTCGCAACGATCGCGGCCGACCCATGCTCTCGCCCAGCGACGAAGGGGTCGCGACGCGTACCGACATGCCGCGCCTGATTGCGCAGAATATGCGAATCATTCCCCCGCCCTATACCGGGATGCCAATGCGGGATTCGGCTTCGCTCGACGCGCGTATTCCGGACGGGTCGCGGATCGAGTGGACGTTGCGATTTGCGCCGCAGCCGAACAGTCCCCGCCTTGCCCTGCTTAACGAGAAGCCGCTCCCGCTGCGACGCGAGGGCGACCTGTGGATCGCCGACATCGGCGCTGCCGCACCCTTCCTCTACCGCGTTGAAGCCACGACAGGCAAAGGGCCAATCCCGCCGCTGCATCGCATTGACGTGACGCCCGACGCTCCTCCGCAGGTGAAGGCAATCAGCCCGAAGGACAGCCTCACCATGGTTTCCCCAGGACAACGGCGCTGGACCCCCACTTTCTCGGCGACCGACGATTATGGCGTTGCGTCGAATGCGCGCCTGCGCGTCACGCTCGCGATCGGAGAAGGGGAGAATATCACCTTCACCGAGCGTGAAATCCCCGTGACGGGTACCGGCCCGCAGCGCGACCGCCGCTTTATGCCGCAGCTGGATTTCGCGCGTTTCGGTTTCGTCGCAGGGGGCGACATGGTGGTCCAGCTCATCGTCCGCGACAACCGTGCGCCTTCCCCGCAGGAAGTTCGCGGTCCGAGCCTGATCCTGCGCTGGCCTGGTGCGAAGCCGCCGGAAAGCAGCGGCCTCACCGGCATGGTCAACACCACGCTGCCCGCCTATTTCCGCAGCCAGCGCCAGATCATCATCGATGCGGAGGCTTTGCTGAAGCAGCAGCGCAAGCTGCCCCCCGATCGCTTCCTGTCGCGCTCGACCGCCATCGGCGGCGACCAGCAGATATTGCGTGGTCGATACAGCCAGTTCCTCGGCGGCGAGCAGGAAGGCGAACCGGAATTGCCGACCGCTGACGCCGACGGCCATAGTGCTGGCGATGGGCATGAGCATGGCCCGCCTGCCGGATCGACGCTGTCCGTCTTCGGCGAGAAGGAAGATGTGCTCGCCGAATTCGGCCATCCGCACGACGAATCGCCTGCATCCAGTCTCGCGCCCGAGACTCGCGCGATCCTGAAGAAGGCCGTGGACGAGATGTGGCAATCCGAACGCGAGTTGAAGATCGGTCATCCCGACCGTGCCCTTCCCTATGCCAACCGCGCGCTCCGCTTCATCAAGGAGGTGCAGCAAGCGACGCGCATATTCCTGTCGCGTGTCGGGCCGGAACTGCCGCCGATCGATCCCAGCCGCAGGATGAGCGGGAAGCGAGACGGCATCGCCAGTCGCGACATGGCCCTCACCGCTGCCATAGCACAGGACGGTCCTGCCGCCGCCCTGTGGTCGGCGCTCGGCGACCCAACTCGCCCGATCGATGATCGCGCCCTTTCAGTATTGGAAAGCTGGACCGGCACCAACGCCGATCGCCTTCCCGACGCGCTTGCGCTTCGAGGCGCGGTGGATGCCGTGCGCCGCGAACCCCGTTGTCAGCCATGCAAAACGCGCCTCAGAGCCTTGCTCTGGTCGGCGATGGAGCGGCCCGCGGCGCAGCCCAGCCGTCGCATACCCGCCGATCAGGCAGGGCAGCGCTACCTTCGGGCGATCGGCTCGCGCCTATGACCATGCCCGCCATCATGACAGCAGCGCTTCTGGCCATCGCTACACTGGTCTCCGTCATCAGGCTGATCCTATGGCGTCGCGCAGCAGGTGCCGACGCAGGAGTATCCTGGCGCTTTGCCACCCTGCTCTTTCTCCAGCCACTTTGCTCGGCCGCCCTCTACCTCACGCTCTTCCCCCCGCCGACCATGCAGTCCGCGGGAACGCTCCGCATAGCGACCGCCGGAACGCCGGTCGGTGCCGCGCTCGCCTCCGGCTCTCCGCTCATCGCTCTTCCAGAGGCCGGGCGGGTCAGTGGAGCAAAGTTCATGCCTGACCTGGCCACCGCGCTGCGCCGCTATCCCGGAACGAGCCGTATCATCCTTCTCGGTGCGGGCCTCATCCCTCGCGATCTCGATGCAACCCGATCGGTCGATGTCGTTTTCAATCCATCCCCAGCCGCCGACGGCATCATCGCATTAACTCCGCCCGATCCCGTCGCGCCGGGCGCTACTTTCGCCGTGAGCGGTCAGATTTCCGGCAAAAGCTCCGGTCGTATCGAATTGCTCGATCCGTCCGGCAGGCGCACCGACGCGTCCAGCCCCGATGCGACGGGCTTCTTCCATCTTCGGGGCACGGTTCGCTCTCCCGGCCTTACCGGCTTCACCGTCCGCCTGAAGTACGGATCGCGCCTGATCGAACAGGCTCAAATCCCCGTGGTCGTAACAGCTGCGACCAAGCCCCGCTTGCTGATCGCCGCCGCCGCCCCCAATGCCGAGACCAAATATTTGCGCCGCTGGGCCAGTGACGCCGGGATGGATGCCGTGGCACAAATGCAGGCGGGCGCTGGCGTTGCCTTGGGCGACCCGGTGACCTCGATCGACCCTGCGACATTGGCGCGGTTCGACGCGGTGATCTTCGACGATCGCAGTTGGGCTGCGCTCGGTGCTCGCCGCTCGGCGGTGCTCGGCGCGGTTGCAAACGGCCTCGGTCTGATCCTCCACCCAAGCGGCGCGCTCGACGCAAGCACCCGTGCGCAGTGGCAAACACTGGGCTTCGCCTGGAAAGGTGGCAGCGACCTCGCCCCCCTCAGCCTGCCACCCGTCGTCGACACCGCGATGGAAGCGACTCGCCTCGGCATCGGCAGAGACGATCAACCCGCCGACACCGCGCTGCCAGACGATCCGCTCCCCGATCTCAACCGCCTCGCCACAGAGCCAGGCGGCGCTGAAACCGTGCCGTTGTTGAGGGACGGCAGCGGCTCAACGATCGCCGCGTTGCGCGCGTCGGGCACAGGTCGGATCGCCATTTTCACGCCGGTGGACAGCTACGGCCTTGCCCTGACGGGACGACGCGCCCTCTACGAAAGCTGGTGGAGCCAGTTGCTCTCGGCTGTCCTTCGCCCCGCAACCCAGGCGGCCGCTTTCAAGGATATTTATTGGCTGGGCGAACGGGCGATCCTGTGCGGCATAAATGCAGGCGCGGTCGTGCGCGCGCCCGATGGTCGGGCCAGCGAATTGCTGCCCGTGGACCGATGCGGAGCCTATTGGCCGACCGTCGCCGGATGGCACCGACTGGAGGATGGCGGGCAAGTTCGGCCCTTCTTCGTCCAGCCCGGTAACGCTCTCCCCGCGCTGCGCTCCGCGCGCGACACGATCGCGACCCAACTATTGCCTTCTCGCAACGAGAATGGATCGGCGCTCCGATCGGCCAAACACCCCATGCCGTCCTGGCCCTTCGCCCTCGCCTGGCTCGTCGTCAGCGCGCTCCTCTGGTGGCTGGAACGCGCTCGCGCGGGCCGAAGCCCGCCGCCTCAATCTGCCATGTAGAAGTCGCGCAACGCCCGCGCGTCGTGCAGTGCATTATGCGGCACCTTGCTGTTGGCCGCTGCACTGAACCCCGCCGCATTGATCAGTTCCAGCCTGAGTCCGAAGTCCACGCCCGCCATCTGACCCGGTCCCGTCACCAGTAGCGCGCAGAAATGCGCGAGGTCTTCGGGCCAGTCAGCGATGATCAGCGGATCGTCATCCCCCTCCAGATAGGCCGCGACATGATCCGCCGCCTCCACGCGCCCGAGTTGCAGGTCGATCCCCGCCGGCACCTGCCGCAGATAGGGTATGACGTTCCGCGCGACCCAGGGTTCGATCTCGTCAGGCAGCGGCAAGGATACGTAAAATTCCTGATCCCCATGCTCGGGAACCAGCGCGACGCTGATCAGCGCGCCGCCAAAACCGTTGAATTCGGTGTCGAGAAAATAGCGCATGTGAAGGGGCAGGGGTCCGTTTGCGATAAATGTTCGGTGTCGCTCCCGCGTCTAGCATCCCCCGCCATTATGCCAACCCGCCTCTGCCCGACCGCGCGAAGTGCCACCAGTAGAGCGGCCAGAAACATTACATATTTTGCGCAACAAACCCCCGAAACGCTCCAACCATATCCTTACCCCGCCATGACAAAAGTGAGGTCATCCAATCAGCAATGATCGTGGCACCGGGCCATGGCAGGAGATTCTATGGATTTGCTCGATCCCATCGATGCGGAGCGTTCGATCGATACGGCTCTGGATTATCCGCAAGTGTCGGAAGCCCGTGACAGCACGGCTGCGCCCAAACCGGCTTTCCGCCTCGTCTTCCGTCAGGAAAAGGACTGGGTCGAGAATTTCGTGTCCAGCTTCTCCCGCGCGGCGGGACCGGCTGCCTTCGTGACGGCTGCGGCACTCGCTGCCCGCTTCGTACTGATTTGAGCTTTCGAAGATTTATATCCCGCCGGGAGTGACCGGCCAGCCGCCCGCCTCCAGCGCCTGCGTCAGATCGGCGACGCATCGATCCAATATCGCGGCGTCCGTCGATCGCACGACGAAGTTGGCACCGGTCCGCCCTTCCCGAAAGAAGGGATAGCTGCCGATCTGGCACCCCTCATGCGTTTTCTCCATGCGGGCAAGCAAGTCGGCGATCTCGCTCTCCGCCACCCAGCATCCGATTGTCTCTGAAAGTAGCGGCAATCCGCCTTCCAGCGTGCCCGTCAGGCTATCAAGCATACCCGCCGTGATATGGGGCACGCCCGCCATGATGAAGATATTGCCGTGACGAATGCCCGGCGCACCCGACATGCGATTTTCAATCAGATCGGCGCCTTCCGGCACCCGCGCCATACGCAGTCGCGCCTCGGTCAAGCCGCCGCGCGTTTCGTAATAGGCCGACAATGTCGCTCGCGCGCCCTCATGCACGACGACCGGAACGCCGATGGCAACGGCAATGGCGTCGACGGTTATGTCATCATGCGTCGGCCCGATCCCACCCGTGGTAAAGAGATAATCGTTGCGCGCCCGCAGTGCATTGACCGCTTCGACGATGGCGTCCTGGATGTCCGGCACGACCCGCACTTCGCGCAGGCGGATGCCCTGTACGCCGAGCCAGCTTGCGATCT
>JAAIGE0100942977.1_pt1 | contig 10249 bp, 11 predicted proteins | sample 6487951 | NCBI WGS metagenome assembly JAAIGE01 (sample SAMN13974128, study PRJNA590717) | phyllosphere metagenome | biome: tomato field; feature: multiple bacterial spot infested tomato fields; material: tomato leaves; isolation source: leaves from tomato fields | host: Solanum lycopersicum ... | reverse complement strand
GTGCCAGATCCTGAGCCCGAGCATGACCGGCGTGCTGTCGCGCATGGAAGAGCTGGGCCTGGTCGAGCGCCAGCGCGTGGCGGCCGACCAGCGCCGCATCTGGGTGCGGCTGGCGCCGAAGGGGGACAAGCTGATCGACGAAATCGCGCCGCTGATCGAGCAGCAGTACACATTGATCGAGGCAGCGTATGGCAGCGGGGTGGTCGACGACCTGTCGCGGGCGCTGGAGGGATTCATTGCGGCACAGGCGACGCCGGTGGAGAGGGTGGAATTGCCGGCGACGACGAAGGCGGTGAATAGCCGTCGGCCGTGAATCGTCACGTTAGCGTATAAACGTCATTCGTTAGCTTGTAAACGTCATTCCCGCGCAGGCGGGAATCCAAGTCGGTTTGCGTTGAGGTGGCGCATACAGAATTGGTAGAGCGAAGGACTTGGGCCCCCGCCTTCGCGGGGGCGACGTGCTGATGCTGGCGGATAGTGTCAGCACGTCCATCGTTCAAACTCTGATCAATGCTGATCGATCTTCCCGCGCCAGCCGCCGGTCTCGCTGCCGCGTTTTTCCAGCAGCTCCTTGAAGTTGGCCAGGTTCGAACGCGCTTCCATGCGCACGGCGCCCAGGGCGTCGCCCAGGGTCTCCAGCGGGCCTTCCGGCTCGTAATCCATTTGCAGCGCGATGCGGGTGACGGTGTCCGAGATCTTGTGGAAGGTGACCACGCCGCCGTTCTTGACGCCGGTGACGCTGCGCCAGGCGATGCGGTTGTCCGGGATCTGCTCGGTGATCTCGGCATCCCACTCCTTGTCTTCGCCGGCCACATTGGCCTTCCAGTGCAGGTGCTTGTCGTCCAGCTGGCGAATCTCTTTCACGCTCTTCATGAATTGCGGGAAGTCTTCGAACTGGGTGAACTGGTTGTAGGCGGTGCGCACAGGCACGTTGACTTCGATCGTTTCGACGATCGACGAGCTGGCGCCAAAGCCACGGTTTTGCTTGAATTTCTTCGACAGCATTGCGCCGCCGACGGCCAGTGCGGCCACGGTAACTACACGACCCAACATAGTGTTCTCCTTGAGTGTTTGCCCTGGCGCAGAACGGCCCTAAAGCCCGGATCATGCGCCCCGACAAGAATGAATGCACATGCGAACGGGGTTCGCGACCTTGTCGCGAATCTGTCATTAAAATAAGCGAAAAGACAAGGAAGGGGCGCGCGGCTGGGATGCTGTTTCGGAGAAGTTGCGCGATGTTAATGTCGTTTCCTGGGTGAAATCGCAGACGATGTGTCGAGGGGAGAATCGGATGAGCTTGCAAGGTGGATGCTTCTGCGGGGCGGTGCGCTACGAGGCGCGCGGCGAACCTTTCAACAGCACGCTATGCCATTGCACCGATTGCCGCAAGGCCTCGGGCGCCCCGGCCATTGCCTGGTTCAGCGTGAAGACGACCAGCCTGCACTGGACCGCCAGCGCACCGCAGCGTTTCCGCTCCAGCGAACATGCCGTGCGCAGCTTTTGCCCGTCCTGCGGCACCACGCTCACCTGGCACGACGAGCGCTGGCCCGACGAGATCGACCTCGCCACCGCCAGCCTGGACGATCCGGAACTGGTGCCGCCGGCCGACCATACCTTCGTGCGCAGCCGGCTGGGCTGGATGAAATTGCAGGACGGCTTGCCGCAGTACCAGAAGACGCGGTCGGAAGGGTGATTTCATGCGGCCCGCATTGTCATCCGTGCGAGAAGATGCGAGCATGGAATCATCGTGACTTCCCGGAAAGCACCCGCCATGAGCGTCCCATCGTCCAATCGCAAGCGCCGCCAACTTTGCCTCGCCCTGCCTGTTGCCGCACTGGCAGGAATGGTCGGCTCCGCCGCGCAAGCCCGTACCTTGTTTCCGGCCGGGATCGGTCACACCAACCACCATACGGGATTCGAGGTGGCGCTGAAGCTGGACATGTTCGGAGAAGTCAGCAAGCCGGTCGTGGTCGCGCAGAATGCCGAGCGCATCACCTTGCGTGGCGTGCATGGCGATACGCCGTGGGACTTGCAATTCACGATCGCCCGCATGGACTACCAGGGCAACCTGCGTGTGCAGGCCAGGCTGACCAGCAACGGCGAAGTCCTGGCTGCGCCGGTCCGGACCGCCGTGATCGGCCAGCGGGTCGTCGTGCGCGCCGACGACCAGATCGACGTCGCGATGCTCGTCAGGCGCGTGTAACGGCGACAAGCGCACCGGCGTTCACACGCCATGCGCCACACACGGGGGCGGATGGCGCAGCGCCTGCCCCATGAGTTCCAGTGCATGCTGGATCTGGTAACGGTCGGCCATGCCGCCCACGCACACCCGCACCGCTTCCGGCGCCATCCCCGGCGCCCCGACTGCGAACGCATCGCTGGCGACCACCGCCACCCCGGCCGCGGCCATCGTCTCGGAGAATTGCCGGCGTCCCCACGGCGCGGGCAGCCGCAGCCATAAATGAAAACTGTCGGGTGTCGCGTCGACGCTCGCGCCGGGCAGGGCGCGCAGCGCGATCTTGTGGCGCACCGCGCATTCCTTGCGGATGGCGGCCAGCATCAGGTCGGCCGTGCCGTCGCGGATCCAGCGCGTCGCCAGCGCGGCCGTGATGGGCGAGACCATGGTCGTGGTGGCGCGGATGGCGGCCGTCAGGCGCGCCGTGTAATGGGCGTCCGGGGCCACCAGGAAGCCGACTCGCAGGCCCGCGCCGACGCATTTGGCGAGGCCGGCGATATAGAAGGTGATGTCCGGCCCCATGCTGGCCAGCGGCGGCGGCCCGGAACGCGGCAGGAAGCCGTAGGCGTCGTCCTCGATGATCGCCACGCCGTGAAAGCGCGCCACCTCGACCAACGCCTGGCGCCGCTGCGCCGACATCACCGCCGTGGTCGGATTGAGCAGGGTCGGATTGCAGTACAGCGCCTTCGGCGCGTACTGGGCGCAGGCGGCGGCGAAGGCGACCGCATCGATGCCTTCGCCATCCATCGGCAGCCCCACCAGTTTCAGGCCCAGCTGGCCGGCCAGCGCCCGTAATCCCGGATAGGTCAGTTCTTCGCAGCAGACGACCGAGCCCGCGGGCGCGATCGCGGCGAGCACCGCCAGCAGCGCGCACTGGGCGCCCGGCGTGACCAGCATCCGTTCCTGCGGGACCACCAGGCCGCGCCGGCGCAGCCACAGCGCGCCGGCCTCGCGATCGTCGCGTGAGCCGCAGAAGTCCTGGTAGCGCAGCAGGTCGCGCAGCCGGGCGCCGACTTCCGCATAGCCGGCCTGCATCAGCTGCGCCAGCTCGGGCGACGCCGGCTCGGGCGGCATATTCATCGACAGGTCGATGTTCGGCCGGCCTTCGACCGCGCGCGGGATGGCGGGACGCCGCCTGCCGCACACGAAGGTGCCGCGTCCCACCGTCGAGTCGACCAGCCCGCGCCGCTGCGCCTCGACATAGGCGCGCGCCACCGTGGTGAAGTCGATCCCGAGGCCGGCGGCCAGCCGGCGCTGCGCCGGCAGCCGCTGTTCCGGCATCAGGCGGCCGGTCGTGATGTCGTCGGCGATCGCATTGGCGATCTGCTGGTAGAAGGGCAGGGCGCCGGGCGTGTTCGCCTTCTTCAGCCTGGGCATCCAGCCATCGAATTTCTTGCTCATTGCCGCCAACCTCCATGACGTTGTTGCGGGCGCGCGCAGGCACCGAAAAGGCACAACGCGCACCCGCATGATGCGGTATCCGCGACATCGTGTGGCGGCCCCCGGCGCCGATTGTATGCAGCGAATGTATGGAGCCCGCGGATGACGCAAAAAACCGCCTCCCTCGTCTGGCCCGATGCAAGGCGCGTGCCAGAAGCAGCAAGCGCGCCGTCGCCGCAAATGACCGCAAACGCCTGCAGTCAAATCGGGCCTCCAACGCGATTGATTGGCACGCCCCATGCATTCAATCCAGGCATCGCCCGCCAGGAGAACGATCATGATGAACGAGCTGCCTCTCGCCTATCTGCCCAGCGAGTTTCGCGTGAAATGGGTCACCCTGCCATGGGAGGCGGACCAGGCCTACCGCCTGCGCCGCGCCGTGTTCTGCGAAGAGCAGGGCATCTTCGCGCACGACGACCGCGACGCGGTCGACGAACGCGCGCAGCTGCTGGTCGCGCTGTCGTGCCTGGCCGGCCTGCCCGACCAGGTGATCGGCACCGTGCGCATCCACGACGAAGGCGGCGGCCTGTGGTTCGGTTCGCGGCTGGCCGTCGATCCGGCCTGGCGCAAGCACGCCCGGCTCGGCATCACCCTCATCCGCCTGGCGGTCTGCAGCGCCGGCGCGCTGGGCTGCCGCGTCTTTCGCGCCCACGTGCAAAGCCAGAACGTGCCCCTGTTCCAGCGCCTCGACTGGCATGTGCTGCACGAGGAAACCCTGCTGGGACGGCCGCATCACCTGATGCAGGCCGACCTGGCCAGCTATCCGCCCTGCCACACCCCGCAAGCCGGCTACGCCGGCCTGCGGGCATCGTCGACCAACCTTCCCACCGGAGAACCAGCATGACCATCCCCACCATCCTGCCTGCGCTCGATGCGCACTACGACGTCGCCATCGTCGGCGGTGGCCAGGCCGGCCTGTCCATGAGCTACTACCTGCAGCAGGCCGGCATCGGTCACATCGTGTTCGAGAAATACGTGCAGACACATGCCTGGCGCACCCAGCGCTGGGACGCATTCTCGCTGGTGACCCCGAACTGGCAATGCCAGCTGCCCGGCCACCCGTATGCCGGCGACGATCCGCACGGCTTCATGCGGCGCGAGCAGATCGTCGACTACCTGGACGGCTTCATCGCCAAGGTGAATGCACCGGTGCGCGAAGGCGTCGAGGTGCGCGAGGTGGCGCCTTTGGCGAGCGGCGGCTTCGCGCTGCGCACCAGCATCGGCGACACCACCGCCGGCCAGGTCGTGGTGGCTTCCGGCTGCTACCAGGAACCGATCGTGCCGCGCCTGGCCGAGCGCCTGCCGGCCGACGTCGTCCAGCTGCACTCGGCCGACTACCGCAATCCGCACAGCCTGCCCGAAGGCGCGGTGCTGGTGGTCGGCTCCGGCCAGTCCGGCGCGCAGATCGCGGAAGACCTGCACCTGGCCGGCCGCCGCGTCCACCTGGCCACCGGCGACGCGCCGCGCTGCGCGCGCTTCTATCGCGGCCGCGACGTGGTCGACTGGCTGGCCGACATGGGCTACTACGACAAGTCGGTGAGCGAGCATCCCTTGCGCGAAGGCGTGCGCGACAACACCAATCACTACGTCACGGGTCGCGACGGCGGCCGCGACATCGACCTGCGCGCCTTCGCCCTGCAGGGCATGCGTCTGCACGGCACCCTGACCGGCCTGGAAGGGACGCGGCTCGGCTTCGCGCCCAACCTGAAGGCCAACCTGGACCAGGCCGACGGGGTCTATAACCGCATCAACGCCTCGATCGACAGCTGGATCGCGGCCCAGGGCATCGCCGCCCCGCCCGGCGCAGCCTATGTGGCGCCATGGGAGCCGGACGGCGCGCTGCCCGACACGCTCGACCTGCGTGCCGACGGCATCGTGGCCGTGATCTGGTGCATCGGCTTCGCGCCGGATTTCAAATGGGTCAATGCGCCGGTCTTCAATGGGCGCGGCCATCCGGTCCACACGCGCGGCGTCAGCGGCCAGCCGGGCCTGTATTTCCTGGGCCTGCCCTGGCTGCACACCTGGGGCTCCGGGCGCTTCTCGGGCGTGGCGCGCGATGCCGAATACCTCGCGGAGCACATCACGGACCTGGCGGGCGCACCGGCGCTGCGGTATGCCTGACATGCCGCGGTGCACAGCGCGCGCCGTGATGTGGCATCTGCCGCACCGCAGCGACGCAGCCCCGGCACGCTTCGCTTCGATCCTGCCGCCGCCATTGACTGGACGGTTTGACCGGATCGCTGTCGCGCACCGGGCCGGCATGCCTCTCGGGACCGCGGCTTGAATGGAAAACGCTCCATTCAATGCCTGCCGGTTGCGGCATTGACTGGCACGGAGCATGCAATCAATCCCCCTGTGCGGACCTCGGTTCCCGCATCAATTCAACCACTAGACAGGAGCACTACCATGCCAGCAGTTACCCAAGCCAAGCACCAGAAAGGCGACTTCTTCGTGGACTACGAGGAAAAGGTATTCGAGGACGTCAAGGCGAAGCCGGGCGAGAAAGCGCTGGTGACCTTCCACACGGTGGCCTATGAAGGCTCGATCGGTTTCGTCAACATGCTGCAGGCCACCCGCCTGCAGCGCAAGGGTTACGAAACCTCGATCCTGATGTACGGGCCGGGCGTCACCCTGGGCATCCAGCGCGGCTTCCCGACCATCGGCGACGAGGCCTTCCCCGGCCACCAGAACTACAGCAAGCAGCTCACCAAATTCATGGAAGAGGGCGGCAAAGTCTACGCCTGCCGCTTCGCGCTGCAGGCGCTGTACGGCCATGGCGAACCGGCGCTGATCGAAGGCATCCGCCCCATCAGCCCGCTCGACGTGCTCGACCTGAAGCTGCTGCACCTGCGCGACAACGCGGTCGTCATCGATACCTGGACCCTGTAGGCAGCGGAAGGAGGGCGGCACCATGAACCAAGCGAACAGGGTGGTCAGGGCGGCGGCGGTGCAGATCGCACCAAGCCTGGACAGCGCCGACGGCACCGTCGCCAAGGTCTGCGACGCCATCGCCGAGGCGGCGGCGCGGGGCGCGCAACTGGCGGTGTTCCCGGAGACCTTCGTTCCCTACTATCCCTATTTCTCCTTCATCCGGCCGCCCTTCGAGCAAGGTCCCGAGCACCTGCTGCTGTATGAACGCGCGGTGACGGTGCCGGGGCCGGTGACCCACGCCGTCGGCGCGGCGGCGCGCCGCCACGGCGTCGTGGTGGTGCTCGGCGTGAACGAGCGTGACCACGGCTCGCTGTACAACACCCAGCTGGTGTTCGATGCCGACGGCGAGTTGATCCTCAAGCGGCGCAAGATCACGCCGACCTACCACGAGCGCATGGTCTGGGGCCAGGGCGACGCCAGCGGCCTGAAGGTGGTCGACAGCGCGGTCGGCCGCCTTGGCGCGCTGGCCTGCTGGGAGCACTACAACCCGCTGGCGCGCTACGCGCTGATGGCGCAGCACGAGGAAATCCATGCCGCCCAGTTCCCCGGCTCGATGGTCGGACAAATCTTCGCCGACCAGATGGAGGTGACCATCCGCCACCATGCGCTGGAGTCGGGCTGCTTCGTCGTGAACGCCACCGGCTGGCTCACCGACGCCCAGGTCGAGGCGATCACGCCGGATCCCGAGCGCCGCAAGGCGCTGCGCGGCGGCTGCTGCACCGCCATCGTCTCGCCCGAAGGCAAGCTGCTGGCCGAGCCGCTGCGCAGCGGCGAAGGCATGGTCGTGGCCGACCTGGACCTGGCCCTGATCACGAAACGCAAGCGCATGATGGATTCGGTCGGCCACTATGCGCGGCCCGAACTCCTGAGCCTCATGATCGATCCGCGCCAGACGGCGCCGATGCAAGCCATGCAGCCCATGCAGGCGGCCGAGCCGGGCGGCACGCACAACTCAACCCAAGCACTGGAGCAGCCATGAACCTCATGAACCAGCAGTTGATTGCGGAATTGCAGTCGGTCGGACTGCGGCTGGGCGACACCAGCGTCGGCGCGCCGAGCCGGCGCGGCGGCGCCGGCCCGACCGACCACAAGGCGGTCACGATCGATGGACACACGGTGATGGTCCCGGTGCACACGGCCGGCGCCTGGAGCTCGCCCTACGTCGCCGCGCCGCGCGCCGACGGCTCGACCCGCATCGTGCGCGACGGGATCGAGCTGGCCGTCGTGTCCTTCCCGCGCCAGCCGCGCTTCTACAAGCTGCAGACCTACGACGGCGTGCCGTACTCCAAGATCGCCACGCTGCACGGCGCCGACGTGCTGGCGACCACGGTCCTGCAAAGCTGCATCCGCTATGAAAGCCGGCGCAAGGCTTGCCAGTTCTGCGCGATCGGCCAGTCGCTGGCGGCCGGCCGCACCATCCTGCGCAAGACGCCGGAGCAGCTGGCCGAGGTGGCGCGCGCCGCGGTGCTGCTCGACGGCGTGAAGCACATGGTGATGACCACCGGCACCCCGAACGCCCTAGATCGCGGCGCGCAGATCCTGTGCGAGAGCGCGTTCGCCGTCAAGTCGGCGGTCGACCTGCCGATCCAGGGCCAGTGCGAACCGCCAGACGACGACGCGTGGTTCCGGCGCATGCGCGATGCCGGCGTCGATGCATTGGGCATGCACCTGGAAGCCGTGACGCCGGCGGTGCGCGCGCGCATCATGCCGGGCAAGGCGAGTGTGCCCCTGGAGCGCTACTTCAGCGCCTTCGAGGCGGCGGTCGCGGTGTTCGGCCCGGGGCAGGTGAGCACCTACATCCTGGCCGGCCTGGGCGACACGCCGGACGCCATCCTGGCCATGAGCGAGCGCCTGGTGGGCATGGGCGTGTATCCCTTCGTGGTGCCGTTCGTGCCCGTCACCGGCACCCCGCTCGAAGACCATCCGGCGCCCGACGCCGCCTTCATGCGCGCCATCCTGGCGCCGCTGGCGGAAATCCTCGCGCGCGGCAATCTGCGCGGGGCCGACATCAAGGCGGGTTGCGGACGCTGCGGCGCCTGCTCGACCCTGTCCACCTACGAAAAGCGGCCGGCGGCATGAGTGACACGACGCTGGAAGCGTTGGCCGCCGCCCTGCGCGCCAGCCCCGGTTTCGCGCACAAGCGCGACATCGAGGGCGTGCTGCCGGCCCTGCGCGGGGCCGCACCCACCCGCGTCGCCATCGGCGACGATTGCGCGGCGATCCCCGACGGCGACGGCTACCTGCTGTTCGCGATCGAAGGCTTCCTGAACGCGTTCGTCGAGCGCGAACCCTGGTTCGCCGGCTATTGCGGCGTGATGGTCAACGTGAGCGACATCTATGCCATGGGGGGGCGGCCCACCGCGGTCGTGGATGCGCTGTGGAGCCGCGGCGGCGAGGCCGCGACGCCGGTGCTGGAGGGAATGGCGGCGGCCTCCCTCGCATATGGCGTGCCCATCGTCGGCGGTCACAGCAACCGGCGCACCGACCGCGAACAGCTGTCGGTCGCCATCGTCGGCCGCGCACGGCGCCTGCTGACCAGTTTTGACGCGCGTCCGGGCCAGCACCTGGTCGCCGCGATCGACCTGCGCGGACGCTTCCAGGAGCCGTATGCCTACTGGAACGCGAGCGTCGGCGCGCCGCCGGAGCGCCTGCGCGCCGACCTCGAGATCCTGCCGGCGCTGGCCGAGGACGGCCTGGCGGCGGCCGCCAAGGACATCAGCATGGCGGGCGTGGTCGGGACGGCGCTGATGCTGCTCGAATGCTCCGGCATCGGCGCCGTCATCGACGTCGACCTGGTGCCGCGCCCGGACGGCGTCGACCTGGAACGCTGGCTGGGCGTCTTTCCCAGCTACGGCTTCCTGCTCAGCGTCGCCGACGAGCACCTGGACGCCGTGCTGGCGCGCTTCACGGCGCGCGGCATTGCCTGCGCCGCCTTCGGCCGCACGGAAGCGGGCAGCGCCGTCGCCCTGCGGCGCGGCGCCGAACGGGTCGCGCTGTGGGATTTTGAACAGGAAGCCTTCATCGGCTGCCACGAGGGAAACAAGAAGGGAGGACTTCATGCCTGAAGTACGTTTTCTGGTCCGCTGGCCGGATGCCAGTTCCGACGACTGCTATTCGCCATCGACGGCCATCAAGGAACACCTGGACGCCGGCACGCCGTACGCGCTCGCCGACTTCCTGGCGCGCAGCCGCAGCGGGCTGACCGCCGCCAGCGAGCGGGTGCGCGCCAAATACGGTTTTGCCTGCTCGTCCGCCATGGACCAGCTGGCGCGCATCGAAAGAAAGGCAGCGGCCTTCGAGGGCGATAATGAGGCGGTCGTGCGGGTCGAGCGGTTTTCACCCTGACCTCGGCCGGCAAACGTTGCGGCGGCGCGAACTGGATGGGCATACAGTAAAACGCGGCGGTATAATGGCCGGATGCAGACCCTTCTTCACAACCTTAATCCCGAACAATTGGCCGCCGTCACTCTGCCATCGCAGAGCGCGCTGATCCTTGCTGGCGCCGGCTCCGGCAAGACGCGCGTGCTGACCACGCGCATCGCCTGGCTGATCCAGACCAACCAGGTGTCGCCCGCCGGCATCATGGCGGTGACGTTCACGAACAAGGCGGCGAAGGAGATGCTGACCCGTCTGTCGGCGATG
>JAAIGE0100461327.1_pt1 | contig 10250 bp, 7 predicted proteins | sample 6487951 | NCBI WGS metagenome assembly JAAIGE01 (sample SAMN13974128, study PRJNA590717) | phyllosphere metagenome | biome: tomato field; feature: multiple bacterial spot infested tomato fields; material: tomato leaves; isolation source: leaves from tomato fields | host: Solanum lycopersicum ... | reverse complement strand
GGCTCCGGAATCGGCGTTTCGTTGATTCGGAAATATGGTCCTCTACTTTCAAGAGACGACCAGAAGGCGCCTGATTCTCTTCACTTTCGCATGAAGCAATTTGGCCCGAATCGCAACAGAGTAGGTCGATAATTTGCAATCTCGATATCATTTCCCTTCAGGTGGATGATGGGATAACGAATACTATCGGGATCCGTCTTGCGTTCGAGCAAATCCAGCAGGCCCCGCTGGGCTATGTATTTTTGACCATTAAACTGGATCGTAAGCCCGGCATTCAGGTACGCGTAATTCCAGATCTGGTTTTCCAGATACTGCGGAATGAAGTGGTAATTTTTAAATACCGTATTATCCGGTTCAAACACCACGTGTGTACCGTTCCGTTCTTTGGTTTCAATGGTGCCTTTGGACTGACGCACGAGTTCGCCCTTCGAAAATTCGGCCCACTTCGCCTGACCATCCCGTACCGACTGGACCCGGAAAAAGGCCGAAAGGGCGTTGACTGCTTTCGTACCTACCCCGTTCAAACCAACGGATTTCTGGAAGGCCCCGGAATCGTATTTTCCACCCGTATTAATTTTAGAAACGACATCGATGACCTTCCCCAGTGGAATGCCCCGACCGTAGTCACGTACCTCCACGCGGTGTTCAGCAATCTTCACTTCAATCGTTTTGCCGAATCCCATGACGTGTTCGTCAATACAGTTGTCAATGACTTCTTTTACAAGTACGTAAATCCCGTCATCCGCCGAAGAACCGTCGCCCAGTTTCCCAATATACATCCCCGGACGCAGGCGAATATGCTCTTTCCAGTCCAGCGAACGGATACTATCTTCGGTGTAATCTGTTAATTTTTGTTCTGCCATGAGTCAATTTTTCAACCATTCAATCGTTCATCAAAAATAAGATTTGTTCAATTTCCATCATAGGAAAAATCGTATTTTAGGCAAATGTTAATTCTATGAATGGTAGCTGAATTTAGGAATTTAGTGCTTTACTTTGTGGGCTTGAAGTGATTTTTGATCACTACTTCAGTGTAAACTGTTTAGATATCAGGTGAATTTCCGAGTCCAGCCCTTCCGGGAAAAAATCAATTTTAACCAAAAGAGAATCGAAATGTTGCCCTTTGTTCGGCCTAGCGTCTTTAGAACTTTTCTTTTTGTCCCACTCCTTCAATCTCTATCGACTCTGAAACTAACGCTTTTTTCTGGCTTTTTGCTGTTCACTCAGCTTGCGTGGGCTCAGTTCCCCCAGTTACCATATCCCCCGTCCAGCTTACCTGCTAATTTTCCAATGCAGCAGCAGCAACAGCCTACGCTGGTTAATCCAGGAAATACCAATCAGGTAGACAATGCCCAGCAACGGCAGTACATCCAGGACCAGCGAGCAAAAGCTCGTGAGGACTCCGTGCGTCTGTTACGAGCCAATACCGAAGAGCCCGGTACGAAAGAACAAAAAATCAAAATTTTTGGTGCCGATATTTTCTCAAATAAAAGTCTGGATATTGCTCCCATTACCAACATTCCGACGCCCAAAGGTTACATCTTAGGTGCCGGTGATCAATTGATCATCAATGTATATGGTGATCTGTACCGCGATATCAATATTCAGAAAACCATTACTCCCGAAGGCATTTTACAACTGGAACAGGTAGGACCTATCTTCGTAAATGGTCTGACGATTGAAGCCGCCACGGAGCGGATTCGGACGAAGCTTGCCCGCATTTATCCGATTGGCCGCGGTATGGACATGAGCATCCGTATTGGTAACATCCGTAGTATTCGGGTTAACTTCATCGGAGAAGTCGTGAATCCGGGCACGTATAATCTTCCTTCGCTGGCTACGGTTATGAACGCCCTGTATTTCTCGGGTGGCCCAACGGCTTCGGGGTCTTTCCGTACCATCAATCTGATTCGCCGTAACCGTTCCGGTCAGGATACCGTATTCCGGACCATCGATTTGTACAAATACCTGACGAAAGGTTTGCGGATGAGCGACATCAGTCTGAAAGATGACGATGTCATTCAAATCCCCCCCTACCGTTCACGCATAGAACTTACTACAGGGGTAAAGAAGACGGGTTATTTCGAATTGTTACCCGGCGAAAAACTCGGCGATTTGATTGCGTATGCCGGGGGTCTGGTCGAAGACGCATACCGTCCTACGATTACGATTCAACGCATTACGCCCAATGGCCGTAAGTTTATCGATGTACGCGAAGAAGAAATGAATACGTTCGTAGTAATGAATGGTGACCGTGTAGGCATCAATCGTGTGCCCGAACGTGAAGAAAACATGGTGGTAGTTAATGGAGCCGTGTATATGCCCGGATCTTATCCGCTGGACCGTAACCCAACGGTGAAAGACCTGATTAGCCGGGCTGAAGGACCCAGACGTGATGCATTCCTGGGTCGTGCGGCCATCCACCGTCAGAAAGATGATTTGACGGAAGAACTGATCCCCGTAAACCTGACCCGCATTCTCAACGGAAAAGATACCAACGTGGTACTTAAACCACTGGATCGCCTGGAAGTATCCAGCGTAACCCAGCTGCGGGAAGGTATGACGGTACGGATTTTAGGTGAAGTGAATACTCCCAAAGGTGACTCGCTGGAAAACAACGGTTACTATCCCTGGTTTGAAGGCATGACCGTTGAAGATCTTATCATTACGGCAGGTAACTTACGGGCTTCTGCCTCTCCGAATCACATTGAGGTAATTCGTCCCAAACGCCTGGATTCCGATGATCCAAAACTCATCAACTCGACGCTGGCGGAAACTTTTACCCTGGCGATTAGCCGTGATCTGCGTCTGACGGAAGAAGCTTCGAAGTTCCAGTTGAAACCCTATGACGTAGTATACGTGCGGGCTTCTCCCAACTTTGAAAACAATCAGGCCGCGAGAGTCGAAGGTCAGGTACGCACGCCGGGTGATTACGGTCTGGTCGATCGCGACGAACGTATTTCGGATCTGATCAAACGCTCCGGTGGACTAACCGCCTATGCCTACGTGGAAGGTGCTTCACTGATTCGTAGAACCAAGCTTACGAAAGCAGAAATTGATCAGCAGCAGAAGACGTTGAATACCATCAGTAACGATGGCCGGAAATCCGCTTTGCAAGCCGATATAGTAGCCGAAAATAAAGAAGAAGCCATTGGTATCGATCTGAAGAAAATCCTGGAAAAACCGCATACGGATATTGACTTGATTCTTCAGGATGGTGATTTGCTGACGGTTCCGAAGTTTAATCCAACGATTAAAATTGAAGGTGAAGTACAGTTGCCTACGACCACCCGTTATACGAAAAATGTGGGCGTTGGTGAGTACATCTCACGGGCCGGTGGTTTCACTTCCCGTAGTGTGAAGAAACGTACGTATGTAATCTACGCGAATGGGTATGCCAAGAAGACCAAGCGATTCCTGTTCTTCAATTCGTACCCGGAAGTACGTCCTGGTTCTCGCATTATCGTACCCGTACGGACGCAGGCCGACATTACAGCCGCTCAGGTGATGGGTGTGATTGGTACCATTGGTGGGTCTCTGTCAGGCCTCCTGGGTATCTACGCTATTCTCCGAACGTTATAATCGTAACTCCAGCCTTTCATAATCATTATGGTAACAGAAGAATCTCATAAACCCGTACTTACGCCCAATGGAGAGGTGGCTGTCGTGGAGCAGGCACCCCCATTTGACCCTCGGAAACTGATCAATAATGTCAATACCGTATTCAAAACAATCCTTAAGTATTGGTGGTTGTTGTTGATATGCGTGCTGCTTGGCGGTCTGGGTGGCTGGATTTATGACCAGGTGAATGAAGTACCTGATCAGTACGAAGCCTCCCTGATTTTTAACCTGGAAAGCGGTTCAGGGAATTCTGAATTGTCGAACTTCGCGAGTGCTCTCGGTATGTCGGGCGGCGGATCGAGTGCGAATATGTTCTCGGGACCGAACTTCGTTTCGCTGTTCCGTTCCAAAAAAATTGGAAACCGGGTTATGTTGACGAAAGTTACGATTGGGAACAAAACGGACCTGCTCGCTAACTTTTACAAAAACCGCTCGGGAGCCTTGCGTCGTACGAAAAACGAAGAGTTCCTGGGTAAGAAATTCGAGTTCCCGGATAAGCCCATCAAAGAGTACACGAATGCTCAAATGTCCTATCTGGATATGTTCCGTGATTACGCTTCGCAGGATTTGCAGATTGAAAACGTAGACCGGAAATCCAGCTTCATGGAGTTATCCATCAAGACTGAATCCGATACCTTATCAAAGCTGATGGTGGAAACCTGGCTGGCCCGAATGACTGATTTCTATAAAGAAACGCAAAGTCAGAAAACGCTGGAACTGCTTGATTTGAATGTTCACCGTCGTGACTCAGTACTGACGAAATTAACCGGAGCCGAACGCACGCTGGCCAGAGCTCAGGATTATAGTCAGTATGCCATTATGCCTTCTGCTCGCGTGAATGATCAGCGTCTGTCGCAGAATACGACTTATCTGCAGGGCTTGTACATGGAGTCCATCCGGAACATTGACGCCTTGCGTACTTCGCTCATTCGGGAAAGTCCCTTAGTGATGATTATCGATGAGCCGACTTTTCCGCTGCCGGTTACTCCCTACCCTAAAGGAAAAGCCATTAAAATTGGGATTGCTTTAGGCATTGTGCTGTCGCTGGCGGCCATGTTCCTGATTCATACCTATCAAAACATGATGAAAAAATTGCAGAATTCATGACCCAGGAAACCATTATAGAACACGGCAGGTCGCAGAAGAATTACTGGTCTGAGTTTTGGAAATCTACTGAATTATTCTGGATCCTTGCCAAACGGGATATTACCGTTCGCTACAAACAGACGGTGCTGGGCATTGTCTGGAGTGTCGTTCGCCCCGTACTTACGACGGCAGTCCTCTTTTTTGCCTTTGGTAAAGTAGCCGGTTTGCAGTTTGAACCGGGTGTTCCGCCCAAGCTGGCTATCTTTGCGGGCGTACTGATCTGGAACTTCTTTGCCAATTCACTCTCGCAGGTCAGTCACAGTATTTTAAGTAACTCCAACCTGGTTTCGAAAGTCTACTTTCCCCGATTGATCCTACCGACCAGTTCGGTTATGGTTGGCTTCGTTGATTTCCTGGTTGGCTTTGCCCTGATTATTCCCATGTACCTCTGGTACTATTTCAAGCAGGATTTTATGCCCTCCTGGCAACTAATCTTTTTGCCTTTGTTTTTAGGAATGGCGTACCTGGCTTCGTTCGGTTTCGGTTTATTTCTGGCCGTTATGAATGTGAAGTACCGTGACTTTACGCAACTGACGCCTTTCATTATCCAGTTTGGCTTCTACGCGTGTCCGGTCGCGTACTCTTCCATGAACATTCGGCAGTACGCCGATCAGTGGTGGTACCCGCTCTACAATATGAATCCCATCGTAGGTATTATCGATGGTTTTCGCTGGACCCTTTTAGGGGGCACCGCTCCGTTCAACTGGGAAAGTTTTATCCCCAGTCTGATTATCATTTTAGTAGTTGTGCTTAGTTCTGTTGCTTTTTTCCGTAAACGCGAAAACGGTTTTGTTGACTATATTTAGTCTTCAAAGCTTTTTCTCAACCAACAGGTTGGCTGGAGCCCTCCGTTAACCTTCCCTGTTATGAATGCCATCCAGGTTGAAAATATAGGTAAACGCTACTTCATCGACCACCAGAAAAAATATGGTGGCCCGGCGGGGTTGAAAGAAACCGTTGTTAATAGCCTTCAATCGCTCTTCGGTTCCAAGCCACAGGAAACTTCCGTTAAAGAAGAATTCTGGGCTCTTAAAAATGTAAGTTTCGACGTAGCTCAGGGCGACCGAATCGGAATCGTTGGTCACAACGGAGCTGGTAAGTCTACCCTCCTGAAAGTCCTCAGCCGGATTACCGAGCCTACCGAAGGCCGGGTAACGGTTCGGGGCCGTATCGCCAGCTTGCTGGAAGTCGGTACGGGCTTTCATCAGGAGCTTACGGGTCGCGAGAACATCTTTCTCAACGGTGCCATTCTTGGCATGAAGCAGTCCGAGATCAAGCAGCACTTTGATGAAATCGTAGCTTTCGCCGGTATTGAGAAATTTCTGGACACACCCGTGAAACGTTACTCTTCGGGGATGTTTGTGCGGCTGGGTTTTGCGATTGCCGCTCACCTCGAACCCGAAATTCTGATCATCGATGAAGTACTCGCCGTAGGTGACGCTGAATTCCAGCGGAAGTGTCTCGGCAAAATGAAGGATGTATCAGACAGCGGCCGGACGATCTTGTTCGTAAGTCATAACCTCACGGCCGTACAAAGTCTGTGTAATAAAGCCGTATTCATGAACCGCGGCCAAATGGTGGCCGTCGGTGAAACGGGGCAGATCATTACCGATTACATGTCCAAGATCAACCAGACCAGTCTGGTACGGGAATGGACTACGCCCGAATCAGCTCCCGGTAATGATCAGGTACGGATCAAGAAGATTGAACTGATGCCTACGCTCGCCGGTACTCAGACCCGCATTGACGTACGTACGCCGATTCGAGTTCGGTTCGAGTTCTGGAATTTCGTTAAGAATGCCAAACTCAACCTGAGTATGCACTTCAATTCGATGACGGGAGAAACCATCTTTAACCTGGCCTCTCCCCAACTCGATGCCAATCCCGGATTGATTACGGGTGAAGTAGAACTGCCCGGCAACTTCCTCAACGATGGTACCTATACCATCACGATGATGATTGTGAAAGATGCCGCGACGGTACTTTATCACTTACAGGAATCCATTCTTTTTGAAATTGACGATTATCGCGGCGAAGTGGCCTGGTACGGTAAATGGCCGGGTTCCGTTCGTCCCTATTTCCCCTTCACTATCGAACAGGCAGAGGAGGTTAATGTATGAGCGAGAAAATATTTGTAACCAAGTCTTACCTTCCTCCTCAAGAAGAATATATCGCGTACTTAAACGGCATCTGGGAACGCCATCATTTGACCAACCAGGGACCGCTCGTTCTGGAATTAGAACAAAAGCTGCGACAATACCTAGGTCTTGAGCACCTGCATTTCAGCTCCAATGGTACCATTGTGCTGCAAATGGCTTTGAAGGCCCTCCGGATTACGGGCGAAGTGATTACGACGCCTTTTTCCTACTGTGCGACCTCCCACGCCATTGCCTGGGAAAATGCCACACCCATTTTCGCGGACATCCGGAAAGAAGATCTCTGTATCGATCCGGACTGCATTGAGGCTCTGATTACGCCAAAAACGCAGGCTATTCTGGCTACTCACGTGTACGGAATTCCCTGCCAGATTGAACGAATCGAAGCCATTGCCAAGCAATATGGCTTGTACGTCATTTACGATGCTGCCCATACCTTCGGCGTTCAGTACAAAGGCAAATCATTGCTGAGTTACGGCGACGTTTCAACCTGTAGTTTCCACGCGACGAAAGTATTTCATACGGTAGAAGGCGGCATGATTACGACGCCCAACGCTGACCTTTCAGACCAGCTGAAACTCTACCGTAGCTTCGGTCATGTAGGGGATGACTATTTCGACATTGGCATTAACGCCAAGAACTCGGAGTTTCATGCCGCGATGGGTTTGTGTAACCTGCCCCGGGTGGATGAGATTATTGCAGGCCGCCGTCGGGTTACGGAAAGCTACGATCAGCACCTGAACTGGGACAGGCTTACGAAACCCACCATACCGGCAGATGTGGAGTGGAATCACGCGTACTATCCCGTTTTCTTCGAAACGGAAGCTGATTTACTGAAGGTACGCGATGCCTTAGCCGCTCAGAACATCTTCGTTCGTCGGTATTTTTATCCTTCCTTAAACACGTTGAGCTTTTTGCACGCTCATCAGTCATGCCCGGTTTCGGAGTATATGGCGGTGCGTGCTCTGAGTCTGCCGCTGTATCCGGACCTGCCGGATCACGACGTCGAACGAATTATTTCGATCATCAACGAAAACCTGTAATAGTACCAAACATGTGGGATTGGTTGTACCGCCTACTCTTTCTGATGTTCGTGGGCTTCTGCTTCCGGGTAGCCGCCCAGGTCTCACGAAAGTCTTTAGTAGATGTAATCATCACGGCATTTACGGTCTTTGCCGGTAGTATTATTGTCTCCGGGTTCATTTTATCGTTTTTGCATAAAACGGCGGATGTACGCTTCTGGGCGGGCTTTGTATTTATTCCGCCTTTCATCTTTTACCTCTTATTCTCGAAAGTGTTCATTCGGGAATACGAGGATTTCTCCGTGATCAGTCTTCTGGGCAGTACGCTTCAAAAGACCTGGATCTGGTATAAAGAGCTGTCGCTGTACCTGAAAGTGGTTTTCGGGTTAATGATCACGACACTGGCTACGGTGTCTCTGATTAGTTTACTGCTGGTGCTGTTCACTGTGCCGAATGAATGGGACAGTATGACGGGCCATTTGGTACGCGTCATGTACTTCATTCAGCGGGGGACGATGGCTCCGTTCTATGGTACGAACTGGAACATTGATACGTATCCCCGTAGCGTTTGCGGCATTCAGATTTACAGCTACCTCATCACGGGTAAAATTGAGAACGCTTTCAAGCTCATCAATTACCTCAGCTACTGGATTTCCGTACTGGCGGCTTACGGCATTGCTCAATCCATCAGCCGCAATACCACAGCCAGCGTATTCAGTGCTCTGGCTATGGGCTTACTACCGAACGTACTCCTCCAGTCTACAACGACCGATACCGACATCGTGCTGATGGGTTACGTTAGTTGTCTGGTGTACTTCCTGTTTGCCTACCACCAGACGCACCGCCGCCGGTATCTGTACCTGGCCGGACTCATTTTTGGTATTGGTCTGGGTCACAAGATCACGCTGGTTCTACAATTCCCCTCGTTATTCATGGTGGCTTTGTACGTCTTTGTATTCGGTGTACCCAATGTCAAATATTCCCTGGGTCAGCTCAAGCACTTCTTTACCTCGGCGGTTATCGGCGTGCTTCTGTTTACCTTACCCACGGGTTATCTGTCCAACCTTCAGCGGTACAACCACCCCATTGGGCCCCCTACGGCTACGCGTCACCAATCGGTGGAACGAGCTGGGGGTATCTTTAGCCCGAATCTTTACGAACAGGGTACCCGGAATTTCCTACGGTACGGTTTTGACTTCATGAACCTGGATGGTCTTACCAACGTACCCGGCGTGATTGAAGGGCCTAATCAATGGTTCAAAGCTCCTTTTGTCTGGCTGGAAGGAAAAGTACACGCCCGGCTTCGGGAAGAGACGGATTTTACGATCCGACCATTCAGCTACAATCGGGATTACATTTTCATGAATGGCCTACCCTACTGGGGCATCATGGGTTTTGCTTTGTTGTGGCCGCTAGTATTTCTGGTGCTGTTTGGGGTCATTCGGTCGAAGCCTTTGCTTTTCCTGGCCGGAGCGGCTTTGTTGCACGCGGCTGCTTTGTCGTATTCGGCTCCCTACGATCCGTTCAAAGGCCGGTACTTCATCAGTACGAGCATTTACGTGATTCCTTTCCTGACGGTCCTGTTTACGAAACGGCATTCCTTACTGGGCTCGCGGGAATGGGTTCTAAAAAGTTATATTTTATTTATTGTTGCTCTCGCCTGTGCTTCCGCATTTTTTGCCGTATTATGGAACGAACGTTGCCTGCCGGTGGCACACAACGGCCATCCTTCGGCGTTTGACGAAGGTCGGATTGAACGTATGTCTTATGCCCGCGAGGATATTACGCCAGCGTACAAGAATTTTGATCAAATCGTACCCGAACACGCAACGGTTGCTCTGGCGGACATCAACGACGATTACGAATACCCTCTGTTCGGCAAAGACCTGACGCGGAAACTCATTCCCATCAATCCTTTTGAACGCGGGTTACAGCCCATTCCCAAAGAAGCGGAATACCTGTTCTTTGCAGCCAGCGTGATCAAACCCCAGCCCGGCGACATCCGGCTCGGAACGGATACAACAGCCGCTACCCGAGCAAAAATGATCGTTCCGGCGGAAGATTACTGGCTCCGGAAATTGAAATAAAAGCCGGGAAGGAGCAGACGTTTAACGCTCTGCTCTTTCCCGCTTCAGTACCCTTCGTGCATTCTCTCATTCATAGAGAGCAATCAACCTTCTTTTACATTGAACCCAGCCGATATGACTTTAGCCATCATGCAACCCTATCTGTTTCCGTACATTGGCTATTTTCAGCTGATGAAAGCGGTGGATACGTTTGTCCTCTACGATGATGTCGCCTTCAT
>JAAIGE0100277552.1_pt1 | contig 10251 bp, 6 predicted proteins | sample 6487951 | NCBI WGS metagenome assembly JAAIGE01 (sample SAMN13974128, study PRJNA590717) | phyllosphere metagenome | biome: tomato field; feature: multiple bacterial spot infested tomato fields; material: tomato leaves; isolation source: leaves from tomato fields | host: Solanum lycopersicum ... | reverse complement strand
TTTTTGAAAAAGTCTAACTTTCTTCCTCATCTTGCAATTTTATCACGTCTATAAGAAACAACATGTACGCCTGGACGGCCAGCACGTATCTGTTTATCTAATTCTTGCCTAGAAAGTTTAATAAATTCTTCTAATGCAGCACACGCCTTAACCTTACTAGCCACTACATCATAATTACCCTCCATACGGTTGATATTTTTCTCTATGGTACCAGTAAGCTTAAATAACTTATACCGAACATTTATGTCAGGTTTGGGCGTTTTCTGGGTATTTTGTAAATTACCAGAGGAATTCCCAGATGAATTACCAGAAAACCCAGAATTAGAAGTGCTATTATCTTTCATGTATAATTTTGTAAAGATCTCAGGGTCTAGGATATAAATATGAAATCTATCACCTAACTTAAATTCTAAATAAAAAGAAAGTATAAACCTAAACAATATTAAGATTGTTAAATAAAGGGCGTTTAACGTAATATCTCCTTCAAGGAGAAGTGTAACAGCATAAAGGTATTTATACGTACATCTTATAGACAGCGCCAATAATAGAGATACTAGTAATCCCAAAAAAGTTCCTATAGTAAATTTGCGCTTAATAAAGTTAAAAAATTTCATTTAATTGTTGTTGTTATGATTATGGTCTTTAGCATAATTTGGACATTTATAGGTCGTAATGGTGTATGAAGCAAAATGTAATAATAGTTATAATACGTTGTATTTAATTACATAGTAGTTATAATAAATTATACAATATAATAGTACATAATAGTAATATAGTATAATATGATATAATATTATAATATTATATTATATAATATAATATAATAGCACTTCCACTATTTAAGATGGGTAACAAGTTGTAACAAAAATAGGCTACCTTACTGGGTATTGCATCCATATAACACATAGTCTGAATGAAATAGTAACTAAAGGACATAACTTCAGAAATATCATAATTAGTACAACGTATAGTAAGTATAACGGTACTTACGGTGGTAGTTCCAATTGTAGTTTTCATCGAGAATAATAATTTTTCTTCACTATCGGTTAAAAGTTATATTACACTAATTTATCTGCTTATGCTAAACATGGCAATTGCTGTCTTATAACTGTTGGTGTATTTATTAAATTATTAATTTAAATTAGAGATGCATTATTTAGGAAGGAAAGGAATTGAACCTTCGACAGCCTCAGCTATTGAGTTTACAGCTCAACCCATCATACCTACAAATGGAACCTTCCTTTTTTGTTTTGGGGGTAAAATTGTTAACGTTTATTAAACCCGTGCAATTTCCACTACACGAACCGTATTTCGACTTAACACCAATTAAGGTCACGCATACGAAAATTCTTCGAAAAAATATCATCCCATTAAGAGACAAGCCTAGTTGCTAGATAGTTAGACTAACGAAGAACCAAACTTATTGCACATACCTCTTTCAGCGCCTGACGAGTGGTTAGTACCTATGTGAGATTAAATCCACCGTGATGTAGTGATTCACGATTACTAGTAATTCCTTTTTCATGCAGTCGAGTTTCAGACTACAATCCATTTTATATTCTGCTTTAGAGATTAGCTCATATTCGCATTTTTGCCTCTCTTTGTACAAATATATGTGGCACGTCTATAGCCCACAATATTAAGGTCATGATGACTTGTCTTGGTCCCTCTTATGATATCCAATATAGCGGTGAACTACTCCAGCGCCTCTGCACATTTAAAGAGCGAGCGGGCGTTATGAAGTAAGGGTTTACGTTAATTTAATGAATCTAACCAAAATCTCACGACATTAACTGAAGACAGCCGTGCAACGCTTGTATGATAAGTGGCTTTACAATTATAAAGAAATCTTTATAAATAACCATAATGGCTTATCATATTCAAATTGTGGTAAGGTTTTTCGAGGGTCATCGAATTAAATAACATACTTCACTACTGGTTTCACAAACGGTCTAATGATTTCAGTTCCTGCGTTGCCACATTACTCTTGAGGTGGAATGCTTACACTTTCATTTATACACCAATTTTTTCTTGGTCTATAACATTCATAATTTTCTGCCTGGACTACTAGGGTATCTAATCCTATTCGCTCCCCAAGCCTTCGTCCCTTAACGTCAGTTTATACATAGAGGATTGCCTTCGCCGTTATCCGTCCCATTAGTATCAAAAAATTTCATCTTTACACCAATAGTCCTAATATTTACCTCTCAAATAAAACTCTAGTATTTCTGTACCTTATACAGGCTGGAAATACCGTCTAGGTACCCTTTAAACCTAATAGAGATGAATAACACTAGTCTCACTTGTGTTGCCGCGACTGCTGGCACAAGAATTGGTCGAGACACATAAATAGAAATCTGTCATAATCAATCTTCTATTTAGAACTTTATACGACATAGTCGATGTGTATATATCTACAGCGCGAAAAAACGGCGTGTAATATATAACTTCATTCCCCCAAATTGCTGGTTCAGCCGTTAGGCTATTGACCAAGATTCCTCACTGCTGTACTATACGTATTGGGGTTTTTTCAGACCCAATGTGGTCAATAAACCTCTCAGTTATGACTACAAGTCAAAGCTAGTTAAGCAATTACCTTAACTACTACTTACTTGATAATACTTAAATATCTTAAAGCGAAAATATAAAGGTTATATTTCTTGGTTAAGGAATTTTCTTTCCTTACTTTAAGGCAATAAAAATATTTTATACTCACCTTTACACCACCTAATTTTGTACAAAGTTAACTAAACATCAAACTTTGCGTTAAATTATGTATGATTAGCATGTGTCAAGCCTTTGGACAGCGTTCAATCAGAGCCATCATCAAACTCAACAATCAATAATACTTTTTTTTTTTATTTATTATCATTAATAATAAAAGTAATAAGTAACAATTACTATAAATAAACATAGTTACTTATTTATAAAGTCAGCTTTAACAGGTAAAAAGAATTTATCTGTGTAGGAATACACCAACCCAAGTATAATAGTAGTAAAGTCTATTCTACTTTTGTCACGTATTTTTACGTTTTCTTCATTAAATTTACCTTTCTTTATGTTTTTAACGTTAGAGTCATAAGGAATGAATATGTTTAACTTGTCATTGTTTTCTATTATAAAATCAAGAACAGGTTTGTTAATTCTATAAGGTGTTCTTCCTAACCCGTTTAACAATCTAATTAATGCATTTGATTTGTTTTCATCTAACCACAGTTCTGTTGTGTTAGAGTACAATTCTTTGTTATATCATAAGTCACTTCTACCGAATTTATTATTTCATAAGTATCCTCCATATCTCTCAATTTTTCCTGAATCGTCTATGTCTCATAATTTAGGAGGATGAACCATCGGAAATGTTGTTGGTATTCTAGCAGCTGTCATATTTACAATTCCAATTTTGTCTTTAAATTGTGTACTTGTGTTAATGTAATAAAAATCTTTGTTAGATTGTTTAAATTTATTTTGAGTAAGAACTTTAATTTTTCTAAGTATATCTATTAATAAACAACCTAAAACACTTGTTAATTGATCGTAATTGAACCTCGAGTCTATAACTTTATCGTATATTTTGGTGTGTATAGGATCCAAAGTTTCAAGATATTCAGTAAATGTTTTTTTTTCACTCCAACGTGATTTACCGGTATTTAAACCTTTCTTGTATACAGCTCTTCCTAAGTTAAAATGTAAACGAGTACTTTTTAAGTTTTCGTTACCATCAGACATAAATTCTTCTTTGTATAAATCAATACATCAATTTACAAGGTAATTAGCTAATTCTGCTGGTGTAATATTTTTAAAACATAACTTTAATAAAGGGAAAATTTCTTCTAAATCAACGTCTAACTTACCTATATTATCATCTTTGATTAAGTCTTTGATATCCTGTAGTCTAATAGCAACAGATTCTTCAATTTGTAAAATATAATTAGCAGTATCATTAGTAAAATTAAAAGAAGGATCGTTACTTAATTGTTTAAGATGTGCTTGAAATGTAAATTTTTCAAGTTCTGTTTGTTTTTCAAAACTAGAAGTAGATCTATTTGAAATTATACGATGAATACCTATAGCTATGTAAAAATAATTATCTAGTCTAGATATATTTGATAATTGTTCCTTAGAGATCAAGTCGTTAATGTTTTGCACTTCTCTTAAACCTGCTAGATTGGGATAATCAGTTAGCAACTTCATTTCATACGCCAATGATTTTGTTATGTCATAAGTCTGTTTAACTTTCGATAAACTATTTAAATAGGCTGAAAATTCTGAAACAGAAACTTGACGTTCAATCTTAGTAGTTAACCCTCAATTATTCAATTTAAATATTGTGGTGAAATGTCTAGAAACTAAAGCCAAATTCTGAGGTTTATATAAAACCAGAGCGTTGTTACTAATAACAACCCCGTTGTAGGCTTTTCTAACCAAACCATCAGAGCAACGAACGTTCACCACCGGACGTTGCAGTGTAGAAACTTTTCTCCCCGCCATTACTAAAGAATTAGTAACTAGGTTTTTAAAGTTTTGATTCATTAGTCTACACATGTGATTTGGCTTAGAATTGCACTAACATACTGTTAACAACAGTTTTACTAATTAATATACCAAATCTTAAAAAGAAACTAGTGATTACACGCAAACCCAACAAAATCAATAAAAAAAATGTATAATAAAAGAAGCTTATCATTATCTATAAACAGTGTAACAAAAAAGTGAATGACCTGCTTACATAACACATCATACTATGGGCAAATGTGATTGCGTATTAAAGGTATTACTACCTTTACAAGTTGATTTATTTATAAAATGTTTAAATCAAATTAACATACTTGAAAAAAATAAAACAAAACCAAAATATAGTAAGTTAGTTAATTCTATTTTTAATGTTAATGTACCATAGAAATACGCTGAAAATATAGCTAATAAGAATGAAGCGTTTCACACTATAAATAGGGCAATTCCCATATTTAACCCTTTCTGCACAGCTAAAATGTGGTTACCTATATAAGTTGCTTCGCTTATAACGTCTTTAAATCAAAAAAACATACTTGAAAGTAATAAAACACCATATAAGGCTCCGCTTTTGTTATAATGTATTAAATAATGAGACGTTTTTTTTATTGATAATAAAATTGATAACTTAGTCATCATTATAATCTGAAGGGTCAAAATCAGTAGGAAAAATGTCAGAACTATCCTGTTTAAAAGGCACAGAAGGTGAATCAGTCATAGTAACGTCCGAACTATCTTGATTAGAAGGCACAGAAGGTGAATCAGTCATAGTAGCGTCGGAACTATCTTGATTAGAAGGCGCAGAAGGTGAATCAGTAGTAGTAACGTCGGAGTTACCTTGATTAGAAGGCACAGAAGGTGAATCAGTCATAGTAACGTCGGAATTATCTTGATTAGAAGGCACTGTAGGTAAATCTTCCAATTCTTGGCTGGCACTGGCTACCTCGGACTGTAGTTGGTCTACCCTCTCATCCAGATCACGCGCTTTGATTCATTCTTCTGATCCGGGATGAAGATTTTCCAATAAATTATCCACAGTTTCACTATCTGCTGCCAGGTTTCGACTTAATTGGTCTAATACTAATGAATGATACTTACGCTCGTCCTTATCAACACAGAGGGCTTCATCCAAACGGTTCTCATTCTCACTTACATCAAAGTCTTTATCAGCCGCGTCAGCACGCAGATCCTTGGATAACTCAGTGGTTTCCTCCTCATCACCTGGGACTTCCTCTTCATCGTGTATCTGCTCCGCTAACTCTTCTAAATCAGTTTCTAGTTCACTATACTTACTGTCTAATTCACGGGCTTTCTCAAATATCTTATCTTTCAACCCACTTGCTTCATCAGATACTTTATCTTCATCAGATACTTTATCTTCATCAGATACTTTATCTTCATCAAATACTTCACCTTCATCGCTAATAAGCAGAAACCCATTATCATAACTATCTGTATCTTTATCTACAAGTATAAATTCTACTAACAATAATTCAAGTGTATATATTAGACTATGTATTACTGAGCTTAAGAACCTCAGTAGTATACTGACAAAAAAAGAAACAATCACACAACATCAACAAAGTGTCAGTATAGTATAGCAGATTCAAAACCCAAATGGTGATTCTCGCTTAACTGGTATGATAGCAAACGCCAAAAACCCGCACCTATGAACATTGTACCAATTATAACATGTAGTCCGTGAAATCCTGTTCCGAAGTAAAAACATGACCCGTATGCCCCATCTGATAAGGTGAAAGAAGAAACTGAGTATTCTACACCTTGGAATCCAGTAAATATTAATGCCAAGATTATTGTGAATAAAACACCATATAAGGCTCCGCTTCTGTTACCCTGTATTAGGGAATGGTGAGCATAAGTTACTGTAACCCCTGATGCTAATAATAATACAGTGTTAAGTAAGGGTAATTCAAAGGCATTTATCGCTTCTATACCTATAGGAGGTCATTGAGCTCCTAACTCTACTGTGGGTGATAGTGCACTGTGGAAATATGCTCAAAATATAGCTAAGAAGAATAAACCTTCTGACACTATAAATAAGGCAACTCCCATATTTAACCCTTTCTGCACAGCTAAAGTGTGGTTACCTATATAAGTTGCTTCGCTTATAACGTCTCTAAATCAAAAGAACATACTTGAAAGCAATAAACCAAACCCAAAAAATAATCAGTTACCTGCAGCTTGGAAACCATGCATAGTTGAAACACCTGAAGTAGTTAAATCTAGTAAACTTATACAGGTAAGTATAGGTCAAGGTGATGGAGACACAAGGTGGAAAGGATGCCCTTGGAAGGCGCTACGGTTTTGAATGGACATAAAAATTATTATTTTCTGCATTCTTCAATAAATAAGGAGTTTAAAGTTAATTTAAGTATAAAGTTAATTTTAGTCTAAAGCTAATCTAAATATAAATACAAAATAAAAATAATTTATTTTGGATAAGTGGTTTAACTCTATGTTTCTTTTGTTACTGTTCTTGTAGTCAAGTTAGAAATTTTTCTAAAGATAAAGATTCTATAACTATTGGCATTGAACTATGTAATATTCCACAAATTTCTGAACATTGTCCAAAGAAAGATCCTTCTCTATTAATCAATACAGATATTTGGTTAAGTCTTCCAGGGTATGCGTCACATTTAATACCTAATGCAGGACATGCATAAGAATGTATTACATCACCGGATGATATTATAAATCTAACGTGTGTTAATTCAGGTAATAAAACTCTATTATCAACTTCTAACATTCTTAGTTGACCATCCTCAAGATCAGACTCTGGCACTAAATATGAGTCGAATTCTAACTCTTCATCATCGTCATTAGTAAAATCAGGATATTGATAGCTTCAGTACCATTGGTGTCCTTCTACAAATACGGTTAGTGAAGGGTCTGTAACTTCATCCATTAAGTATAGTAGTTTGAATGAGGGAAAAGCGATTAATATTAAAATTAAAGCGGGTGTAATTGTTCATATTAATTCAATAAGTGTTCCGTGGTTAAGATATTTGTTGCTAATAGGTGATTTAGCATAAACGTAATTTCTTATAACAGATACCATTATTCAGGCTACCCCAAATAATATTATTACAAGGTAAAACATTATGTTATCGTGTAATTCAACAAGAGCCTCCATTTGAGGACTTGCGCTATCTTGAAAATACACACCTCAGGGTTGAGGAGCGTCACAAAAAACAGTAAAGTAATTTAATAAATTCATCGCTTATATTAAGGTATTTAGTGTAAAAACCTCCATATGTATTATGTAAAGGAGTGTATCATTTTTTATATGTGTACGCTAGAAAAATACATGAGCAAAGGGTATTTATGCTATCTCTTTATTGTAATAACAATAGCTCCTACCATTGATAATAAAAGAATTATAGATGTAAGTATTAATCATATAGGATAAGCAGTATAAAGAATGTTACCAATAGTAGTAATATGAGAAGTTTCTGCTAATGCAGCATCTCATATATGAGAACTTATAAATGATAAATCATTATTGTAAGCCTCGGAGTTATAAGAATTTAGCCCATGACTTAGATCAAAATTACTTTTTTCATCTGCATTAGCAGTAACTTTATTTGAAGCTAAATCATAAACATATTGTTTAGCAACAAAATTATTAGGTAATAGCTTGAACAAGGTTAAATTGAATGTAACACCTATAACTGCGGCCAAAGGAATACTATTGTTATTATCCGTAACCAATTCAGATATTCTTACATTAATAAGCATTAAGATAAATAGAAACAATATGGAAACTGCTCCTACGTATACAAGTAGGTAAGAAAGACCTATAAAGTTAATACCTAGCATCATAAGATATCCTGCTATGTTAAGAAATAGTCCTATTAAAAACAAAACTGATACTATAGGGTTTTTACTAATAACAACGAGAATACCACATAATATAGAAAATATCGTAATTATATAAAGAAAATTATAACTCAATCCATTTGTAAAAGTTTCATTTAATATAAATAAATTTGACATAAACGTAAAATATTATTTTTTTACTCTCGGTTAAAAGTTATATTACACTAACATATTTGCTTATACTAAACATGCCAATTCCTGTATTCTAACCGTTAACGTGTTAGTTAAAATAGAGAAACGATAGTTAAGGAATAGGTGATTTGAACACCTAACCTACCGTGTGTAAAACGGTTGCTCTACCAATTGAGCTAATTCCTTTTGCATAAACTCATTATTAAATATATATGTATGTATTTATTTAATGTTTAGTTGTTGTAACGTTTTCTCTATTTTAAGCCAGAGGAGAAATTCGAATTCTCATTATTAATGCATGAAATTAATGTTCTAACCAATTTATAAATAAAATTTACATCTATATATTATAATATATATTTGTATTTTTACTTGCTTAATGGTAAAATAAAATATTACTAATACCTCAATCTAAATTCGATGGTGGGCGATTTTTTTTTTCTTATAAATAGAAGTTAATGTATTATCAGCCATTAAAATTAGTATTAATCACAGGTTTATCATTTTTTTTTTATTATATATTATAATGTATAAGTAATTTGTAGTGTGTGTAAAAATCTATTTTTATAGCGACAGGGTATTTGCCAGCCCTTTACCTAGGGTAGTGTATTAATATATAAAAGATAATTCATTTTATACCTTTTTAATTATATAATAATCTCTAAATATCTTATTTTTAAGCATATAATCTCTTAATGTAGCGTGACTAACTGCAAATTTTTGTGCGGCAGATCGAATAGAGTTATATGTATTTACTTCTTTAGTAATTACATTTTCTATAGTAATTTTTTGAGAAACAGCTAATAATCTATTAGCTTTAGCTAAAGGAGATAAAGTAGCGTTAATTTTAGCAGTCTTTAGGTTAAAAAGAGCAGACTTACTTAACTTTCGGAATTTATATTTGGCTAATGTAGTTTAAGTATGTTTGTAACCTAATGTAGAACCTGCTACTTTTAATATGTTATAATCAGGTTTAAACATATCAATATGGTATTGTTCTCTAGTAATAAGATCTATTTCACTACAAAATTCCAGAATTTCCAATCTAAAATTATTATGTCCGTGTGTTAATAAAGCATTGTATATCTTACTGTTTGAGATAGTAACTCTTTTCTTTAAATAATTAATTAATTGATAAATAATGAGAAAAACGCGTGCGGCTCTGTTAAATTTACTGAGCTACCTATATAACATTTATCGCTTAATTTGTTAACCCGCCTGTATATACCACTTTTCTTTTTTACCTCTTTTAATATAGTATTTTTATTAATAAGAACATTGTCGTAAACTCTTAAGCTTCTAGAGACATTATGTAATGATTTTATTAAATATACATTTACATTTGGTATTGCTATTGTTTTATCATTGAAAGTAGGGTATTTTAATGGTCTCCTATAAATTTTTAAATTATAGGGCATTTGAGAATATTTATTAAATGTGTTATGAATAATCATGAGCCTGAGGGGAAAATTGAATTCCCATTATTAATGCATGAAATTAAAGTTTTACCTATTAAACTACTCGGGCTTAAGTATTTAATATAAAACTTAATAAGGGTGGATATCCTGATTTGAACAGGAAACTTACTGTGCCACATACAGTTGTTCTACCTATTGAACTATACCCACCTTTGTTATTATTTTTTTTTAGTAAAACATATCTTTAAGACCCTTATGTTGGAGTGATTCGAACACTCATAGGTAAATACCA
>JAAIGE0100449107.1_pt1 | contig 10253 bp, 3 predicted proteins | sample 6487951 | NCBI WGS metagenome assembly JAAIGE01 (sample SAMN13974128, study PRJNA590717) | phyllosphere metagenome | biome: tomato field; feature: multiple bacterial spot infested tomato fields; material: tomato leaves; isolation source: leaves from tomato fields | host: Solanum lycopersicum ... | reverse complement strand
GGGCGGGGTGGTGTTGTTGGGCTCGCTCATGGGCGGGTCACCTTCATTGACGGGTGCGGCCCGAGAACTCGGATGGTTCTCTCCAAGACCGCATACCGGCAACGAAGCTTTGGAACGGGTGCCAGGACTGCACTGCGGCCCCCGCTGTCCCCAGTGAACGACATATCGCGCGCCGGGCCAACCGTCCGATCGAGCAAGTCGGCGTACGGGCGCAGCTCGGAAGCTTCGTGAACGGGACGTTTCGGGTGCGCTAAATGGACAATCTGAATTTGGATAGCATTACCTGGGAATGCTCTGATAGGCGTGTTGGGGTCGGATGTGGTGCCCCGTTACCGGGGGGGGCACCTTGGTCCGTTCGATCTCGCCTGCACGGATTCGATCCGTGACGGCCGCTCTGCTTTCGCTTGTTCTACTCGTTGTATGCGCGGTCGTGGCCGCGGATCCTGCGGCCGCTGCGGAACTCGCTCCCATCGCGGTGCAGGACCTGTCATCGCTGAGTCTCGCTTCTGCTGGGCCCGCCTTGGACACCAAGGCCCTCGAGTCGGCGAATGCGTTGAACGTCGCCGTTGCTGCCGTCACCGCCCCTGCTAGCCCCGCCGGGACGGAGCTGGTGAGCGGCGGAGCGCCACTGAATGGTGCACATCTAGCTACTGGCACATCCACGATCGAGATCTACGATTCTTCGAGCATCTCGGGAGCCGTGACATGGACTGTAGACGGGGCATCGAGCGGAACTACTACGGCGAGTCCACATCGTCTGTCACTCCCGTTCGCTATCGGTAGTCACAGCGTCAAGGCGCAATGGGGCACTGGATCTACCGCGAAGTCGTCTTCGGCGTCCTTCACGGCGGGACCGTGGTTGAGCTACGGCAGTGCGAGCAATCTATCCGGATCGAAGAATGTCGCTGCCCCGTTCCAGGTGACGCTGGCGAACGACAGCGGTGTGACAGGCGAGGTGACGTGGCTCCTCGACGATGCGTTTCTGGTGAAGACATCGGCCGCGCCTCATCAGGCCACGGTGGCGGTGGGATTGGGGCAACACAAGCTCAAGGCGAGGTGGGTAATTTCGGGTTCGACGACGGCCGAGGTGGTTGGTCAATTCGTCGTTCAGACGGACCTCACGTGGACGCCGCCAAAAAAGGTGGTTGAAGAGCCGAGCCCAGCGCTCGCCAACTTGTGGCTGTCGAGTGACAACCGTCGTGCGCCGAAGGATGGTCTTTACGACTGGTCTAAAGCTGGGTTTGGGGGAGGGGCCTCGCTGCCTGGTGACTCCAACGTTCGTGGGGAGAGTGCGTGCAACATCACCGCCGACACAATGCGCAATCAGTTTGGTGTGCGTGGCGACGATGGCAGCGATGACACGAACGGCATTCAGTCTGCGATAGATCAGGTGAAGAATCAGTGCTCTTCGTCCGGGAGCTTCACGGCGATGAGCCGAATCATCCTTCCGTCGGGAACACTCAACATATCTCGCGAGATTCACGTCGATGCTGACTACTTGCTGATCCGGGGGCAGGGGTCGGACCCGAGCACCGGTACCAACCTGGTCTATCGTCCGGATGCAAATACTCGATACGACACCATTTCTGCGGATGGCACTCGCTGGGATACAGACGCCATGACATCGGGGACCGCGAACGGGGGCTGGATTTGGCCCGGGCGCGGCATGTTCCGCGTGCAGACGCGACAGGTGGCGAGCCAGTATGTGTCCGCCTACGCCGCGGCTCCGGCAAATCGAAAGGATCTGTACGAGGGCACTATCAACGATCACTGGACAACCGGACTGACCCTCCGAGGTAAACCCGGAGACGCAAATTTCGCAGCGCGTAAGGGTGACACGGTCGTTTACCTGGACTCGGCAGCCTCCTTCAACAACCTTAAGGTAGGCGGCCTCGTTAACGTCATGGCAGCGAACACGACGAAGATGTACGCCGACATGCAGGTGTTCCCGACAACTGAAGCGCTCGATGCGCTATACATGCGGCAGCAAATCTTTATGGTCACATCCGGCGACCCCGACAACCGAACAATTACCCTCGACAAGCCGCTCGAGTATGACGTTCCGGTCACTTCTACGTCCGACGGGTCCACAGCCATCAACGGCACCGTGACGTCTTCGAAGGTTTCTCCGCTTGTTGATGCAGTAGTTGGCGTCGGATTTGAAAACTTCCGCATGACCCAGGCGGAGGACGGCTTGGACCCAACCATGGCGAGAGACAATTACGGAAATATGGACCCCGCTGGGGCCATGCACGGTGTCGTTTTCAAATGGGCTGCTAACTCGTGGGTGAAGGGCATCAGGGCTGAAATGGTCGGATCCCACCCAATCGTTACTGAAGACGCGGCCAATCTCTCCATAGTTGACAACTACTTCGATGGGTCGTGGAACAAGGGGAAGGGTGGCAACGGCTATCTACGCGGCTCGCGGGTCTGGGATTCCTTGTACGCAGGTAACACCCTTCGAGGCCTGCGCCACTTCGCATTCCAGTGGTCCGCATCGGGTAACGTCGTAGTCGGCAACTCGATGGATAACGACATCAACTTGCACGGCGGATACGAGCGAAACAATCTCTTTGAACTCAATGAAGTTGTCGTGCCATATGCTCACCGCTCGGGAAGCTGCTGGACAAATTGTGGTGGAGAAGGCGGGGAAAGTTCAGACACAAGTCAGTGGTTCCCGATCTGGTGGGCCGCAGGCAAGAAGGCGGTCAAGTGGTCTGGTGCCACCGGGCCGAATAATGTATTTTTTAACAACCACCTTCGTAAGCAAGTAGACAACGACACGACTAAATATCAAAACTTCTCGAGATACACTCAGGTTGGTCGCATTTATCAATTCGGAGTAGATTCGTCGGGTGCGTTCCATCACCTCGATGAGAATGGATCACCAATTGCTGACTGGTCCGGAAAGGAGGATGTCGACTTCGCGAACGGTCACGGTGTCAACGCGGCCAGAACCGACTCTCAAAGGTCGCTTTTCCTCAACGAGTTGACGCTCGACGGATATGCAGGACCCCACCCGCAGGAGCTTCGGCGGACTTGGGGTTGCTCGTGCTGGGACGGTCGCGGGATGGTCAATACCCGTCTGGCTGCTGATCCTGTGAATACGGCTACCGGGTCGCTTATGGAGAACTTCACCGATCTCTCGATCGCCGGCGTTGGCGCGGCTCTGAGTATGGAGCGTACGTACAACAGTTCAGACACCTCCGTGGGTGCATTCGGGCAGGGTTGGTCGTACAGTTACGGCGCGTACCTGGAAGCCCGCGCGGACGGAGCATTTTACTTTCACGAGCCAACGGGCGGTGTAACAAAGTTTGTAAGGGACGCGACAAGCGGTGCCTATTCCAGCCCAGACACGGGTGTTACTGCTTCGTTGCGGGATGAAAGCGCCGGCTGGGTCCTCGTTAGTCAATCCGGGCAGAAGATGACCTTCAACGCCTCTGGCAAGGTCATCGGCATCGCAGACGACCGCAGTCGGGGAGTTTCGCTCGCCTATAACTCAAACAACCAGTTGACGACGGTAACCGACACGCTCGGGCAGAAGTTCACCTTCACCTGGTCTTCATCCTCTACGCCATCAAGCATGCGTGTGCTGAAAGTCACTGGCTCCAACGGGCAGTCCGTGAGTTACGGATACACCTCGGGCCGGCTCACCAGTGTCACCGGTATCGATGCGAACGTGACGAGGTTTACATACGACGCTGGCGGTCGACTGAACGGTATCAAAGATCCACTCGGAAACACCACCGCGCAGACCGTATACGACGCCACCAGCGGGCGGGTGATAAGTCAAAAGGACGCAACTGGTGCTGAAACCAAGTTCGCTTGGGATTCCGCTACCGAGACTGCGACCATCACTAATCCGGACGGGTCGATCACGAAAGATGTCTACCGGGGTAACGTCCTCGTCTCACGGATTGGCTCTGACCAGCGAAGCGCAGACGTCTACTACGACGCGAACAATCACCCCGCGCTGGAAACCAATGAGGCTCAACAACGGACGCTGACGACCTTCGATGGTGCGGGCAACATGCTGTCGCGGACTCGTCCTGCTAGCGTCGTCGACCCAGTGGCGCGAACGGAAAGCTGGACTTACGACAACCAGAATCGCGAGCTTAGTCACACCAATTTTTTGGGTGGACGGTCGGAGACGACGTACGACGCAGCCGGAAACGTTGCTTCGCGAACCGATGAAAATGGTGCCGTACAGAAGTGGACCTACAACGCGCGGGGGCAAGCGCTAACCCACACGGATGCCCTTGGCAATGTCACCTCGATGACCTATGGCACTACCGGAAACCTGCTCAAGATCACAGACGCTCTCGGCAACAGCACGACATACTCATACGACGCAAGCCACAACAAAATTGCTGAGACGGATCCCCGAGGGAACGTGTCTGGCGCGACGGCCGCGACGAAGGAAGCTTTCACGAAGCACTGGACATACGACGCCTACGGTCGGGTACTGACGGAGACGGACGCGGCAGACAACGTAACATCACGCACTTACGATGCCCTGGGCCACTTGCTGACTGAGACCAAACCCGATGGTGGCGTGACGAAGTACTCATACGACAGCGAGGGACGAGTCTTGACGACGACCGATCCCGCAGGGAACGTTTCGACCAACGTCTACGACGGCGCAGGAAACCGGACCGCGATGATTGCGCCGGACGGGGCGCGGACGACGTGGACCTACGATGACCTCGGCCAGATGATCTCGTCGATCGATCCGATCGGTAGTGCAGCGGGAGCGAGCGATGCAGTTAAGGCCGCTCACACTACCGAATACAGCTACGACTCCGCGGGAAACCCGACGATCACGCGTATCCCAGATCCAAGCGCTCCCGGCTCCTACATCGCGACGGTCACGACCTACGATCAAGATGGTGAGCCGGTCGCAGTTACGGATCCCTCTTCCGGTGTGTCGACGACTGATTACGACGCGCTCGGTCGAAAGGTGAAGACCGTTGACCCAACCGGCGTGGAGAACACTTTCGCGTATGATCCAGCTGGACGTGTCATCACTTCATTCGAAAATGGCGTTAGTAAGACCTTTGCGTACGATCTCGCAGGGCAAATGACGGCAATGGCGGTCGGCAGCAATTCCGCCACTACCTACACCTACGATGCTGCGGGGCGAAAGGCAAGCGAGACGGCACCGCTCGGGAACGTGGCCGGCGCTAATGCCACGTCGTACCGAACGCTCGTCTCCTACGATCGCGTGGGCAATGTCATCAGTACTACTGGTCCGCTTAACCGGACGATCAGTCAGTCTTTCGATGCGAGCAATCATCTTGTGAAGGTGACGGATGCTTCAGGCCAGGTAACCACTTACGAGTACGATGTAATGGGGCGCGTTAGCAAGGTTACGGACGCAACTGGCGCAATAACCCAGTTCGCGTTCAATGCGACTGGTCAACTGGCAACGAAAACAACGCCCAACGGTGGTGCCTACAAATACACGTATGACAACACCGGGCGCATAACAGAACTGCTGACGCCGCTAGGAAAGAAAACGACATATGCGTACGACCTGGCAGGTGCCTTAACTTCCACCGTCGTGCCCCGCGGGTCCATCGCATACACCTACGACGCTGCGGGACGCCGAACAGGTGAGAATTACTCAGACGCTACTCCTGACTCGACAATGACGTTTGATAAGAGCGGGCACCCTTTGACCGTCGTCTCGGGGGGAGCCACGACGCGTTACGCGTACGACCTCGCTGGGCGAACTACCTCAATCGCACGACCGAACGGAAAGTTTGACTACAGTTATGACCAATTTGGGCGCTTGCAGAAACGAACACTGCCTGATGGTCGCACGCAATCTCTCAACTGGAACGCGCAAGGCGTAATCTCCTCAAGTGACACTGTGGCTAGTTCCACGCAGAACACGGTTTCGTACACTTGGGACGCGAACGGTAACGTAACTGCGGCAACTCGTTCAAACGGGCCCTCCACGTCGTACTTGTACGACGCCGCGGATGAGCTTGTCAGCATGCAGACCAAGAATGGTGCAACGACCGTCGCAGCTCAGACCATCTCCTGGGATAGGACCGCGAGACCGATGGCTGTCACGACCACTATCGGCAGTACCTCGAAAAGTGCGATTTATGGGTACGATTCGCTCGGACGGCTGACGTCATCCTGCACGCCGACAAGCGGGACGACCTGCCTGTCGTCGTCTCCTACGACAGCCTTCACTTACGACCTGCAGGGGAACCGAACGTCGGTCGTCGATAGCGTCACTGGAACCGCAACGTCCACCTATGATGCGGATGACCGATTGGCCAGTACGGCTGACGGCGCTGGCACTACTTCATTCACCTATACGGACGACGGTGCGTTGTCCTCTGTCGTAGGCCCGTCAGGTACTACGACATATGCCTACGGCCTAGACGGCAATCTGTACAACGCGGTGCTCCCATCGGGCAAGCAGCTGAGTTTTGCGTACGACGACCTCGGCGACCGGATCGAGGCTAAGGTAAACGGCGTATCCAATTCGAAGTGGACGTGGGACACACTTGGCCGCATTGCCACTCGAGTAAATGAGTCCGGCGCTGCCACACATCGCTGGTTCGCAGACCCAATCTCCGCAAGCGGATCCGCACTATCCGACGTGTCAAGCGCGGGTGAGGCGACATGGTTGATCAACGACTACCAAGGTTCAATCATCGCCTCGACGAAGACAGGCGCGTCGACCGGCACTGCGCGTTACGACTCGTACGGCAACACGACTTCTGCAACTGGTGCGATGAGCACCCAGCCACTCCGGTACGTAGGTCAGTACTTCGATTCGACTCTCGGGCTCTACGACTTGCGAGCGCGAGACTACTCCGCGGTCATGGGCCGATTCTTGCAAGTTGATCCTCAGCCACCCGCTGACGGGCAGATGCATATGAGTACATACAGCTACGCGTATAATCAGCCCACCTATGAGGACGACCCGACTGGGCGGTGCCCAGACGGGCTAGCTGCGATGAAGTGCTCAAAGAATGTGCTCGGAGCCGCAGTCAGAGCAGCGGCCGCGGCACCTCCTTCGATCGGGGTGATTCAGAGTCTGATGGGCGGATCTAGCAGCTACGCCAGCGCAGGAAGTAGCGGAGGCGGACGATCGTATGATCGCACCAGTCGTCGCGAATCGCCCCCGCAGATATCTTCGAGCGCCTGGCTATCGAAGAACACGCCCGGAGCGCTCCCGGAGAGCTCAAGAGAAGCTGTCAAATGTAGCTCAGCAGAGAGCGGCTCGTCGAACTCGGCTGGTGACTATCGGGGGCCCACATGGGACAAAATCTCGAGCAATTGGGATCGGACGTGGTCCAACTTCTTCGATAATGAGGAGTCGCGCTCTTGGGCGGAGGGGGGCGATTGGTTGAGTAAGAATGGGAGCGCCGGTTTGGCCGTCAACGGTTGCGCCATCCAGTGCGTGCAGTTTGGTGCCGGGACGAGTGGATGGACTTTCGGTTACGGGGTAGGTCCCGATATCGGTGTCTCGGGTCAGGCGGGAGTCCAGTTCGGCAGCAACTCCGGGTGGTCGGTCACGGGGGAATGTACTGTTGCGGCAGGTCCGGTGGGAGTGAGCTTCGAAGGTGGAGTTGGCCAAGGCCCAACGTTCCCGGTGGGCGGCGGCGTGGCATATTCAGCTGGCGCTGAGGCTGGGTGCGCGGGCTGGTTGAAGTACGAGGGGAATTGGCCGTGGTCCGGATAATGCGTGGAGAGAGCCGGTCCCGGTAATGTACGACGTTTTCAGCAGGTTGTTTGTCCATATCGGTGCATTCTCGATGGTTGTCGGTGCACTACTCTTTGTGTTCGACTCATATTTAACCGGGAAGATTCGATCGAGCCTCGATGGTACTCCTGGCATTCCGTTCAGGCGTACCGTTGTCCGGAAAGCGAGGCCCAGTGGTTTGATCCTCGCGGCCGTAATGGCGTGGTGTATATCCGCCATATTCCTCGTTCAAGCGTTTCGCGGAGTAGTCTCTGGTCCCAGACCGATACCTGATAGTTGGGAGTCGCGCGGAACGATAATATCGATCGCGGGAATCATCCTCGGGATTGTATATCTCGTTCTAGTCGTGCTTTCGTTTTGCTTCCGTCGACGACTATGGCGCGTCTCCGGTCGCGAAAATACCGAGCGACCAAATTCGGTTGTCAGGCCGTTGGTTCTCGTTTCTCTCTGCGTCGTAGCCGCCATGCTTTCCATCGCTATGGGCGCAGCCGGGTTAATTCGCCCCTAGATGGTGGCTGTCCGGCTATCCCCGACGCGAGGCCTTCGACTCCGCACCTAGGTCATGAATCCCGCGTCTGCATTTCCTGGAAGCTCCGGCTGGGAGTCGCTCTGACATGCCTAGGCTCGCTCCACTCCTGAAGGGGGGTGATTGGCTGTGGGTCAACACATTGGCACGTGTGAACCCGAACAGGCTGGCTCATCGGCTTGAATACGTGACGTGGCGGTGGCCAATATTTCCTGAAGGAGTTCCGTGATTAGCAAAGGTCCGAGCACCAGTACGGAGTTCCTCGCTGAACTTGAAGCCGACTCGGAGTTCCAGCGCCGAAGAGCAGCTCACGAGGCTGAGTTCGCAGAGCGCCGCGCAGCCCTCATTGCAGCTCAGGCTCCGATCCTCGAGGACCTCCGCGCCGCGGGGTTTGATGTCGAGTCTGTGTGGGACTTCGTCAATACGAGTGAGCCTTATCCCGGTGCGTTGCCGATTCTTCTCGCGCATCTCAAGCGAGGTGGTTATCCGGATCGTGTGATGGAGGGTCTCGGACGGGCGCTGGCGGTGAAGCCGATGGTCGCTCATTGGGACGAACTGGTCGAGTTGTACCAGAATCCACGCTCGCCGGGTGAAGAGACGGGAGTGGCTGTGGCGCTGGCGGCGTGCGCGACAAAGGCTCAGTTCGACCAGTTGCTCGCTTTGGCTTCAGACGATTCACGGAACTCTACCCGGCTGTTTTTCCTCAGGCCACTGAAGCAGATTGATCGTGTGCGGGGGATAGCCTTCGCCGCAAGCCGCGTGGACGACCCTGTTCTCGGGAAAGAGGCGACTCACATCATGAAACAAGCAGACGCCGCCCAGCGGCGCCGAGAACGACGCAACGCGTAGCCGGCGTCACGTGCGGACGCGAGTTCGTGGGCGTGATCGTCTTCTCGGAGAGTGGAGTCGCGATGGGAGATGGCGCTATCGCACATGCGCGCAACTTGTTCGAGTAAGACTCGTGTGGTGGGCCCGGAGGGGCTCGAACCCTCGACCCGCGGATTAAAAGTCCGATGCTCTGCCAACTGAGCTACAGGCCCTCGACTCCCAGCCTAGCGGGCGCGAGGAGCTCCGCTGTCCTCATCGGCGGGAGCGGGCCACGATCCAGAAGAGGTACGCGCCGCCGACCACGGCGGTGAGGAGACCGACGGGGATCTGCAGGGGCGCGAGGGCGCGCTGGGCGATGACATCCGCCACGAGGAGCACGGTGGCGCCGGTGACCGCCGAGCCGATCACCGGGATCCCGCTCGTGCCCATCGCCCGTCGCGCGAGCTGGGGAGCGGCGAGGGCGATGAACCCGATCGGGCCCGCGACCGAGGTGGCCGTGCCGGTGAGGAGGGCGGCGACGATCACCAGGATGAGACGGACCCGGCCGGTGCGCACGCCGAGCGAGCGCGCGGTGTCGTCGTCGAGCTCGAGGGCGCGGTAGTCGCGGTGCACCGCGATCAGCACGGCGCTCAGCACGCCGAGGGACGCCAGCAGCAGCACGACGTCGTTCGCGGATGTCGCGGCGAGACTCCCGTGCAGCCATTGCGTCGCGTTGCGGGCGATGTCGATCGGCGCGCGCGTGAGCAGGTAGTCGTTGACGGCGGCCAGCAGAGTCGACAGGGCGATGCCCGCGAGGATCGTCCGCTCGCGCGAGATGCCCACGCTTCGGGCGATGGCCATGACCACGACGACGGTGAGCAGACCTCCGGTCCAGGCGCCCACGGCGGGCGAGGCCGGGGGAGCGATCAGCGTCAGGCCGATGAGCGCGCCGGTTGCGGACCCGGCGCTGAAGCCGACGATGTCGGGACTCGCGAGCGGGTTGCGCGCGAGCGTCTGGAAGACGGCGCCGGCGAGGCCCAGAGCCGCGCCGATCCGCACCTGCCGCATCCCTTCCATCGGACGACCGATCATGCCCGACATTCCGCGTGGCCACGGCATGACGATCGCGTGCGCGCCGCATGGCCGTGGCGCTGGAACTGCTGCGCTCGCCCGAACTCGACGCGCTGC
>JAAIGE0101238980.1_pt1 | contig 10255 bp, 10 predicted proteins | sample 6487951 | NCBI WGS metagenome assembly JAAIGE01 (sample SAMN13974128, study PRJNA590717) | phyllosphere metagenome | biome: tomato field; feature: multiple bacterial spot infested tomato fields; material: tomato leaves; isolation source: leaves from tomato fields | host: Solanum lycopersicum ... | reverse complement strand
TGCGCGATTAATCTGACCTTAATGTTCGGCGCATAAGTTGCAGCCTGGAACAACATCAGGAGAACCCCGTGCCGCTTACCCTGCCAACCCCGCCCTGCCGGCCAGGCCACGTGTCCGCCGCGGGCGACGATCGGGCCGACGGCCTGGACGGTCTCGAACTGGTTCCGCCGGGACATCCCGCGCGGCCTGCGCTGGAAGCCTTCATCGGCGCGCAATTTGCCCGCACGTACGGGGCGCGGCTGGCGCATTTCTGCCACACGCTGGCCGGACACCGCGATGCCGACGGGACGTGGGTCGCGGCGCTGGGCTACACGCCGGCCGCGGATGCCGGCCTGTTCCTCGAGCAGTACCTCGATTTGCCGGTCGAGACCGCCATCGCCGGGCACGTCGGCCATCCGGTCGCGCGCGCCGACGTGGTCGAGGTCGGCAATCTGGCCGCCATCGACGCCGGCGCGGGACGCAGGCTGATCGTGGCCATGACGCGCCACCTGCACCGCCAGGGCCTGGCCTGGGTCACCTTCACCGCCACCCGCGCGCTGCTCAATTCGTTCGCGCGGCTGCGGTTGACGCCGTCGGTGCTGGCCGAGGCCGATCCGGCGCGGCTGGCGGACGCCGGGCGCGGCTGGGGCACGTACTACGCCACCCATCCGCAAGTCATGTTCGGCAATATCGGATTCGGCCATGACCATCTGGCGCGCTAACCAGTCCAGCGCCGGCGCCGTGCTGGCGGGGGCCGATTTCTCCTGGAGCGGCGACATGCTCGACGACCGCGTGAACACGCTCGCGCGGCTCCTGCGCGCCACCTGCCGCCCGGGGGCGGCGCTGGCGATCCTGGCCGACAACGGGCCGGACTGGATCGCGGTCGACCTTGCCGTGCACGAGGCCGGCATGACGCTGGTGCCGCTGCCGGGCTTTTTCACGCCCGAACAATGGCGCCACGCGCTGGCGGCGGGGGCGGTGGAAGGCATGTTCTGCGCCGACCCGCGCCATGCGGCGCTGCTGGGCTTCGGCGAGCGCGCCGGCGCGACGGGCGCGCTGGCGCTGCACCTCGGCCCGCGGCCGGCGCCCACCGTGCCTCCCGGCGTGCAGAAGGTCACCTTCACCTCCGGCACCACGGCCCAGCCGAAAGGGGTGTGCCTCGGATCGGCGCAGCAATGGGAACTGGCGCGCGTGCTGGCCGGCGAACTGGCGGCGCTGGACATCCGCCGCCACCTCAACCTGCTGCCGCTGGCGGTGTTGCTGGAAAACATCGCCGGGGCCTACACCGCCTTGCTGTCGGGCGCGGCGACCATCTGCCTGCCGCTGGCCCAGACCGGCCTGCGCGGTGCGGCCTCGTTCGACCCGGTGCTGTGCCTGGACACGATCGCGCGCACGCGCGCCGAAAGCGTGATCCTGCTGCCGCAGATGCTGCAGGCGCTGGTCGCGGCGGCGCGCGCGGGCGACAGCCGCCTGCACACGCTGAAGTTCATCGCGGTCGGCGGCGCCAGGACGCCGCCGGCCCTGATCGAGGCGGCGCATGCCAAAGGCTTTCCTGTGTACGAGGGCTATGGCCTCTCGGAGTGCGGTTCGGTCGTCTCGCTGAACCTGCCCGGGCAGGCGCGCCACGGCAGCGCCGGGCGCCCGCTGCCGAACCGGCAGGTGCGCATCGCCGCGGACGGCGAGATCGAGGTGGGCGGCGGCGCGATGGCCGGCTACCTCGGCGGGCCGGCCCCGGCGCCGGATGCCTGGATCGGCACGGGCGACCTGGGCCGTCTCGACGCCGACGGCTATCTCCATGTCGACGGCCGCAAGAGCAATGTGCTGGTGACCGCGTATGGCCGCAACGTCTCGCCCGAGTGGCCCGAGACGCTGTTGCTCGGCACCGGCGTGGCGGCCCAGGCGCTGGTCGTGGGCGAGGCGCGTCCTTTCCTGGCGGCGGCCATCGTGCCGGCCCATCCCGACCTGCCCGACGCCGCGATCGCGGCCGCCGTGGCCGGCGTCAACCGCGCATTGCCGGATTACGCGCGCATCGGCGCCTGGTTCCGCAGCGCGCCGTTCGGCGAGGCCGACGGCACCGCCACCGCCAACGGGCGCCTGCGCCGCGCCGCCGCGCGCGCGCGCTGCGCCCCCGAGATCGACCGACTGTATCTTTGATGAAGGAGCAACCCATGCAGTTCTATGACATCCTGTGCCAGCGCACCGGCCCCGACCGCCAGCGATTGTTCGATGTTCCGGTCATCGGCGACGCGCTGCGCGGCGACATCGACCGCGGCCAGTACGTGGCCTTCCTGACCCAGGCCTATCACCACGTCAAGCACACGGCGCCCCTGATGATGGCCTGCGGCAGCCGCCTCGGCGACGAATACGGCTGGCTGCGCCGCGCCGTGGCCGACTACATCGAGGAAGAGATCGGGCACGAGGAATGGATCCTGTCCGACATCGCGGCCTGCGGCGCCGATCCCGACGGCGCGCGCCGTTCGCGTCCGCATCCTGCCACCGAGGTGATGGTGGCCTACGCCTATCACCAGATCGACCGCGGCAACCCGGTCGGCTTCTTCGGCATGGTCCACGTCCTGGAGGGCACGAGCACCGCGCTGGCGACCCAGGCCGCCGGGACGATCCGCCAGGCGCTGGGACTGCCGCAGGACGCGTTCAGCTACCTCACCTCGCACGGCAGCCTCGACCTGGAACACGTTGCTTTCTTCGAAGGCCTGGTGAACCGCCTCGAGCGCGAGGCCGACCGCGAGGCGGTGGTCGATTGCGCGCGCATGATGTACCGCCTGTACGGCGACATCTTCCGCGGCCTGCCCCGGCGCGCCGATGCGCTGGCGGGGGCCTGAGATGGGCGGCCACATGTGGCGCCTGGTCCTCACCGGCGCGTCGGGCGGCATCGGCCAGGCCCTGGCCGAGGCGCTGGCGCCGCGCTGCGCCGCGCTGCTGCTGGTCGGGCGCGACGGCCCCGCGCTGGAAGCGCTGCGCGCGCGGCTGGGCCCCGACAAGGTCCGCGTCGTCCAGGGCGACCTGACGCAGGACGCGACGCTGGCCGCGGTGGAGGCCGCAGCCAGGGCGATGGGCGGCGCCGACCTCCTGATCAACAATGCGGGCGTCAACGCCTTCCACGATTTCGCGACCCAGGAGCCGGCGGCGCTGCGCGCGCTGCTGGACGTGAACCTGCTGGCGCCGATGCTGCTGACCCAGCGCCTGTTGCCGCAACTGCGCCAGGCGGGGCGCGCCCAGGTGATCAATGTCGGTTCGCTGTTCGGCTACCTGGGCTATCCGGGATTCGCGGGCTATTGCGCCAGCAAGGCCGGCCTGCGCGGCTTCACCCAGGCGCTGCGGCGCGAGCTGGCCGACACCGGCATCGCGGCGCGCCATTTCATCCCGCGCGCGACCCGCACGCCGATCAACGCGGGCGCGGTCGATGCGCTCAACGCCGAAATGGGCGTGGCGGTGGACCAGCCGGGCGACGTGGCGCGCCAGCTGCTCGATTTCCTGGACGGGACTGCCTGGGAACGCAAGGCGGGGTTGAGGGAGGCGCTGCTGGTGCTGGTCAACCAACTGCTGCCGTCCTTGCCGGACCGCGCGATCCGCGGACAGCTCGCCATCATCCAACGACACATGCCAGGCCAGTCCTGGCGCAACAAGAGGAGTGCATCATGAATACCAGCAGGTTCTTTTTCGTCGCCATCGGCGTGTGGATGGCCTTGTCGGGGCTTGCCCTGACCGCGCTGGCCGCCCCGGCCGACGATGCGATCGGTGCGCTGCAGCAGCGCTGGGAGCAGATAAAATACCGCAGCGCCGCTGGCGAGCAGGAGCGTGGTTTCGCCGCCCTGACGGCCGAGGCCGACGCGGCGCTGGCGCGCCACCCCGACAGCGCGCCGCTGCTGATCTGGCACGGGATCATCGTGGCCAGCCATGCAGGCGCCAAGGGCGGCCTCGGCGCGCTCGGCCTGGCGAAAGACGCCCGCAAGGACTTCGAGGCCGCGCTCAAGCGCGATCCGCAAGCCCTGGCCGGATCCGCCTACACCAGCCTCGGCAGCCTGTATTATCAGGTGCCGGGCTGGCCGATCGGCTTCGGCGACGACCGCAAGGCGCAGGACCTGCTGAAGCAGGGGCTGGCGCTCAATCCCGACGGGATCGACGCCAACTACTTCTACGGCGACTACCTGTACCGCAAGGGCGACCTGGACGGCGCCGAGCGTTACCTGCGCAAGGCGTTGCAGGCGCCGCCCCGTCCCGGGCGCAAGCTGGCCGACGAGGGCCGCAGGAGCGAGGCCGAAACGCTGCTGGCGCAGGTCGCGGCCAAGCGCAAGTAACGGTGCATAGCCGGGAAGGGATGGGATGAGGATATTGCTGGTAGAGGACGACGCGTCGCTGGCCTCGGGCCTGCGGCTGGCGCTCGAGCGCGCCGGCTACGCGCTCGAGCATGTGGAGGATGGCGTGGCGGCGGTGGCGGCGCTGGCGCACAACGGCTTCGATCTGGCCATCCTGGACCTGGGCCTGCCGCGCCTGGACGGCGTCGCGGTGCTGGAGCGGGTGCGGCGCGGCGGCAACGCGCTGCCGGTGCTGGTGCTGTCGGCGCGCGACGCCGTGCGCGACCGCATCGCGGCGCTCGACCTGGGCGCCGACGACTACCTGACCAAGCCGTTCGACGTCGACGAGCTGCTGGCCAGGGTCAGGGTGCTGGAACGCCGGCGCGCCGGCCTGCCGGTCAACCAGCTGCGCTTCGGCGACCTCGAGCTCGACCTGGCCGCGATGTCGGTCAGCTGGAAGAACGCGCGCATCGAGCTGCAGCACCGCGAATTCATGCTGCTCAAGCGCCTGGTGGAACAGCCGAACAAGGTCTTCAGCCGCGCCGAGCTCGAGGAATCGCTGTATGGGTGGGGAGAGGGCGTGGCCAGCAATGCGATCGACGTCTATGTGCACCACGTGCGCCGCAAGACCGATCCGGACCTGATCAAGACCGTGCGCGGCCTCGGCTACCGGATCGGGCAGCCCGCCGCATGAGGGCCCGCCGCTATTCCATCCGCAGGCGCCTGATCCGGCGTACGATGGTCTGCATGCTGCTGATTCTTGGCGGCATCTCGCTGGTCGCGCACCTGTTCGCGGGGCACGAATCCGAAGAATTCTTCAGCGCGCGCCTGGCCAGTTCGGCGCGCGTGCTCGAGAGTCTCGTCGCGCACCAGCTCGACACCGCGACCATCGCCGCGCCGATCGAGATTTCGATCCCCGGCCAGGTCGGCCATCACGGCGGAGCGAGCGCCTACGGCCATCCCTACGAACACAAGATCGCGTTCCAGGTCTGGAGCGCCGAAGGCCGGCTGCTGGCCCGTTCGGCATCGGCGCCGGTGACGCCGTTCGCTCCCCTGGCGGCAGGCTTCAGCAGCAAGCGGGTGGACGGCGACCTGTGGCAGGCCTTCGCGCTGCGCTCGGGCGGCGTCTGGGTCCTGGTCGCCGAAAAGGACGAGGTGCGCGAAGAGATGGTCGAACAGCTGGCCGCCTCGGTGCTGGGGCCGGTGGTGGTCGGCGGCCTCCTGCTGGCGCTGGCGGTCAACCTGGTGCTGTCGGCCAACCTGGCGCCGCTGCGCGGCCTGGCCGATGCGATCGCACGGCGCGAGCCGGAGTCGCTGGCCCCGGTCGAGTTGTCCGACCTGCCCGAGGAGCTGGCGCCGGTGGTCGACGAACTCAACAGCCTGCTGGCGCGCGTGCGCGCCGCCTTCGAACGCGAGCAGCAGTTCATCGACGCCGCCGCGCACGAAATCCGTACCCCGATCGCCGCCGTGCAACTGCATGTGCAAAACGCCCTGCGCGCGGCCGACGCCGCCGAACGCGACGGGTCGCTGGACGAGGCGGTGCGTGCGCTGCGGCGCACCACCCAGCTGGCCGAGCAGCTGCTGACGTTCAGCCGCCTGGCCTCCGGCACCGACCTGGCGCTGCGGCGCCGGGTGTCGCTGGCCGAGGTCTGCCGCGAGGTGATTGCTCTGGAGGAGCCGCTGCTCGACCGCCGCGGCCAGTCGCTCGGGCTCGACGCCCCCTGCGACTGCGCGGTCGCCGGGGATCCGTATCGCCTGCAGCAACTGCTGCGCAACCTGATCGACAACGCCTCGCAGCACGGACTGGCGCAGGGCGACGTCGACGTGTCCATCGCCTGCGGCGACGGGGTGGCGCTGCTGCGGGTGGCCAACGACGGCGCGCCGGTGCCCGATCATGAATGCGAGAACGTGTTCCGGCCCTATTACCGGCTGAGGCCGGGCGGCGGGCAGGGGGCGGGGCTCGGGCTGAGCATCGTCAGGGAAATCGCCGGCCAGCACGGGGCCACGGTCGCGCTCGCGCGCAAAGCGGATGGACAAGGCTGCGTGGTCACCGTGGCGTTTCCGGCATGGGTAGCGGAGTGATCCCGGGATGCAAGTCTGCTCACGGTGTTGGTCACTGATCCAGATCAAGGGAATATGGATTTCTTCGGCAAGTGGCGCCTGCCGCGCGTCTAAGTAATTTCACTTCATCTCTTGTTTCACCGAAGGGAGTTCATCATGGAAAAGATTTCCATCGAGCTGACGCTCGTCAGCGCCTGCTTCGTCGGCGAGTGTGCCTATAACGCGCATGGCGGTTGCCACGCGCGGGCGATCACGATCGGGAACGGGGTGCATCCGGGATGCGACACCTGCCTGACCGCGACGCCGCATGCCAGGTCCACGGAGCGCCGCGCCGGCGTGGGCGCCTGCAAGATGTCGGCTTGCTGGCATAACGACGACTACGAGTGTACGGCCGAAGAAATCGTGGTCGGCCACGGCGCCGAAGGAGCCTGCTGCCTGACGTTCCAGCAGCGCGCGCTTCCCGCGGCGCCGGCGCGCGACCGTCCGCATACCTGAAGCCGCCGGGAGGGCGCCCTCGCGGGCCGCCCCAGGGCAGGCAGGATGCGGTCGCCCACGTCCGGGGCCGCCTGCGCATCCCGATCGGCCTGCGTTCGTGGGCCCGTGGGCAGACCACACCGTGGCGGGTGGAGCGGCGCTGATTCATGCCGGCGGTCGCCAGCGCAAGCCCACGGCATGCGCGCCCGCGCGCGGCGGCGCTTTCAGCAGGTCGATCAGATCGGGGTCGCGCCGGTAGATGTCGTCGGCGAACAGCACGCGCCCATGCCGGTCGGTCATGGCGGTGGCGTAGAAGAGGATGACGGGCACCGGCGCCGGCAGCGGCACGACCAGATTGCGCCCGCCCGCGATGGCGGCTTCGACGCCGCCCGCGCGCCACGCCGGCGCCGCGTCGAGCACGAAATGCGCCAGGCCGACCGGATCCTCGACCCGGATGCAGCCATGGCTCAGGTCGCGCCGCGCGCGGCCGAACAGGGCCGGCGTTGCGGTGCCGTGCAGGTAGATGTTTATCGGGTTGGGCAGCGCGAACTTGACCGCGCCCAGCACGTTGCGTGGCCCGGGCCGCTGGCGCAGCCTGAGCGCGCCGGAGCGCAGGCCCGCCAGCAGCGCGCCGCCGGACGCCGGCGCCGCCGTCCCGGACGGCCCGAGCGCCTCCATGTCGTTGTCGCGCAGGTAGGCGGGGTCGCGCGCGATCCTCGGCACGATCTCGCCCATCAGTATGCTGCGCGGCACGTTCCAGTAGGGATTGAACTCGACGTGGCGCATCTGGCCGAGGAACTGGGGCGTGGGCGTGCCGGCGGCCTTGCCGACGATGATGCGCATCTCGAGCGGTGCGGCCGACCCGCCGCGGTCGAACGCCCACAGGCGGTAGGCCGGCAGGTTGACGACCACGGCGGGTCCGTCCGGCAGGCGCGGCAGCCAGCGCAGTCGCTCCAGCGTCAGCGCGAGCTGGTCGACCCGGTGTTCGAGCGGGACCGCCAGCGCCTCCAGGGTGGCCGGCCCCGGCACGCCATCCGGCGCCAGGCCATGGCGCATCTGGAAACGGCGCAGCGCCTGCGCCAGCGCCTCGGTGTAGCGGTCGGCGTCGTGTGCGGATGCCTCGGCGCCGGGAGCCAGGTCGCCCAGCAGCAGCAGGCGCTCGCGCAGCTGCGCGGCGCCGTCGTAGCGGGCGCCGGGCGCCAGGCCGGATGCGGCGACCGGCGGCAGCGCGAAGGGTCCAGGAGCGCGGCGCGCCAGCTCCCGGTAGTGGCGCAGCGATGCGCGCACCCGCTCATAGGGAGCAATGGCGGGCGCGGCGTCGCGCACCGCCTGTGCCAGCCGTCCCTCGCCGGCCGCCGCCGCGAGGTGGCGCGCGGCATCGAACGGGGCCGGGTCGCCGTAGCGCGCCCGCCTGGATGGGGGGATGCGGCCGCCATGCAGGTCGGTCACGAAGGCGCGCATGGCCGCACCGAGGTCGCGTTCGAATTGCGCCGCCGCGTCGGGCCCATCGATTTGCGGCATGCGGCGCGCCAGCGCATCCAGGCCGTAATGCGCCGGATCGAGGCCGTCGTCGGCGGCGCCCGCGAGCAGGCCGAGCGCAGAGCGCGCAAGCGCTTGCCCGTCCGCCAGCCACGCGGGTTCTTGCGCTTGCGCTTGCGCCGGCGCAGGCCGGCAGGCATCGCCGGCGCCCGCGGCGCACGGCGCCTGGGCGGCGCCCGGCAGGCGCGCCGGCACGGTGGCCCACGCCGACGGCGGGAGCAGGGTGAGCAGGGTGAGCAGGGCGTGCAGAATGCGGCCGGCGCGGGCGGCAACGCGCGGCAGTTGCGGTCGCGCCATGGCCGACTCGCAAAATGCTGCGGCTAGCGCGGCGACGTCCGCGCGTCTGCCCCGCCAAGCGCCTTGCGCAGCGCCGCCGCCTGGCCGATGTTCTGTTCGCGTTCCAGCACCTGGCGCGCGCTCAGCGCCTGGCCATAGTAGGCATCGGTCAGGCCCTGGTTGAAGCGGATGTCCTGGATGGCAACCGTCAAGGCATTCGCGAACAGCCCCTTGGACCCGGACCAAGCCACGATGTCGCCGCCTGTCGACCCCTCCGCCAGGCGCGCATAAGTGACGATCGTCAATCCGGCGTCGGCGCTGATCGAAAAATTGTTCTTGCTGCGGAAGTGGTCGACCGCGCGCTGGTTCATGAGGACGAAGGCCACCGGACCGGTCTCGGCGCCGGCCTGCAGGCCGATGCCGATGGCTCCGGTGTTGAAGAATGCGGGGTCGCCCCAGCTGCCGTCGGCGCGGCGCGCCAGCAGGACGCCGGCGCCGCCCTCCGCGCCGACCCCCAGCGCGGCGCGCCCGTAGCGGGGAAGGATGTAGACGCCGCGTGCGCGCTTGAGCAGCGCGGCCAGCTTGGGATCCGCGGCCATCGTCTGGGCGGCCCTGGCGGCATCGTCGACGTGGCGGGCGGCCGTCTGCTTGCGCTGCGCCTCGGTGGCGCCGGTTACGGTGGGCTGCGCGTCGGGCGCGCCGGCGGTGGATGCCGGGGCCTGCGCGAACGCAGGCAGCGCCGTGCACAGCACGGCGAGCAGGACCCGGCGCAGACTCCGGCGCGCCCGCGACGGCGGGAGCGGGGGACGTGCGCGGACGTTATCGGGCGTGGGGGGCATGGATGGGTTCATGAAAACCTCCGGAGTCAGGGGTGCCGCGCGGTGCGCGCCAGAGGTGCAGGATAGTCGGGGAGAACGACGACGCCTTGATGTCGCTCAGTTGGATATTTGCGTTGTCCGTTTGAGGCAACCGATCGTGCCGACAGCCGCGCGGCGGCGTCGCCTCATTCGCTTCATTGATCCACGCTAAATGCGCGCCTGTGCATTTCGCGCCTGGCGCCGGTCTATCTTCTTCAGGGCCGATGCGCGGGAGGAAATGTGGACGAGGTACAAATGCGATCCGAAGCGGCCGGAGCGCGGCCGGCCGCCGCCGAGCCTGGGCCGCCGCCCGCTTGGCGGCGCTGGCGAACGCGCATCGCCGCCGCGCTGCTGGCCGCGCTGGTTGCCGCCGCCGGCCTGTATGCGTGGCGCGCCACCCGTCCGGCCGCGCCCGGCGCCGGCTTCGTCAGCGGCAACGGCCGCGTCGAGGCGGTCGAGGTCGACGTCGCGACCGAGCAGCCGGGCCGGGTCGCCGCGGTGCTGGTGGACGAAGGCGACCTGGTGCGGGCCGGCCAGGTGGTGGCCCTGATGGACCTGGCCACGCTGCAGGCCGAGCGGCTGGAGGCGCTGGCGCGTGAACGGCAGGCGCGCGACGCCGTGGCCGAAAGCCTGGCGGCGCTGGCCATGCGGCGCAGCGACGAGGCCGCGGCGGCGGCGCTCGTGGTCCAGCGCGAGAGCGAGCTCGACGCCGCCCGGCGCCGCCTGGCGCGCTCGGCCACGCTGGCCGAGCGCGGG
>JAAIGE0100368448.1_pt1 | contig 10256 bp, 9 predicted proteins | sample 6487951 | NCBI WGS metagenome assembly JAAIGE01 (sample SAMN13974128, study PRJNA590717) | phyllosphere metagenome | biome: tomato field; feature: multiple bacterial spot infested tomato fields; material: tomato leaves; isolation source: leaves from tomato fields | host: Solanum lycopersicum ... | reverse complement strand
TCGCGGGCCAGCAGCTGTTCCATCAGGTCCAGGTTGGGGCGCTGATCGTCGATGATCAGGATGCGGTAATCGTCGCTCATGCGGGCTCCGGCAGGTGCTGGTCGAGAAAGGCCAGAAAGGTCGGCACGTGAATGGGCTTGGTGAGAATCGCCGTGGCGCCGGCCTGCTGCATGGCGCGCCGGGCCGCGGTGCTGGCATCGGCGGTGATCATCAGCACGGCGATGGCGGCGGTCAACGGGTCGGCGCGCAGGCGTTTGAGTACGTCGATGCCGGTCATGTCCGGCAGGTTGATGTCCAGCAGGATCACCCGCGGCAGGTGCTGGCGAGCCAGGTCGAGGCCGAGCTGGCCCTGCATGCTCGACAGCAACTGCACGCCCAGGCGGCGCTGCAGCAGGGTTTCGATCAGCGCCTGGCTGGACAGATTGTCCTCGATGCACAGCACGCGGGTCAGTTTGCCGCTCTCCGGCGCACTGATCAGCACGGGCGGCGCGCTTGGCCGCCAGGGATCGTCATGAGCCGCTACGGGCTCGACTTGTGCCGCCGGCAGGCTCAGCACGAAGCGACTGCCGGTGCCCATCTCACTGATCACGTCGAGCGTGCCGTCCATGGCCTGCAGCAGGTTGCGGCTCAGCGCCAGGCCCAGGCCGGTGCCTTCACTGTGCTGGTCCGCGCCCAGGCGCTCGAAGGGCCGGAACAGTCGCTGCAGGTCAGCCGGCGCGATGCCTGCGCCAGTGTCGTTGACCGCCAGGGCCAGGCGCTCACCGCGCCATTCGATGTCCAGATTCACCTCGCCGCCAGGGCGGTTGTACTTCACCGCATTGGAGAGCAGGTTGAGCAGCACCTGGATCAAGCGCTGCCGGTCGGCCATCACACCAGCCGGCGTAGTGCTCGGTGGCAGCGGGCGCAGGCGGATGCCGGCTTCGTCGGCCAGCGGCGAAATCAGCGTCATGGCTTCGTGCACCACGCCGTGCAGGTCGATGGCTTCCGGGCTCATCGGCAGGCGGCCGGCCTCGATGCGGGCGATGTCGAGCACCTCGTTGATCAGCGTCAGCAGGTGCTGGCCAGCGCGCAGGATGTGGGTGACCTGGGGTCTGGGCGATTCCAGGTCGAGCAGTTGGGCGAAGCCGAGAATGGAATTGAGCGGCGTGCGCAACTCGTGGCTCATGCGCGACAGGAACTCGCTCTTGGCCTGGCTGGCATTCTCGGCCTCCTCGCGGGCAGCGCGCAGGGCGATATCCGCGGCGCGGCGGTCGGTGATGTCGCGGGTGACCTTGGAGAAGCCGCGTAGCGTGCCGCTGGCGTCGTGCTGGGCGGTGATCACCACGCTGGCCCAGAAGCGCGAGCCGTCGCGGCGCAGGCGCCATGCCTCTTCCTCGTAGCGGCCCTTTTCGGCGGCGACCCGCAGGGCGTACAGCGGGTGATGCGGGCGCTGCTCGGGGGGATAGAACAGCGAGAAATGCCGGCCGATGATCTCCGCTTCGCTGTAGCCCTTGATCCGCTCGGCGCCAGCGTTCCAGGTGGTGACGTGGCCGTCCGGGTCGAGGGCGAAGATGCCGTAGTCGCGCACGCCCTCGATGATCAGCCGCAGGCGCTCCTCGTTGTCGCGCAGGGCGCGTTCGCGCTGGGCCAGCAGTTGGCTGGCTTCTTCCAGGCTGGCACCCAGGCGGCCGATCTCGTCGCGCTCGTGGTGCCGCGGTTTCAGCGGGTTGCCGAGCGCCAGGTGGCGGGCACTGCGTTGCACCCGCTGGACGCGGCTGACGATACCGCTGGAGAGCAGCAGCACGGCGACGATCGCACCGAACAGCCCACAGCCGGCCGCCAGCAGGGTAGCCAGCAGCAGGCGCTGGCGATTGTCGGCGGCGTTGGCGGTGCGGTCGGCGAGCAGGGCGTCTTCGCGCACGCGCATGGCGTCGATCTGGTCGCGCAGGGTGTCGAGCATGCGTTTGCTGTCGCCGAGCACGGTGGCGATCTGCTGCTGGTCCTGGCGCAGGTCGACGTTGCGCAGCACGTCCAGGCCATGCAGCTGATTGCTGATCAGCGGCTTGATGCGATCCAGGCGCTGGCGCACTTCGGCATCGCGGATGTTGGCGTCCAGGCGCGCCAGCGCCGCTTCGATGCGCGGCTCGGTCTGCTGGTAGGCCGGCAGGAAGTCGTCGCTACGCGTCAGCAGGTAGCCGCGCACGCTGGCTGCGCCCTCGGCCAGCAGGGTCTGCACGGCCTGGATGTCGCCCTGCACCTGCAGCACCCGGCGTACGTCCTCCTCGGCGCGGGCGGTCTGCCGCTCGGTGAAGTAGATCAGCACCAGCGACATCAGCAGGATCACCAGCGGCAGCGAGATACCGACCAGCGCCTTGCCGCGCAGCGGCAGATCCGCCCAGGCGTTGTCGATGCGCCGCATCATGGAGCGGCGCCCGGCCAGTCGGCGACCGGTTGCGCGACCAGGCCCAGGGCGATGCCGCGCACCGCCGCCTGGGTGCGGTCGGCCACGCCCAGCTTGGCGATCAGCCGCTCGACGTGGGTTTTCACCGTGCCGGCGGTGATGCCGAGCTTCTCGCCGATCTCGCGGTTGCTGAAACCGCCCGCCACCAGGCCCAGTACCTGTCGTTCGCGGTTGGTGAGTGCGTCGCTGGGCGGCGCGCCGGCGTTGCTGCGATCGGCGATGCGCCGCAGCAGGCGGGCGCTGACCGCGCTGTTCAATGCTTCCTCGCCGGCGGCCACGCGGCGCAGGGCGGCGATCACCTCGTCGCGGGTGGCGTCCTTGAGCAGATAGCCCACGGCGCCTGCGCCGATGGCTGCCTCCAGGTGCTCGGGGCTGTCGTACATGGTGAACATCACCACTTTCAGGTGCGGCAGACGCTGCTGCAGCAGGCGTGCGGCGCCCAGGCCGTTGAGGCCGGGCATGCGGATGTCGAGGATGGCGATGTCCGGCTGCAGGCTTTCGCACAGGTGCAGCGCGCTGTCGCCGTCCGCGGCCTGGCCGACCACCTCGAACTCGTCACAACCGCCGAGCATGGCGACGAAACCGGCGCGGGTCACTTCGTGGTCATCGGCCAGCACCAGGCGCAGGGGCTTCGTCATGGCGCGTGCTCCTCGGTGTCGGGCACCCGAGCCAGCAGGTGGGTGCCCCGGCCTGGCTCGCTGTGGCAGTCCAGGTGGCCGCCCAGCAGGCTGGCACGTTCGCGCATGGCGGCCAGGCCCAGGCCGTTGTTGCCGGTGATCGGCCGCTTGCCGGCGAAATCGAAACCACGGCCGTCGTCCTCGATATGTAGCTGCGCGCCCGCTTCGCCGTGGCTCAGGCCCAGGCGCACGTTGCACGGGCCGGCGTGCTTGAGGATGTTGTTGATGCCTTCCTGGGCGATACGGAACAGGGTGATTTCCACGTTGGCAGCCAGCCGTGCATCGCTGCGTTGCAGCCATTGCACCCGGTAGCCGGCGTCACGCAGACGGTCGGCTTCCTTGTCGAGGGCGTGGAGCAGGCCGAAGTCATCGAGCAATTGCGGACGCAGCCCGTTGATGGCCTGGCGGCCCTCACGCACGCAGCGCTGGGCAAGGTCGAGAATGGTGCCCAGCTCTCGCTGCTGGGCATCGGGAAGCGCGCTGCACTGGCTGGCGAACCCCTGCAGGCGCTGGTGCAGGCCGGCCAAGGTTTGGGCGAGGCCGTCGTGCAGGTCGTAGGCCACGCGCCGGCGTTCGTCTTCCTGGGCGCTGAGCAGGCGCCGCACCAACTCCGACATGGTGCGCTCGCGGGCGAGCAGGTCGCCATGCAGGCGCTGGGTTTCCAGGTGAGCGGCGAACAGCGTGGCCAGTAGTTGCAGGGATTCGAGGTCCTCGTCGTCCGGCGGGTTGATCTTCACTGCGCTGGCCAGCAAGACGCTGCCGAAGGTCTGGCCCTGGGCCGTGGCCAGCGGCAGACGGATGACCAGTTGCAGGCCGCCCTTGTCGATGAACAGGCATTGGGCCTGCGGCGTGGCGCTATCACTCAGGGCCAGCAGCGCCACCTGTTGCTCGCTGGAGAGGGCGCCATGGCTGGCCAGCATTAGCTGTTCGCCGCCCAGGTCGCTGATCACCACGCCGCTGTCCAGGGCACAGAATGCGCAGGCGCGCTGCAACACTCGCCTGCTCATCTGCGCGGGCGACAGCGCCCCCAGTTCGCGGCCGGTATCGACCAGCAGGCTCAGTCGCGCGGCCCGGCTTTCCCATTGGCGGTACTGGCTGCGCAAGGCCAGGGCACTGCTGTCGTCATTGTGCATGGAACTCTCCAGCGCGAGCGGCGCGGGTCAGGTGGCGATCATCCCATTAAATCGACTCTACCCGCTGTTCGCCCATCTGCCGATCGGCATAGGCCGATGTCGCCAACCAGCCGATGGCGGACGAATGCGTGCCAGGCACAGTGGCGTCGTCAACCCAAAACAGGAAACGATCATGAAAGTGCATGCCATCGCCGCCGCCCTGCTGTTCTGCGCCAGTACCCCACTGCTGGCCGCCCCCGAGCAACAACCGTATCGCTACGACAGCGTGGCGACGGCGCCGTCCGAAGCTGCCGATCGCGAGGTGGCCGGGCTGTTCGACCAGTGGAACCAGGCCCTGCAGAGTGGTGATGTGGCCAAGGTGGTCAGCCTCTACAGCGCCGACGCCGTGCTGCAGCCGACCGTCTCCAACCGGGTGCGTGCCAACTCGGCGGAAATTCGCGATTATTTCGAGCACTTCCTGGCGCTCAAACCGGTCGGCGAGATCAATTACCGGGAAATCCGCCGTCTGGGCCCGACTACCGCCCTGGACAGCGGCGTGTATACCTTCCACCTGACCGACGCCGCCGGCAAGAAGTCCGACGTGCAGGCGCGTTACACCTTCGTCTACACGCTCGTCGACGGGCAGTGGAAGATTCTCAACCACCACTCTTCGGCCATGCCCGAAGTGGTGCCGACCTCGGTGGCCAGCAAGTCCAAGCACCTGTAAGCCCAGCGTGCAGACGCAAAGAAGCCGGCGCCCTGTGCGCCGGCTTCTCTTTTTGCGCGGTAAAACCTCAGCGCAACGACATGATCGGCCAGTTGCGATCCTCTGCCTCGGCCATCAGCTTGGGGTCCGGGTCAACGGCAACCGGATAGCTGACCTGCTCGAGCAGTGGTAGGTCGTTCATCGAGTCGCTGTAGAACGTCGCGCCATCCAGGGTGAAGCCGTTTTCCTGCATCCAGCGGTTGAGGCGGGTGACCTTGCCTTCCTTGAAGCACGGCACGTCGGTGGTGCGCCCGGTGTAGCGGCCGTCGACCATCTCGCATTCGGTGGCCAGCAGGGTGTCGACGCCCAGTCGCGCGGCGATGGGCGCGGTGACGAAGCGGTTGGTGGCGGTGATGATCACCAGCTTGTCGCCGGCTGCGCGGTGCTTGTCGAGCAGCGCCAGGGCCTTGGGCAGGATGATCGGTTCGATGCATTCGGCCATGAACTCGCGGTGCCAGGCGTCGAGCTGGGCCATCTCGGTGCGGCCGAAGATATCCAGGGTGAAGTTCAGGTAGTCGGTGATGTTCAGGCGCCCGGCCAGGTAGTCCTGGTAGAAGGCATCGTTGCGCGCCTTGTAGGTGGCGCCGTCGAGGATCCCGCGTTCGCACAGCCAGTCGCCCCAGGCATGGTCGCTGTCGCCGCCAAGCAGGGTGTTGTCGAGATCGAATAAAGCCAAACGCACAGAATCACCTCTTCATACAGGGCCATGGAGGCGGCCAGAATAGCGGCTTTGCCGGCGCGGGGAAAACCGCGCGACGGGCCGCCATGCAGTCCCATCCGAGCGCGTTGCCGCTGTCGCGAGCTTTGTGGAACAATGCGGTGACATGCGTTTACGAGGTTGTGTGCCGTGATCGATCCTGATGGTTTTCGCCCCAACGTCGGCATCATTCTCACCAATGATGTCGGCCAGGTGCTTTGGGCGCGTCGAATTAACCAGGATGCCTGGCAGTTCCCGCAAGGCGGTATCAATGACCGCGAGTCGCCGGAAGAAGCGTTGTACCGCGAACTGAACGAAGAAGTGGGCCTTGAAGAGCAGGACGTGAAAATTCTCGCCTGCACCCGGGGCTGGTTGAGGTATCGTCTGCCGCAGCGCCTGGTGCGCACGCACAGCCAACCGCTGTGCATCGGCCAGAAACAGAAGTGGTTCCTGCTGCGCCTGACCTCCGACGAGCAACGGGTGCGTATGGACCTGACCGGCAAGCCGGAGTTCGACGGCTGGCGCTGGGTCAGTTATTGGTACCCGTTGGGGCAGGTGGTTACATTCAAGCGCGAAGTCTACCGTCGCGCACTCAAGGAACTCGCACCGCGCCTGCTGGCACGGGATTAGGCAGGGTCAGGCATGCTCAACACGCTGCGCAAGATCGTCCAGGAAGTGAACGCCGCCAAGGATCTCAAAGCGGCGCTGGGCATCATCGTGCAGCGCGTCAAGGAGACCATGGGCACCCAGGTGTGCTCGGTCTACCTGCTCGACCCGGAGACCAACCGTTTCGTGCTGATGGCCACCGATGGCCTCAACAAGCGCTCGATCGGCAAGGTCAGCATGGCGCCGAACGAGGGCCTGGTCGGCCTGGTCGGCACCCGTGAAGAGCCGCTGAACCTCGAAAACGCCTCCGAGCACCCCCGTTACCGTTACTTCGCCGAAACCGGCGAAGAGCGCTACGCCTCCTTCCTCGGCTCACCGATCATCCACCACCGTCGGGTGATGGGTGTGCTCGTCGTGCAGCAGAAAGAGCGCCGCCAGTTCGACGAAGGCGAGGAAGCCTTTCTGGTCACCATGAGCGCGCAGCTCGCCGGGGTGATCGCCCACGCCGAGGCCACCGGTTCGATCCGCGGCCTGGGCAAGCAGGGCAAGGGCATTCAGGAGGCCAAGTTCATCGGCGTGCCGGGCTCGCCCGGTGCCGCGGTCGGGACTGCCGTGGTGGTGCTGCCGCCGGCCGATCTGGAAGTGGTGCCGGACAAGAGCATCGACGACATCGATGCCGAACTGAAACTGTTCCAGAACGCCCTGGAAGGCGTGCGCGCCGACATGCGCAACCTATCCGAGCGCATGGCGACCCAGCTGCGCCCCGAAGAGCGCGCGCTGTTCGACGTTTATCAGATGATGCTCGAGGACGCCGCCCTCGGTAACGAGGTGGTCAACGTCATCAAGACCGGCCAGTGGGCCCAGGGCGCTCTGCGCCATGTGGTCAGCGAGCATATCAACCGATTCGAGCTGATGGACGACGCCTACCTGCGCGAGCGTGCCTCGGACGTCCGCGACCTGGGCCGCCGTCTGCTCGCCTACCTGCAGCAGGCCCGTCAGCAGACCCTGGTTTATCCGGACAACTGCATCCTGGTCGCCGAAGAACTGTCACCGGCGATGCTCGGCGAAGTGCCGGAAGGCAAGCTGGTCGGCCTGGTGTCGGTGCAGGGTTCGGGCAACTCCCACGTGGCGATCTTCGCCCGCGCCATGGGCATTCCCACGGTGATGGGTGCGGTCGAACTGCCGTACTCGAAGATCGATGGCATTCAGCTGATCGTCGACGGTTACCACGGTGAAGTGTTCACCAACCCCAGCGAGATCCTGCGCAAGCAGTACGCCGATGTGGTCGAGGAGGATCGCCAGCTCACCAAGGGCCTCGACGCCCTGCGCGCGCTGCCCTGCGAGACGCTCGACGGCCACCAGATGCCGCTGTGGGTCAACACCGGCCTGCTCGCCGATGTGGTGCGCGCCCAGGAGCGCGGCGCCGAGGGCGTCGGCCTGTACCGCACCGAAGTGCCGTTCATGATCAAGGACCGCTTCCCCAGCGAAAAGGAACAGCTGGCCATCTACCGCGAGCAACTGACCGCCTTCCATCCGCTGCCGGTGACCATGCGTACCCTGGACGTCGGTGGCGACAAGGGCCTTAGCTATTTTCCGATCAAGGAAGACAACCCCTTCCTGGGCTGGCGGGGCATCCGCGTGACCCTCGACCACCCGGAAATCTTCCTGGTGCAGGTGCGCGCCATGCTGAAGGCCAGCGAGGGCCTGAACAACCTGCGCATCCTGCTGCCGATGATCTCCGGTATTCAGGAGCTGGAAGAGTCCCTGCACCTGATTCACCGTGCCTGGGGCGAGGTGCGCGACGAAGGCACCGACGTGCCGTTGCCGCCCATCGGCGTGATGATCGAGATTCCCGCCGCGGTCTATCAGACCCGCGACCTGGCTCGTCAGGTGGATTTCCTGTCGGTCGGCTCCAACGACCTGACCCAGTACCTGCTGGCCGTGGACCGCAACAATCCGCGGGTGGCCGACCTCTACGACTTCCTCCATCCGGCGGTGCTGCAGGCACTGACCAAGGTGGTCGAAGATGCCCACGCCGAAGGCAAACCGGTGAGCATCTGCGGCGAAATGGCCGGCGACCCGAGCGCCGCCGTGCTGCTGATGGCCATGGGCTTCGACAGCCTGTCGATGAACGCCACCAACCTGCCGAAGGTGAAATGGCTGCTGCGCCAGATCAGCCTCAGCAAGGCCAAGGACCTGCTTGGCCAGGCCATGCGCATCGACAACCCGCAGGTCATCCACAGCACCCTGCAACTGGCCCTGCGCAATCTGGGCCTGGGCCGCATGATCAACCCGGCGTCGGATATTCAGGCTTAGCGGCTGGAGCAGCTGCCTCCATCGCACCCAGCTGCCAGCCTAGATCTCGAACCTCGCTTCTCCAATTGGTACGCCCTCGGCACCGAAGCTACGCTCGACGATTCGCCGTCGACCGTCAGCATGGGCGAACACCAGGGTGCTCGCGCGGGTGCCGTAGGTCGGGCTGGTGATAAACACGCTGCTGAGCAGCCGCTCCAGCTCCATGCCAACACCGGTATTCGGCAACACCTTATCGTCTGGCTTCGTGGAGTCGGCGAGCAGCGCGAACAACCACGGCTCGTCCGGTTCGTCCTGAACGGCGGCGAGCGCTGCTTTGGCCCGCTCGAGCTTGGGCCAGGGCGTATTCAACCCGGCGTTGGAAACGCCATGGATACCGGCGGGCAGCGCCTGGGCCTGCCCGCCGTGCGAATTGAAGTGCCATAGTGCGTGGTCATCACCGACCAGCAGATTGAAGCCGCTGTAGTCCTTGGCCGCACTGCGCAATTGGTTGAGGAACGCTTCCGGCCCAAGATCCCCCTGCAGAAAGCGCAGCGGCAGTTCACCCCGCGAACGAGAGCCCTGCTCGGCCTGCGGGTCTCGGATATTGGTGAGGGCGGCAAAGCGGCCTTCGGGGCCGATGCCCAGCCAGGTGCCGCCGGCCTGCAGGTCGCGTCCGGCGATCAGCCCGGGCGCATCCGGCCACTCGGTCATGGCGGCGGTCGGCCGGGCATGGAATTCATCGCGGTTGGCGGCAACCAGCAGCGGCAGGGCGTGACCGGGGCGCCAGGCGAGGGCGATCAGGCACATGCCTACTTCAGCCTGCTACGTACGCCAGCGGTGTCGAGGATTTCGCCGACATGTACCACGACCTTGCGCGCTCCCACGCCCATGCCGAGCTCCATCAGAATGCGCTCTTCCACCTGGGAAAGGCCGCCTTCCAGCCGCTCCAGTGGCTGGATCAACAGCTTTGGCGCGGCGTTGAGAAAGGCCAGGCGCTTGGGCATCAGGCCTTGCACTGTCTTTGCGATCAAACGGTCGGCAGTACTGAAATCCGCCACCAGCAGGCGTTGGTTGCTGAAGGGCGGGTCAGCCTCCACTACCGCCACGCGGCTACTTTCAAGGTGGGCGAGGTGCAGATGATTACAGGCGATGCGCAGGTAAAAGGTATTGGCCACGGGTGCGGTTCGCTGTCTGGGAGAACCCTCACTCTACGCAAAGCATCGTGTGGCATCCATCGCCAAAACTAGAGGCTGCGGGCTGCTTCCGCTACCATGCCGCATCGCTTCACAGAGCACACCATGATCTTCCTTCTCTACATCCTGCTCGGTGCCGCCGCAGGCCTGCTGGCCGGGTTGTTCGGCGTCGGTGGCGGCATGGTCATCGTGCCGGTGCTGATCTTCGCCTTCACTGCCCAGGGGTTCGATGCATCCGTGCTGACCCACATGGCGGTGGGCACCTCGCTGGCGACCATCCTGTTCACCTCGGTTAATGCCGTGCGCGAGCACCATAGCCGCGGTGCGGTGCGCTGGGGGCTGTTCGTCTGGCTGACCGTGGGCATCGTGCTGGGCTCGGCACTCGGTGCGCTGACGGCTGATTCCATCGACGGCCTGGTGCTGCAGAAGATCATCGGCGTGTTCGCCCTGTGCGTGGCGCTGCAGTTGGC
>JAAIGE0100621227.1_pt1 | contig 10257 bp, 10 predicted proteins | sample 6487951 | NCBI WGS metagenome assembly JAAIGE01 (sample SAMN13974128, study PRJNA590717) | phyllosphere metagenome | biome: tomato field; feature: multiple bacterial spot infested tomato fields; material: tomato leaves; isolation source: leaves from tomato fields | host: Solanum lycopersicum ... | reverse complement strand
TCAGGATATAATAACAGTGACAATGCGATTGAATTGAGAGGATAGACAGTATTTATTTCTGTTTCTTCACCGGTTAGCTTAAATAAACGCCCGGTAATGCACTGCAAGAGTTTATCGTACCGCGCTGCAACAAAATATGCTGAGTGTCAAAGTGTGCCTGAAAAATCAGAAAAAGGGGAACCTAGTCTAAAAAAGGCCGGAAAAGGTTCTTGAATTTAGTACCACCAATCCCCACTATGACTTTTCAAGCCACTATGATGGATAGTGGTGAAGGAGAAAAGAATAATGGCTAATTTTTACATTACAGCAGTAAGAATGGACGCATCCAATACACATATTGATTATGTTCAGATCGTTCAACACGGGAAGGCTTATTCCTCTCGTACTATCAACTCCCGGCAGTTTGTGGCTGAACTGATCTATTCTGGATTAGCAACTTTTCAAACTGCCATATTCAACTCGGGTGACTGGCAATATGGTGCGACTGTACACGTTGTAGATGGCGTTTTTCTTTCTACCGACCGTAATAGCACCAAGCGAGACAACCTGGGCAATCTGCCACGATTCTGACCGGTATTGCTACTTAAAAAGCCCGTAATGGGCTTTTTTTATGCTTCACAGGTGCCTGCCTGGCGGTTACTCCGCATCGTCACTGATAACATTTTCACGTTCAGCCAGAAAATCTGGATCGGCTTGTTCTTGTTCAGAAAATGAACTCCAAGTCGGTCGGACGGGCCGCAGGATGATGCTGTCACCTTCCCGGATAATCTCCAGCTCGCTGACGCCTTCAAAATCCATATCACGGGGTATACGTACGGCGCGGTTATTGCCATTTTTAAACACAGATACAATTCGCATGATTGCTCTCTCAGTATGTGAATATTATGCCATGTTACTAAATTTCATGACGCCTGATAAGCCATTTCGTGATTTACGGGGCATTTGACAGACTGCCCCTTTTGTCAAAGCCGATACGAATTAACCACAATACCGGATCGCGGTGCCGGTTCCGAGTCTTTGCTCTCCTGACTACCGCATAAAATTCTTTATGCTCCTTCAGCCCGCTACGCTGTGAACGTTGCCAGGAAACACAACGTGGACGCCACCAAAGTCAGCCCCTACTTCTGTAGCGGCACTACGCCACTCGCCAGGATGTTCTTCCATATGCGCGGATATCTCATGCTCGCGGGTCGCATCGTGCAGCATTAAATCTCTGTCTCCGGACGCAGAAAAGGCCAGACGCTGCGACGGGCATCGATCTAACACGTCCTGTAATTCCTTAATCCATGCCCGTTCAGCACGGGTAAGCTTTGTGTGATCTGACATAATAGTTTGCCTTAATTTGATTGCCGGTTTACAGCCCGCGCCTCATTATTTAATTACTGCTAAAAAATGCACATGGCGTTTATTATCTATAAGATAAATAGTAGATAACAAGATTTGTTAATCCGACACATATAAAATGATACTGAATATTTTGCTTTATGCACAATGGCAGTTTCTCACTGCAAATATATCATATTTTTTCTTAAATCTGTCAGCAACCTCCCCGATAAGAAATGGGAGGTGTAAAGTGCTTATCAATTAAAAGCACCGATTAAAATAATTCATAATATAGTGATGCGAAATATCTAGGAGATAATAATTACACTGAGTTAAAGCACGCCAGCCTCTACAATATTCACCTGTACGGACTGTAAATCCAATTTCTGCCCTTTGTGTATAATATTATCCGGGGCGTCAATTTCACCGCTAACCATGCTCACAGCCTGCGTTTTCTGGCCGCAGACGCGCTCACTTATCCACATAACCTTTGCGGCGGGCTTTTCAACCGGATGAAGCAGCAGGCCGCGCATCTGGCATCCGGTAGCCGGTTCATTAAAGCTGACTTTGAGCGCGCCGGGATCACGGTAAAAAAAGCGGGTCGGCGTGCTGATTGTACCCGCGTGAGTTGCTGATAAGGCCAGCGCCGCTACGGCAGCAAGTGCAGATTGCATGGAATTCCCTTTTATTGCGGGCGCTGCCGTGGCGGGCAGCACCGCTTTCCTGAGCGCTTTCACGCAGTGGCGCTGTCTGCCTGAGTGGCGGGCGGCGTAAGGCGCGTAAGGCGCGTGATATCTACGTTCATCTCTGCGTGATACAGGCTGTAGGCATCCTGCATACGCAACCACCATTCCGGCGTGCTGCCGATAACCCTGGACAGGCGCACTGCCATTTCCGGGCTGACGGATATCTGTTCTTTAGTAAGGCGCTGAAGCGTTGACGGCGACACGTCAAGCGCTGCCGCCACTTCGCGCAGCGTAAGATTTAGTGCGGCGATGTTGTCCGCAACCAGGATGCCCGGATGGGGCGGATTGTGCATTTTCATCAGTGGTAATCCTCATAGTTCAGTATGTACGCATCGCCGTCTGTGAACTCAAAGGTAACACGCCAGTTTGCCCTGACCGTTACCGACCAGATATTTTTCCGGTCGCCTTTAAGCCTGTGCAGGTGCAGCGAGGGAAGGCTCAAATCATTGATATTTTCAGCCTGATGTATGGAGGCCAGGCACTTACGCAGAGCATCTTCATGTGCCGGTATGATCCCTGCTGTATTGCCGGATTCAAAGAACTTTTTTAAGCCCTTATGTTTAAATGATTTAATCATCCTGCTTCCCTTTAAGATTATGAAATGATTATAAATGCACGTAGCGCAACATGCAACAAAAAATCCGGTTATATGACTGCCGAAAAGGAAGAAAGATTAAGGGGGAAGAAAAATTAGAGACTGCTGAGCGATGATCCTGTTAAACGCTGTACGCCTGCGAGGAATCAGGTACTCAGAGGCTCTCAGGTGTTTGTCCTGCACTAATTGCCTGCGCGATGGGTTTGGGCGGTTTACCGTGTCCGTTCCATGTACGCTGCTTTCCCTGAACATACGTATAGCGAGATACCTTCAGAAAAAAATATTTTTTCTCTCAGAACGTCTGCTGTCATTGAGTGTTAGCGGCTGACCGCAACGGGATTCAGTCAGTAAACTGCCTTGTCTCGTTGGTGCGACAAAAGGGCGGATGTGCTTGATGCCGGGCCTCAGATATCGCCATATAACACAGGCGCTCGATTTTAAATCATCAAGCTGTGCCAGGTCAGCGTAAAGCTGGTTGATCATTTGCGCAGCCCGGAACCGATTTTTATGGTGACAATAAATACTATCCAGAAAAAGAACTGACCTAAATATAACGTAGTCTCAAAATCCATTGATTAGCCTTAATAAGTAACTATATCTTTACTACATGAAACAAGCCTAGCGATTTTACAATTGCTGGAATAGCCCCATAAATCACGCAGTACGCTGTAAGATAAAAATACTTTTTGCGTATAGACATACCTGATGTGTAGATGAAAAAGAAAACGAGAAAAAAGAACGCCAGCGAAACGAAAAATTCACTATGCGCGAATATGAAAAATATAAACAAGGCCATTATTACTCCTATTGGCATATTATATTTCTACTATGGATTTTCTTAAAGAGATTTATTGCCAGATTTATAATTTCTCTCAGCATTAATATCTGTCTGTCTGTCTGTCTGTCTGACCTTAACTGCTTATTATCCTGATAACTCTTTAACCTGCTTCACACTGCGATCCTGCCAAAACAATACTGCCGATTAGTAGTGCCATCATTCACCGCTCGCCGCAGACTCTGACTAGCGCAGTCTGTCAGAGCGAGGAAGCGGAACGGCACCTGTAGCCTCTGTAGGCACCTACGCGCCTGTTTAAGGCCTTTATACAGGACAGCAACTTATCCACAGCCAGCACAGGGATAATGTTTCTTTTTGTTTATTTGTTTTCTTTTAGGAAATGATGCAGCTAATAACAGGAATTTTGCAGGTAACGGCGTTTCCCTATGCATTTAACGGGGATAAGTCAGGTTGAAAACATCATGGACGAATAAAACAGGGATGAATGGCCATAAAGCGGGGGCAATAAAAGGCAGTGAGTACGTACAAGCCTGTATGAAGACGTTAAAAAAGAGCCCGTGCAGCACACATTACGGCTTTAGACAGGGTTTTTACGAATGGCGGGCAGGGGTTGGCCTACCCTGAAGGCATGAGGCTTAACAGAAAAGTTAGCCGGCGACGAAAACTAATCGCTTAGGGGTATCGGGATCGTATGTGGAAGCTGCGACATGAAACGGCTGATTATACGGCCCGCAGCGGGGACAATGCGTTTGCGGCAAGCATATGCCTTCAGTTCGTACATGCGGGCCACTACGGCCCTGTAAAGTGCGTCTGCACGGTCAGCCTGGCTGACAGCAGTACGAAGCAAACGGATAAGAAAGGCTGGCTGATTTTTAACGATGCGATTGAGGATCACGCCTTCACGCAGAGAAGCAATGTATTCCCGGCGCATCTGTGTAACTGCTTCATCGCTGGCGTGCTCTGAAAGGTGAGGAAAATCCCTTTTACGGTATGTAAGCTTTTGCCTCAGCAGCGCGTCCGGCGATGCGCCCATCAGCTGCCAGAATAGCGGCGTAACGCGCACGTACTGGGTCATGTTAATGCGATCAACTCTATCCTTAACGGCCTTCTCCTTTATGATTAGGCCAAGATCGCTAAATTCATCCATTTTGCGGCTGATACGGCTTGGTAAGACTTCCTGCACTACATTGCCCTGAGAGTCGCGCACGCTGACCTGCTTTGCCATATCTCCAAAGCAGACAGGAACCACGTCAGTTGCAACGTTCACTGTACTCAGAAACATGAGTAATACGGCATCTGTGAGGCTACGGGATTCGGGGCGTGGGCCGCGTTTCCGATCAGGCATTGAGGGTACATTGATACGGAAAAACGGGCTGTCTGAAAATTTATATGCCGCTTCGCGCACTCCGGGAGCTGCTTCCGGCACCTGTTGAGTCCACAGATTATAGAGTCTGCCGTGTTCGCCGCGCAGCGCAGCGAAGCGCTCAGGGCGTTGATAAGCCGGAGACGGGCAATGACAACCTACAGATTTTAAAGGTTTTTTGGAAGATTTACTTTGCACACCTGACTGCACTTATGGCGGTCAGGTAATTTGAGGCTTGATTTCCGAAACTCATGAGATATACTTTCTCTTGTTTTGGAAGCCCCGATTGCACACCTCTTTCCGCCAAGTCAGTAGAGTGCTTTCGGGGCTTTGTCCTTTCTGACACCCGGTAAAACCCGATGCCGCCTTTGTCTGTGTCCGTTCTATCCTTCGGCGTTACCTAAGTCAAATTCACTAACTCAAATTTTTCAGACACTTGGCGTAACTTCACCTCAGTGCCAGGACTTGGTAAGCAGTACAGAAAGATACACCGCCAGCGCTATCCGATCCAGTCTTATTTTATGTGATCTGTGACACTGAATCATAAATTCTACACATTCTGCCGCGCCTGCGGCTTGTCCAACGCCGCCCGGTCATGAAACGCTTTTGCGTTACATAATCGAGCGCCGTTCCCGGAGAAACCCTGTCAGCGTGCGCGTTCAATAGCGGCCTGTAACTCGTCCAGCGAGGCGGCGCGGGGCAGTACGGTGATTTTATCAGCCTCAGCCTTTCCATTAGGAATAACGATAAACAGCGGCGTTCCGCTGGCTCCTATGGCTTGTGCCAGTAAGGCATTCTTATCAATAGTTGTCGTGTAGCTTTTCAGTTCGTTGAGTTTCAGCGGCTTACCCGTTGCTTTAGCCACCGCACCCGCTATGTCGTCCTCAGTCAGCTTTCCTTCATCATGCCCTGTAGCAAAAATGCTACTATGGTATTTCAGGTATGCCTCTGCCCCTTCCTGCCGGTAAACGCCGATCCCGACCTGGGCGGCGGTGTCACTCAGTGGGTAACGTCCGGCAAAAATGGGCCAGTCACGAAAGACAAATTTCACCTTCGGGTTATCCTGTACCAGCTTATCTACAATCAGCGCGTTTCGGTGACAGAACACGCACTGGTAGTCGAAAAATTCCGTTACGATCACGGCAGCATCTTCAGGGCCGGTATGCGGAATATCTTTTACCTGTTGCAACTGGGCGCTCAGCTTTAGCACGCTGTCATTCAGCTGACTTTGTTGCGCCTTCTGCTGGCGCTGCTGTAACTCCTGGCTCATTTTAATCAGCACTTCCGGGTGCTCGGTAAGGTACTGCTCCGCGATCCTGCCAATCTCTTGCTGCTGCGCCGGGGTAAAAGTGGTGTTTTCGCTGGCAGAAGCCACGGCGCTAAAGGTCAGCGCGGTGGCAATGGCGAGGGATAAAACTTTGTTCACGTTAAATTTCCTTGCTTATAGTTCGGGTAAATTCAAATTCGCCCAGGTCGTGCTTCAGGGTCGGATCGTAGTTCTCGCGTTCATCCGGCCCCAGCGTGGTCAGGTTTCCAAATTCTACCGGCTCCGGCAGGCTGAAATCGTGCTCAGCAATACGCACGGCAGGCAGCGAGAGGTCGTCTGTTTTAAGGCCCGCTATTTCATCCAGGTGAGGATGCAGGTCTGCTGTAGCATGTAGGCTTACTTCCGGCATCCTGATTTCTGGCATTGACAGTTCCGGCAGGCCATCGCCAGGCAATTCTGGCAGGACAGCGTGAGCCATTACCGGCACGGCTGGCATATCAGGTACTGGCAGTGACACATCGGGCATGATCATATCCGGTAATTCCGGCGCACCCGCAGGCACGTCAGGGCTGGTCGCTATTTCAGCCTCCGGTACGATAAGCTCCGTCAGGTCTGCTACGGTCAGGTCAGGCAGTTCGATTGCCTGTTGCGCAATGTGCATATCCGGCTGCGGCATATCCGTCTCTGGTGTTGCGGCGTCTGTCGGTTCAGGCCACTCCGGCAGGCCAGCCGGTACATCAGGTAAGACCGGCGCAGCCGGTGTAAAGTCCGGCAGCTCGGTCAGGTGCGTTTCAGGCAACTCCGGTACGTCGTCCGCCAGTGTCGGGGACTGCGAGGCAGGTACGTCATAATCAGGTAATGCAGGAGTATTATCCTGCGCCATCATATCGCCGTAAGTCTCCCAGGCTTCTGCGTCTGCCACCTCCGAATCTTCGCCGTATCCTGGCAAATCGGTGTCCAGTTCTTCTGCGTTATTTGTACCGTGTTCAGCGATCTGGTCATAGGTGGCATCGACTGTAATCGGGGTCGTGTCGGGCAGATCGTCCGCATTTTCCAGAAGTGCAGGAGTTTCCTCTGCGAAGGGCATTATCTCGTCCATCATGACAGACGTAATGCGCTCTACGTCCAGCGTATCAAGTACAACGCTGTGTTGCTCGTAGCCGTCTGGTGCGATGATCACGCTGGCCTGCGGATGCTTTCTGACAAGGGCCAGGGCGTCCGGCAGCGTGCCTGCTGACATAATCTCCGGCGTGCTGCCGCGCTGTACGATGGTAAACATCGTATTTTTCTCAGCGTCGGTACGCGGCTCCCCCAAGTGGAACTCGCCGCGTGCAGCAGCCAGCGCCCAGGTACTCATACCAGACATTTTCCCGTTTTCATCGTAGGCGGGAAGCATAACGCGCAGCGGTGCAGTCGGCGTGCGCGACAGCAGTTTAAGCTCAGTTGTCGCAGTATCCAGTCCATACGTTTCAGCCAGCACGCGTCCGGCATAGAATGTATCGAGCGGGGCAGCAAACTGCGCAACGCTGCCCGCGTGCTCTGCCTGCGTACGGGCGTGCAGCACGTCATGAGCGGTCTGCTTCGGCTCCCGGCTGACATTCAGGATGGACTCCAGCTTGCCGACGCTATCGGTATATATCTGAGCGTGTTCTTTAGCCCTTGAGATAAGAATGTAGTAGGCGCGGGCATTGCTTAGTGACTTCTCTGCACCTTCTGTACCCATAAAGCCAATGTCATAACGCGTACTGGCCCCCTGTGCTCCTGTACTGGTCACGGCATAGCCCAAATCAATGTGACGATCTTTTGTCTCTACTGACGGGTTAAGCTCGCGCAGCCCGGATTTACCTTCCAGCACGATTTCACCATTGTCCCGGATAGTCTGCACACGGTATGCCTCATTACTCGTTTTGCCTGTGTCGATATCGGTTTTGCGAAGCAGCACCCGATCTCCCTCCAGAAAGCGGGTGTGCTTTTCCTCAAAAATTTCCATACGGGTACTGTCCAGCCCGCGATAGTCCCACTCCTGGCGAAGACCGCTCTCCATGCTCCGCACAATAACGCCCTCGCTTCCGGCCTGCTCAACCCGGAAATAGTCGCCGTCATTAATGACTACCGCACCGCTGAACCAGGTATCGGGGTCGTGAAATTCGCTACGCGCTATCAGCAGCTGCGAATAGACAGGCACCGTCGTTTTCCGGGCTTCGGACAAACTACCGTCCTCGATCAGCCCGTTCTGGATAAGTGTGTTAATTTCTCGCCGGACGGCGTTTGTGCCGGTGATAACCATTGTGTCTGCACGGGCTTCATCCGTCCTGCTGAGATAATCAAACGCTACGGTCTGCGCGTTAGCGTTACCCTGGATGGAAGGGCCGTTAATTTCCGGCATCCGGGGATCAACGGTTGCCACGCCATCTGTTGACGGGCCGGACAGCAGCGCGGTGTTGAAGTAGGGCATCCCGTTACTGCCTTCACGGCGTGGCACAATATCGTTATTGATCGCTTCCAGCTGTTTAAGACTCCCGGTATGGTCGCCATTGATGGTGCTGTATACCGCCTCACGCAGCGCCGGGTTCGTCTGACGTACAATGTCTTTCATCACGGAAAGTCTGGCAGGCGTGCGTTCCTGAGTAAGCTGGAAAGGTGCGCCGCTCTCGATAGGCAGGAACTGCTGCCGGTCGCCAATGATTACCGCCCGGCCTCCTGCACGGTCAATAAGCCCCAGCGTGTCGCGCATGTCGCTGTTGCCGACCATACTTGCCTCATCCACTATAAACAGCGTGTTACTGTGATCGTGCCTGATCCCTGCCGCCTCGTCTTTGAGTGAGTCCAGAATAAAAGATTTAGCCGTCTGCGCGGTGATACCGGCTCCAGACATTTCCCCCACGGCGCGGTGTGTCGGGCCGATACCGCGTATTTCCAGCTCCGGCATTGTTTCGTTCAGCAGCATCTGCAACGTAGCAAGCTTGGTAGTTTTTCCTACACCTGCATAACCCTGCACAAGCTGGAAGGTATCGCTGCCCGTAAGAATATCGCTAATCGCGTCCCGCTGTCCGGCTGTCAGGTGTTCGAGTCTATCTGCGTCTACGCCTATTGCCAGGGGCTGACGGGTCGCGTAACCGGCTGTTACCATACCCAGGATATCCTTTTCCACTTCATAGGTGACGCGGGGAACAAGCCGCGGATTTTGCCTGCTCGTCACGCCATCGCCGCTGAGGCTTATCAGCTCCCCGGACGCAATACGACTGTCGAGTTCATCACGCAATGCTTCGGGGCTTATCCGCTTATCCATTCTCAGTGCGCTCGTCAGCAGCGTGGCGGCATGGACTGAAACGGTTTGCACGCCTGTAATGGCGCGGTTTAGCGCTATAGCTTCCGGCGTGGCAACCTGCTCTTTCAGATATTCCGTGGCGGCGTCAATATCGGTCTTGTGCGCGGTGCTCATAACGTATTCAGAAACGGTGTTGCGCAGGCTCATGTTCTGAATTTTATTAACGGTCGTCTGCTCGTCCATCGGGGAATAGATAGAGAGGCTGCTGCCAGACATATTGAGTGAGTTGATGTTATTAGCGTTCAGATCGCGCTTGCTCAGTGCGGCAATTACCTTGCCTTCTGCCCGGTTAACCTCACCCATGCCGCTGACATAGCCGTAAGAGGCATACACAGGTTCACGGGTATACAAAGTGAATTCCTGCCCTGTGCGCTCGTTTAAACCGGTTATCTCCCGCTCAGACGCCTGGTAAACGCGAAGACTGTCTTTGGCGCGAATTCCCTGATTTTTGACTGCGGCGGAGGCTTTGAGAATTTCGCCAGGAACTACTTCAATCAGGGCCGATTCAAAAACGCGCACGTCTTTGCGGCCCATACTGGATGCCTTTATGGTCTGGCGCTCACCTTTGTCATTCAGAAGGATCAGCGATTTAGTATCCTCACTGATGCCCCCTACAGTGAACACTTCCGGTCGCCGCTCGGTGCGATCTTCGATTACGTAACCGGTGCGCCAGCTCGTTACCTTTTTCTTTTCAGCAATCGTCATAAAGACTTCGTTGCGTGTCTCAACCTTCACGCCCTCACCCACGCCGTCGATGGCTCCGCTGACTTTCAGCGAGGCGCGTATTTCATCGGTAAGCTGCCGTTTATCGAGCGGTGTGGACGCCACTACTACAGGGC
>JAAIGE0101201727.1_pt1 | contig 10258 bp, 8 predicted proteins | sample 6487951 | NCBI WGS metagenome assembly JAAIGE01 (sample SAMN13974128, study PRJNA590717) | phyllosphere metagenome | biome: tomato field; feature: multiple bacterial spot infested tomato fields; material: tomato leaves; isolation source: leaves from tomato fields | host: Solanum lycopersicum ... | reverse complement strand
CGACGTTCTTGCCGTTCAGGTCGTAGCCGGATCGCTGCAGCAGCTCGATGACCGCGCGCGGGGTGCACGGCAGCGGCGTCGTGATCGGCTCGTTGACGTTGAGCACCAGGCGGCCGAGGTTCACCGGGTGGAGGCCGTCGGCATCCTTCGCGGGATCGATCCGCTCGAGGATGCGGTCGGTGTCGAGGTGCTTCGGCAGCGGCAGCTGCACGATGTAGCCGTGGCAGGTCGGGTCGGCGTTGAGGCGGTCGATGACCTCCTCGACCTCCTCCTGCGTCGACTCGGCCGGCAGCTCGATCTGGATCGAGTTCATGCCGATCGCCTCGGACTCGCGGTGCTTCATGCCGACGTACAGCTGCGACGCCGGGTCTGCGCCGACGAGCACGGTGGCGATGCCGGGCGTCACGCCCTTCGCCTTCAGCGCGGCGACACGCTCTGCCAGTTCGGTCTTGATGGCGGCGGCGGTGGCCCGTCCGTCGAGCTTCTGCGCGGTCATGTGGTCTCCCGTTTCGTCTTCACAATCCGTCCCTCCCCTCCCCGTCCCCCATCCCTACCCGCGAGACTGCAGTTTCACGCCGAAAAGGTGGGGTGACACCACGGTCTCGGCGCGAAACTGCAGTCTCGCGGCCATGACAGGGGGGCGGCGGGGGCGGGGGGTTACTGCTGGAGCGAGGGGTACAGCGGGAACGCCTCGGCCAGGGTCGCGACACGGGCGCGCAGCGCCGCGAGGTCCGCGTCGCGGCCGTTCGAGCCGTGCTGCAGGGCGAGCGCGATGATGTCGGCCACCTCGGTGAACTCGGCGTCGCCGAAACCGCGGGTCGCGAGCGCGGGCGTGCCGATGCGCAGGCCCGACGTCACCATCGGGGGACGCGGGTCGTTGGGCACCGCGTTGCGGTTGACCGTGATGTGGATCTCGTGCAGCAGATCTTCGGCCTGCTTGCCGTCGAGCTGAGCGTCGCGCAGGTCGACGAGCACGAGGTGCACGTCGGTTCCGCCCGAGCGCACCGAGATGCCGGCGCCCGCGACATCCGGCTGCGTCAGTCGGTCGGCGATGATCGAGGCGCCGCGCACGGTGCGCTCCTGACGCTCCTTGAACTCCGGGGTGGCTGCGAGCTTGAACGCCGTCGCCTTCGCGGCGATGACGTGCATGAGCGGACCTCCCTGCTGGCCCGGGAAGACCGCGGTGTTGATCTTCTTGGCCAGGTCGGCGTCGTTGGTCAGGATGATGCCCGAACGCGGACCGCCGATCGTCTTGTGCACCGTCGACGAGACGACGTGGGCGTGCGGCACCGGGTTCGGGTGCACGCCGGCGGCGACGAGGCCGGCGAAGTGCGCCATGTCGACCCACAGGTACGCCCCGACCTCGTCGGCGATGGCGCGGAACGCGGCGAAGTCGAGCTGGCGCGGGTACGCCGACCACCCGGCGATGATCACCTTGGGCTTGTGCTCGAGGGCGAGTCGGCGCACCTCGTCCATGTCGATGAGCGAGGTCTCGGCGTTCACGCCGTAGGCGACGATGTCGTAGAGGCGGCCCGAGAAGTTGATCTTCATGCCGTGCGTGAGGTGGCCGCCGTGATCGAGCGACAGCCCCAGCAGCGTGTCGCCGGGGCGCGCGATGGCGTGCAGCACGGCGGCGTTCGCCGTCGCGCCCGAGTGGGGCTGCACGTTGGCGAACTCGGCGCCGAACAGCGACTTGGCACGCTCGATCGCGAGGTTCTCGGCGACGTCGACCTCTTCGCAGCCGCCGTAGTAGCGGCGACCGGGGTAGCCCTCGGCGTATTTGTTGGTGAGCACCGAACCCTGCGACTGCAGCACCGAGACGGGCACGAAGTTCTCGGATGCGATCATCTCGAGGTAGCCGCGCTGGCGGTCGAGCTCGCGCTCGAGCACCTCGGCGATCTCGGGATCGACCTCGGCGAGAGGGGCGTTGAAGTACGAGTCGGTCATTGCGATCTCCTGACGACGGCTTTCGGGACTGAACTCACGAGAAGAAGAGGTTCCGCATCGGCCCAGGCGTGCGGTCGAATGCCGTGTCGGTCGCTCCCCGATGGTGACCCATCTCAACGCCAGTCGCGACGCGTCCGAGCATAACCGATGCCGCGCTGGTACGCTGGCCCGACGCATTTGTTAGGAAACCTTAGTTACTCGTCAGCCCCTCGTCGACGGAGACACCCGAGCCCATGACCTTCCGCCCGCTCCCCCTCGTGCCGTTGCCGGCCGCCGTGTCGATCGGCGGCGAGCCCTTCTCCCTCACCGCCGAGACCGCGATCGTGATCGGCGATCACCCGGCCGGCACCGAGAGCCGGACGATGACGGATGCCGCAGCCGAGCTGCGCGCGATCGTCCGCGGCCTCACGGGGTGGGGGCTCGAGGGCACCACGGCCGCCGCCGGCACCATCACCCTCTCGATCCACGGCGAAGGCCTCGGCGAAGGCCTGGGCGAAGGCGACCGCGCGAGCGCGGGTGCGGGCGAGTTCGAGGGCGAGGGCCGGCCCGAGTCGTACCGTCTCGACGTCACGGCCGACGGCATCCGTCTCGTGGGCGCCGATGCGGCCGGCCTCTTCTACGCCGTGCAGACCCTCGGCCAGCTGATCGAAGCGACCGGCGACGGGTGGCAGGTGCCCGCCGCCAGCGTGGGCGACGCGCCGCGCTTCGCCTATCGCGGCGTGATGCTCGACGTCGCGCGGCACTTCCACCCGGTCGAGGTCGTCGAGGGCTACATCGACCGGGCGAGCGCCCTGAAGTTCAACCACCTTCACCTGCACCTCAGCGACGACCAGGGCTGGCGGCTCGAGCTGCGCTCGCGCCCCGAGCTCACGGCCCGCTCGTCCGCATCCGCTGTCGGCGGCGCGGCCGGCGGCTTCTACACGCACGACGACTACCGCCGCATCGTCGCGTACGCGGCCAGCCGGCACATGACGGTGGTGCCCGAGTTCGACCTGCCTGGGCACACCCACGCGGTCTCGCTCGCCTACCCCGAGCTGAGCGAGCCGCCGGTCATCACCGACGCCGTCCGCGAGAGCGTGCGCGCCTTTCCGCAGTACGGGTCCGGCGCGCTGCCCGAGAACGGCACCGCCTACGCCGGTGTCGCCGTCGGTTTCTCGTCGCTGCGCATTCACGACGAAGCGACCCACGCGTTCGTCTCGGACGTCTTCACCGAACTGGCGGCGCTCACCCCCGGCCCCTATCTGCACTTCGGCGGCGACGAGGCCCTCGGCACCCCCGCCGACGACTTCGCGGCGTTCGTCTCGCGCACGTCGGCCGTCATCGCCTCACTCGGCAAGACGCCGGTCGCCTGGCACGAGGCGGGCGCGGCCCAGCCGTCGGCGGAGGCGACCCAGCCGCCGGACGACACCGCGCCGGGCGCCGCGCCGGGCCTCGCGCCGGGAACGATCGGGCAGTACTGGGGCTTCGTCGAGCCCACCGGCGTAATGGACGATCGGGCCCGCGGCTTCGTCCGCGGCGGCGGGCGCGTCATCCTCTCGCCCGCCGACGCGGTGTACCTCGACATGAAGCCGCACGACGGCTTCGAGCTCGGGCTGACGTGGGCGCGCGGTGCGACGAGCGTCGAGCGCGCCTACTCGTGGGAGCCGTCCGATGTCATCGCGGGCATCTCCGACGCCGACATCCTGGGCGTCGAGGCGCCGCTGTGGACCGAGACCGTTAAGACCGCCGACGACATCGACGCCCTCGCCTTCCCGCGCATCGCCGCGGCGGCCGAGGCCGCGTGGTCGCCGGCAACCGGCACCCATCCCGATCGCACGTGGGAGTCGTTCCGCCGGCGGGTGGCCGGACTCGGCCCGCTGTGGTCGAGCCGCGGCATCCGCTTCACCGCATCCGAGGAGATCCCGTGGACCGTCTGACCCGCATCGTCCACTCCGCGCGGCTCGTCGACGCGGGCGTCGTCGTCGCCGACGCATGGGTGCGCATCGAGGACGGGCGGGTGGAGTCCCGCGGCACCGGCGGTGATTGGCGCTACCGGACCGCCGACGAGGTCGTCGATGCGACGGCCGTGGCCGGGCACGGGGCGACGCTGACGCCGGGCTTCATCGACCTGCACGGCCACGGCGGAGCCGGCGCCGCCTACGACGACGGGGCGGAGCAGATCAGGGCGGCACGAGCGATGCATCGCTCGCACGGCACCACCCGTGCCGTCGTGTCGCTGGTGACGGCGTCGCCGTCCGATCTGGTCGAGCGCACGTCGGTCATCGCCGAGCTCGCGCGCACCGACGACACGGTGCTGGGCTCGCACCTCGAGGGCCCTTTCCTCGACCCCGACCACCACGGCGCGCACGATCCGCGGCTGCTCGTCGCGCCCGAACCGGACGTGGTCGACCGGCTGCTCGCCGCCGGCGCGGGCACGGTCCGTCAGATCACGATCGCCCCCGAGCTGCCCGGAGCGATGACCGCGATCGAGCGCGTCGTGTCGGCAGGCGCGGTCGCGGCGGTCGGTCACACGTCGGCCGACGAAGAGATCGCGCGTCGCGCCTTCGACGCGGGCGCGACGCTGCTCACCCACGCCTTCAACGCGATGCCCGGGCTGCATCACCGCGATCCCGGCCCCGTCGGGGCCGCGACCTCGGATCCGCGCGTGAGCCTCGAGGTCATCGCCGACGGGGTGCACCTGCATCCCGAGGTGGTGCGGCTCGCCTTCGCCGCGGCTCCCGGGCGCATCGCACTGGTGACCGATGCCATGGCCGCCGCCGGCGCGGCGGACGGCGACTACGTGCTGGGAGCGCTGCCCGTGCGCGTCGAGGGCGGCATCGCGCTGCTGTCCGACGGCACGATCGCCGGGTCGACGCTGACGCAGGACGCGGCGCTGCGAACCGCCGTCGACGCCGGTGTCGCCCTGCCCGAGGCCGTGACGGCCCTCACGTCGACGCCCGCGCGCGTGCTCGGCCGCCGCGATCTCGGCTCGCTCGCCGTCGGCGCCGTCGCCGACGCGGTGCTGCTCGATGCCGGCCTGTCGGTGCGACGGGTGTGGACCGGCCGGGTGTGACCCCAGCCTTCCGGGCCGTGGAGCGCGGGCCGGAAGGCTGGGGTCGAGATGCCGGGTTCGCCGACGATCCGCGACCGTGGCCGCCGACACGCCGGCCACGAGGACGACGATCACGACCAGAGTCTGCATGAACGGCAGAGCCAGCAAGAGAAGCATGGTCTCAGCCTCGCGGCATCCCCCATCGCCGTCGTCGTCTCGGCGGCGTCGACTGCGTACCGCGTCGGCGGTACGGCGGACGGTGAGCTCAGCGACCGATGCCGGCCCGGACGGCCAACGAGACCAACTGCGCCCGATCGCGGGCGCCGACCTTCATCATCGCCCGGTTGGCATGGGTCTTCACCGTGAACGGCGAGATGAAGATCCGCCGCCCGATGGCGTCGTTGTCCAGACCCTCGACGACGAGCGCGACCACCTCGAGCTCGCGTGCAGTGAGCGTTTCGAACAGCGCCGCGGCCTCGGCATCGACGGGTCTCTCCGGCGGCTGGCCGAGGCTGCTCACGAGCGCTCCGATCGCGCTCGGCGACAGCGCGTGCTCGCCCGACGCCACCTTCACGATGCCTTCCGTCAGCTCAGACGGCCCCGCCCCTTTGCTGAAGAAGCCGTCGGCGCCCGCCCGCAGCGCGGCCAAGACGTTCTGGTCCTGATCGAAGGTGGTGAGGATGAGGATGCGGGGCTGCTGCGCTCCGAGTTCAGCCCTGATGCGCCGGGTCGTCTCGACGCCGTCGATACCCGGCATCTGCACATCGAGCAGGACGACGTCCACCGTCACCTGTTGCAGCAGCTGCAGGGCGGTGATGCCCTCGCCTGCCTCGGCGACGACCTCGAGATCGGGGTGGGAATCGACGATCGTCTTCAGCCCCGCACGAATCATCTCCTGATCGTCGACGAGCATCACAGCAACCATCAGGGCACCTCTTCCGTTGGTGTCCGGTGTACGGGCAGGCGCGCCGTCACCCAGAACAGATTGTCGTCGGGTCGGACCTCGACTGAGCCGCCGACCGAGGCGGCGCGCTCGCGCATGCCGACGAGACCGTTGCCGCCCCCACGGTTGCGGGGCTCACCGCCGCGCGTGTTGACGATATCGATGCACACATGGCCGGCCTCGCGGTCGAGCGAGACGGCGACCGAGGTCTCTCCCTGTCCATAGCGTTGCGCGTTGGTGAGGGCCTCTTGCACGATGCGATATGCCGCGAGACGGACTGCCTGCGACAGCGCGCTCTCGATGATGGTGACGTCGGATGCCTCGACCTCGATGCGCATGCCCGCATCCTGGTAGCCGATGATCAATGCGCGGACACTGTGCTCGACCTCGCCATGGGATGCAGGGGCGTCGGCCTCCGACCGCAGCACGGTGAGAATCTGCTGCGTCTCGCGCAGGACCGCCTGTATCGCGTCTCGCGCGGCGGCGATGTCGGATCGGGACCGGTCGGCACCTTGCGGCAAATGCACTTCGGCGGCTCCCAGCCGCATGTTCACCACCGCGATCTGATGACCGATGCTGTCGTGCAGGTCGCGCGCGATGCGCAACCGCTCGCGCGCGACACCGCGCTCGACGGAGACCGCGCGCATGTTCTCTGCGTCGCGCAGCCGCTGTTCCGCGGCATCTCGATAGAGGAGGTTGCCTCGCACGGACGAGCCCATCGCCGCGAGCAGGACGGCGGCGAAGGCGAAGATCGACGCGGACGCATCGATCTTCACGTCGATCGTCCCGACCACCAGTGCGCCCGAGACGAGATTCAGAGCGCCGAGCACCGTCGCCACGAGCACCACCGAGAGCCCGCGGAAGGCCAGCAGGAAGGCGGCGAAGCACACCATCGACCACGCCGCCTCGGGCACGTCGCGGGAGAGCCACACGGCGACCGGGGCGAGCCCGATGACGAGCAGGCCCGCCACGAGCGAGCGCGACGCGACGGCCACGCCGAGCAGGACAAGCAGTGGCCCGAAAAACGCGACCCAGGTCGCCCCGACGGCGACCTGCGCGGCGACCGCGACGACGGCCGCGAGCACGAGGATCGTGACGGTCGCGCGTTCCACCCGTCGTGGCACGACCGTATTCCAGCGGGTCGCGACCGCATCGCCTTCGCCGGTCGAGCCGTGCGTGGCGGCCAGCGAGGAGACGATCATGTCGCTGATCCTCCCACTCCTGACGGCGCGATTCCTGACGGTGCGCGTACGATCCGGTCGGCCGGTCTCGGGGACCATTGCGGCGATCCGGGGAAAGCGAGGTCGGGCAGCGCGGTCGGACACGGCGATCTGATCAGTGCAGCAGCCGCGCCGCCTGCTCGGCGGCGTCGAAGATCACGTCCTGCTCGGCCTCGATCCGCGCGTCGAGCCTCGCGGTACGCGATGCCTTCAGCTTGCGGTGCAGCAGCGGTACTGCGCCCCAGATCGCCAATCCGACGACACCGAGAGCAGTGGCAACGAAGCCACCCGCACCGCCGACGATCATGAAGACCGAGCCGGCCAGCGGAACGCATCCCAGCAGTCCCAGCCCGAACGCGACGACCCCCGGGGTGGCGCTCTTGGCCTTCTCGAGCTCGCCGATGGTGTTCAGCGAGCCGACGGCCTTGCGCTGCAGCTCGTGCACCATGGGACGGTTGCGGATACTGCGGTCGCGTTTGAAGACGAGCTCCCCCGCGCCGGACCTGTCGTCTGCGATCTCGTCGAGCGCCCAGCCGAAGCTGCGGTACGTGTCGAGGTACAGCGGCTCCAGGCGTCGTGGCGCACGCACCCGGGCGTATTCGTAGGCGACGAAGTCGTCGGCGGTCGGTCCGGGGACGGATGCCGTGGGACTGCTCATGATGGTCTCGCTTTCGTCAGGCCGTCCTGTGTGATGAAGCGGCCGGTTATCTGTGACGCCCTCACCCTCTCGACGATCGGCGGATGACGAATCGTCCTGCCGGAGCGAAAGGTCTACTGCACCCGGAGTACGCCCCTCGGCAGGGGGGCACAGCAGCCGCGACGTAGAATCGAGAGCATGTCCGACCTGCCGAACGTCCGTCCCGCCGCGCCCGCCGAGCCCCTCGCGCCCGGCACCCGTCCGGCCCTGTCGGCGCTCGACGTGATCGGCGTCCTCACCGGACTGTTCGCTTTCATCACCCTCGCGATCTGGGGTTTCGCGGCCTGGCCGCTGCCCTGGAACATCGTCGCGGGACTCGGGGCTCCGATCGTCGCGCTGCTGCTGTGGGCGCTGTTCGTGTCGCCGCGCGCCGTGTTCGTCGTGCACCCCTTCATCCGCGCCCTCGTCGAGCTGCTCGTCTACGCCTCGGCGACGATCGCGTGGTGGAGCATGGGCAACGCCTGGATCGGCCTGGCGTTCGCGGTCGTGGCCGTCACGGTCGGCCTGGTCTCGGGTCGCCGCCGCCTCGCATGAGCGCAGCATCGCCGAGCCACACGGACGAGGTCGTCGCCCGCCTGATCGCCCAGCTCGGCGATCGTGTCGACGTCAGCGCGTCGTCGCGCGACACCGCACGCGCCGATGCCTCCGGCCATGCCGCGACGGGCCTGCCGCTCGCCGTGGTCCACGCCGAATCCGTCGCCGACGTCCAGGCCACCATGCGCATCGCGCACGCCACGGGCACACCCGTCGTGGCGCGCGGCGCCGGAACCGGACTCGCCGGCGGAGCCAACACCGGCCACGGCGAGATCGCCCTGTCGCTGCGCCGCATGGACCGCATCGTCGAGGTCTCCGCCGACGACCTGATCGCGGTCGTCGAGCCCGGCATCCTCAACGCAGACCTCAACGCGGCCCTCGAGCCGCACGGCGTCTGGTGGACGCCCGACCCGGCGAGTCGGGCGATCTCGACGGTCGGCGGCAACATCGCCACCGGTGCCGGCGGCCTGCTGTGCGCGAAGTACGGCGTCGTCCGAGACGCCGTGCTGGGCGTCGACCTGGTGCTGGCCGACGGACGGATGCTGCGCCTGGGGCACCGCACGGTCAAGGGCGTCACGGGCCTCGATCTCACGTCGCTGGTCATCGGCTCCGAGGGGGTGCTGGGCATCGTCGTGGGCGCGACCCTCAAGCTGCGGCGCCTCGTGGCGGGCGAGACCCGCACCCTGACGGCCACGTTCCCCGACGTGCGGGATGCCGCCCGGGCGGCCGCGGCGGTGACGGCGACCGGGGTGCAGCCGGCGATCATGGAGCTGATGGATGCGGCGTCGCTCGATGCCACGCACCGCCTGCTCGCACTCGCGGCACCCGAGCCCGGGTCGTCGCAGTTGACGATCCAGACCGACGGCCCGGCGGCGAGCGCGGAGGCCGATTCGATCGCGGCGACGCTGACAGAGGCGGGCGGCACGGTTCGTCTCGCCGCCGACGAGGCCGAGGCCGACCTGCTCTGGGCGGTGCGTCGCGCCTTCCACCCGGCGATGGCTTCGCTCGGGACGACGCTCATCGAAGACGTCTCGGTGCCCCGCAGCGCGCTGCCTTCGATGTTCGATGAGATCGTCCGCATCGAGGCGCAGTACGGTCTGACGATTCCGACGGTGTGCCACGCCGGCGACGGCAATCTGCACCCGAACTTCGTGTTCGACGGCCCCGAGGCGCCGGCGAACGTCTGGGATGCCGCCGACGACCTGTTCCAGTCGGCGCTGCGGCTGGGCGGCACGCTCACCGGCGAGCACGGCATCGGCGTGCTGAAGCGCCGCTGGCTCGCCGACGAGCTCGGCGACGACCAGTGGCGGCTGCAGCGCGAGATCGCGCGCGTGTTCGACCCGACCGGCATCCTGAACCCCGGCAAGGTCTTCGAGGCCTGAGCGGGCGTCTGTCAGCCCGCGACCGGCACGACCTCCGCTTCGTCCGCGAGCGGTGCCGGCGAAGCGAGCGCTGCCGACGGTGCGGGCGGTGACGTGCGACCCAGCAGCGCGGCGCCGACGGCGCCGAGCGGTACGCCGGCTGGCGCCACGAGCACGCGCTCGTCGAGCCCCAGCGAGCTGAGGAACGGCGAAACGGATGCCGCCGCGCGCAGCGCCGCGCGCACGGGCTGCACGAGTCGCGCCCCGAGGCCCGCGACTCCCCCGCCGAGCACGACCGCCTCGACGTCGACGGTCAGCACGAGCAGCTGCACCGCCGACGCGACCCCGCGAACGAGATCGGCGCGCAGCGCCACGGCGCGCGGATCGCCGGCGTCGGCGGCGTCGAACACGTCGACGACGGGCAGCGCCGCGGGCACCCCCCAGCGCTCGGCGACGGCGCCGCCGCCCGCCAGCGCCTCGATGCACCCGCGCTGGCCGCACCGGCAGAGCGGACCCGCCGGGTCG
>JAAIGE0100362027.1_pt1 | contig 10261 bp, 10 predicted proteins | sample 6487951 | NCBI WGS metagenome assembly JAAIGE01 (sample SAMN13974128, study PRJNA590717) | phyllosphere metagenome | biome: tomato field; feature: multiple bacterial spot infested tomato fields; material: tomato leaves; isolation source: leaves from tomato fields | host: Solanum lycopersicum ... | reverse complement strand
TGCATGGGCACGCCACGCTCGGCAGCCTGGGCGGCCAGCGCCTCGACCACTGGCGCGAAGCCCCAGCACCAGGAACACATCGGGTCCATCACGTAGAGCAGGCGCGCATCCATGGCTCAGGCCTCGTTTTTCTGACGGGGATTGTTACCCAGAGGATGGGGCTGATTGCGCGCTTTCGCCAGTTCGATCTGGCGTTGACGCTCGCGGGCGCCCTCGCGGGTCTTCTCCGGCAGCGAGTCCCAGCAATGCGGGCAGCTGACGCCGGGGCTGAAGAATTCCGATGCGCGATCCTCGACCGAAACCGGCGTGCGGCAAGCGTGGCACTGGTCGTAATCGCCTTCGCTGAGGTCGTGGCGCACGGTCACCCGGTTGTCGAACACGAAGCAGTCGCCCTGCCACTTGGTCTCCTCCTGCGGCACTTCTTCCAGGTATTTGAGAATGCCGCCCTTGAGGTGATAAACCTCTTCGAAGCCCTCGGTGAGCATGTAGCTGGAGGCCTTCTCGCAGCGGATGCCGCCGGTGCAGAACATCGCCACCTTCTTGTGCTTGCTGGGGTCGAAGTGCTCGCGGATGTAGTCCGGAAACTCACGGAAGGACTTGGTCTTGGGGTCGATGGCGCCTTCGAAGGTGCCGATCGACACCTCGTAGTCGTTACGCGTGTCGATCAGCAGCACCTCGGGGTCGCTGATCAGCGCGTTCCAGTCTTTAGGCTCCACGTAGGTGCCGACGCGCTGGTTGGGATCGACGCCCGGCACGCCCAGGGTGACGATCTCCTTCTTGAGCTTGACCTTGGTGCGGTAGAACGGCTGCTCGGCGCAGTACGACTCCTTGTGGTCGACGTCGGCCAGGCGCGGGTCGAGGGCGAACCAGGCGAACAGCCCGTCGATGCCCTCACGGCTGCCGGAAACGGTGCCATTGATGCCCTCTTCGGCCAGCAAAAGAGTGCCCTTGATGCCATTGGCGACCAGGGTATCGAGCAGGGGTTGGCGCAGCGCTTCGTAATCGGGCAGGGAAACGAACTTGTAGAGTGCCGCGACGACGATGGTGTTGTCGGTCATTGCAGATGTCCTTCAGTAGTCGCCCTCGCAAAGGGCGGACTGGGTACGAAATGTAGGCCGCTTCGGCAACGCATCGCACTGCCCGACGGCGTCGCCTGGGCATGGTGTGCGGTGCATTGGAGAAATGGGCCGTGCAGTTTACTGGTGTTGGCCGCCCAAGTGTAGGGCGCGGCGCCGGAACGCCAGGTGATGGGCATGGTCGAGAAAGAGAGGCGGCCGCGAGGGTCGCCATCGATCGACATCATTCGCAGCCAGAGGAGAAACCGCCCATGAAAGCCGTCGTCGTGCGTACGCCCGGAGGCCTGAACCGGATCGAAGTGGTCGAAATCGCCGATCCCGGCCAGCCCGGGCCGGGGCAGATTCGCGTCGCCCTGCATGCCAGCTCACTGAATTTCCATGACCTGCTGGTGGCCAATGGCAGCATTTCCGCGGCCGACGGCCGGGTGTTGATGGCCGACGGTGCCGGCGTGGTCGAAGCGGTCGGCGATGGCGTCAGCGAATTCAAGGCGGGCGATCATGTGGTATCGGGCTTTTTCCCGCAGTGGCCGGACGGCGACGTGGGTGCGGCGGTCAGCAACTTCGCCGGTACGCCGGGCGATGGCATCGACGGTTTCGCCGCGCAATACGCGGTACGCGCCGCCAGCGCCTTCACCCACGCGCCGCGAGGCTGGAGCCATGCCGAGGCAGCGACCATCACCACCGCGGGGCTGACCGCCTGGCGGGCGCTGGTGGTCGATGGCGGGCTGAAGGCCGGCGACAGCGTGCTGGTGCTGGGCAGCGGCGGCGTCTCCATCGCCGCCCTGCAGATCGCCAGGATGATGGGCGCCTCGGTGATCGCCACGTCCTCGTCGGACGAGAAGCTCGAGCGCCTGCGCCAATTGGGCGCCGATCACACTATCAACTACCGGCAGACCGCGGATTGGGGCAAGCGCGTGCTGGAGCTGACCGATGGCCACGGGGTGGATCAGGTGGTCGAAGTCGGCGGCCCGGGCACCCTGGCGCAGTCCATCACGGCTGTGCGCGTGGGCGGCCATATCGCCCTGATCGGTGTGCTGACCGGGCGCCAGGGCGACGTGCCGACTGCAGTGCTGATGGCCAAGCAGGTGCGCCTGCAGGGGCTGATCGTCGGCAGCCGTCGTCACCAGCAGGACTACATCCGGGCGCTGGAGCGGTCCGGCGTACGGCCGATCCTCGACCAGAGCTTCCCGCTGGACGAGCTCGCGGACGCCTTCCGCCTGCAGGAGAGCGGCAGCCATTTCGGCAAGATCGTGGTCGAGTGGTGAGCAGAACGGCAGCCAATAGAAGCAGCAAGGTAGCCTGGGTCGAGCGAAGCGATACCCAGGATTGCGCTCGAACCGATGTCGCCAATGGCAATCAACGGCGCGGGCGCCCTACCCCACAGGCATCATGAGGCTCAGTGGTCGTGCTTGCTGCCGCCGCGGCAGGTCGGCGAATCCGGCGCAACGCCTTGCAGGGCCCATTCCTGAGGCGTGTAGGTATGCAGGGCCAGTGCATGCACCTGGCTCATCAGCTCGCCCAGCACGCCATAGACCTTCTGGTGGCGTTTGACGGCATTGAGGCCGTCGAACTGCGGGCTGACGATCACCGCCTTGTAGTGCGTTTCCAGCCCACGGCTGTGCATGTGGCTTTCGTCCAGCACTTCGAGGTGCTCGGGTTGCAGGGCGGCGAAGGCAGTACGCAGGTGGTCGATCTTGGGCATTACGGGCTCCATGGAGGGCGTGGCCAGCGCCTGGCTGGCCACGTCGGGTATCAGGGCTTCTTGGCGCCCAGTTCACTGCCCATGTCGGTGAGCAGCTTGTTGACCGCCGGCACGGCGCTTTCCAGCTTGGCCTGAGTGATCTGTGCGGACTGGGCGGTGAGCGCCGGCATCTGCTTGAGCACCTTCTGGCCCAGCGGCGATTGATAGAAGGCGATCAGGTCCTTGAGCTCCTGCTCGCTGAAATTGCTGGTGTACAGCTTGACCATGTCGGGCTTGAGCTTGTCCCAGCCGACCGCCTTGTCCAGCTCGGCGTTGGCCTTGGCCTGGTAGCTTTCCAGCACGGCCTTCTTGCTTTCCGGCGCCTTGGTTTCGGCGAAGCGCTGGGCAAACATCTGCTGCACCTGGGCGTAAACCGGAACGGCCAGCTTGTCGGCGTTGGCGAGCTGCAGGAAGCGCTCGGCATCGGCGGCATGGCTGCGGGCATCGGCCAGTACCTGGGTGCTACCGACGGCCATCAGAGCGGCAATGCAGAACGCGGGGATACGGGACATCGGGGTACTCCTGAACACAAGGGTGAGGTGCTTTGACCGACAGTGGCGCATTTTGTGCCCCGGCGCCGTGCCTCTCAAGCCTTTTCGCATGCCATGCGCGCCCGTCGGCTCAGGGGAATTAGTGGTAAATGCCTACTGGCGCACCCTTGCGGCGACGTTCAAACTGCCAGCACTTGCCCGCCACGCCGGACAGCTGCATGCTCGGCGGCTCTTTTCATGCACACATGGACGTGCCCGATGAATAGCCCCTTCGTTCCACCACCGCCGATCCCGCTATGCAATGCGCGCGGGCGGCTCAACCCGGAGGCCGTCGGCTGGTCGCCGCAGCCGCGGGTCGACTGCTCCCTGCCCGGCAACCTCGGGCGCCGCAAGCGCTGGAACCACTGGAACATCAGCACCCCGAAATGGACGCTGTCGCTGATCCAGGCCGACCTGGATTACGTCGGCTATGGCGCCGCCTATTTTCTCGACCTGAACAGCGGCCAGCACGTGGCCCTCAATCAGCTCAGCCTGCTCGCCCGCGGCTGCAACCTGCCGGACACGCCTCAGGGCGGCCACGCCTTCGAGCACCATCGTCTGCAGCTGCATTTCAACGAGTATCCCGGCCGCGTACGGCTGACCGCCACCTCGCCGAATATCGGCGGCCAGCCGCTGCACCTGGCACTGGACATCCAGCGCCTCGCTCACCTGGAGTCGGTGAACCTAGTGGTGCCGTTCGGCAACAATGGCTTTCACGCCACCTGCCGCCAGGTCGGCCTGCCGGTGACCGGCAGCGTGCACCTGGGCGACAAGGACTACGAATGCACCAGCGGCCACAGCTTCGCCTCCATGGATTTCGGCCGTGGCGTGTGGCCGCTCCACAGCCAGTGGACGCGCGCGGTGTTCGCAGCGCCCGGTGGCATCGGCGGCAACTTCGGCATCGGTTGGACCGAGCACAGTGGCCTGACGGAAAACGCCCTGTGGTTCGGCGGCGCCCTGCTTCACCTGGAGCAGGCCGTGCAGATCCACCAGACGCGCAACGACCCGCTGGCGCCCTGGCAGCTGACGACCGAGGATGGCCAGGTCGACCTCACCTTCACCCCGCGCCAGGCCCACGTCGCCAGGCCGCGCCTCGGTTTTGGCCTGGCCTATGCAGATACCTTCGAGTGGTTCGGCCAGTACGACGGCCTGCTGCGCAATGCCCTCGGCGAGCGCGTACCGGTGCGCGCGGCACAGGGCTGGATAGGCATGAATCGAATGCGCTGGTAGTTGGAACGTGTGGTCAGCGGCGCAGCCTAACGAGCTTGACCAGCGACGGAGAGTCCCGCCATGAGCCGTACCGAAACCGACAGCATCGGCCCCATTGAAGTCCCCGAGGATGCCTACTGGGGCGCCCAGACCCAGCGTTCGCGGATCAATTTCGCGATTGGCGAGGAGCACATGCCGCTGGCGGTGGTGCATTCCCTGGCGCTGATCAAGAAAGCCGCCGCGCGCATCAATGATCGCATCGGCGACCTGCCCCATGACATCGCCCGGCTGATCGAGCAGGCTGCCGACGAAGTGATCGCCGGCCAGCACGACGCGCAGTTCCCGTTGGTGGTCTGGCAGACCGGCAGCGGCACCCAGAGCAACATGAACGTCAACGAAGTGATCGCCGGGCGCGCCAACGAGCTGGCCGGCAACCCGCGTGGCGGCAAGAGCCCGGTACACCCCAACGACCACGTCAACCGTGCGCAAAGCTCCAACGACTGCTTCCCCACCGCCATGCACATCGCCGCCGCCGGCGCCGTGCAGCGCGACCTGCTGCCGGCCATCGCCGAGCTGTCCGAAGCCCTGGCCGACCAGGCCGCGCGCCATAACCGCCTGGTGAAGACCGGTCGCACCCATATGATGGATGCCACGCCGATCACCTTCGGCCAGGAGCTGTCCGCGTTCGTCGCCCAACTGGAGATGGCGCAGCAGGCGATTCGCGCCACCCTGCCGGCGGTCTGCGAACTGGCCCAGGGCGGCACTGCCGTCGGTACCGGCCTGAATTCGCCACCCGGCTTCGGCGAAGCAATTGCCGCGGAACTGGCAGCCTTGAGCGGCCTGCCATTGAAGAGCGCGCCGAACAAGTTCGCCGCCCTCGCCGGCCACGAGCCGCTGACGGCTCTCTCGGGTGCCCTGAAAACCCTGGCCGTGGCACTGATGAAGATCGCCAACGACCTGCGCCTGCTGGGTTCCGGCCCACGCGGCGGCCTGGCCGAGGTGCGCCTGCCGGCCAACGAGCCGGGCAGCTCGATCATGCCCGGCAAGGTCAACCCGACCCAGTGCGAGGCGCTGTCGATGTTGGCCTGCCAGGTGATGGGCAACGACGTGACCATCGGCTTCGCGGCCAGCCAGGGGCACCTGCAGCTGAACGTCTACAAGCCGGTGATCATCCATAACGTGCTGCAGTCGATCCGCCTGCTGGCCGATGGCTGCCGCAACTTCCGCGAACACTGCGTGCTCGGCCTGGAGCCCGACGCCCCGCGCATGGCCGAGCACCTGGAGCGGGGCCTGATGCTGGTCACCGCGTTGAACCCGCACATCGGCTACGACAAGGCCGCGGAAATCGCCAAGAAGGCCTACAGCGAAGGCACCACCCTGCGCGAGGCGGCCCTGGCGCTGGGGCACCTTACCGAGGAGCAGTTCGACGCCTGGGTGCGCCCGGAAACCATGCTGGAGGCCGGCAAACATGACTGACGGCGCCAAGAGTGGCGCCACCCCGCTGGAGGGGGATGGCAAGCGGATCCTGATGATCATCGGCTCGCCGAAAAGCGACAGCCTCTGCCATTCCCTGGCCGAGGCCTACGCCCAGGGCGCGCGCACCGAAGGCCATGTGGTACGGCAGATCCGCCTGGGCGATTTGAGCTTCGATCCGGTGCTGCACGAGGGCTACAGCCAGAGCCAGGCCCTGGAGCCGGACCTGCTCGAGGCGCAGCGGCAGATCCACTGGGCCCAGCATCTGGTGTTCGTTTATCCAGTCTGGTGGGGCGGCCTGCCGGCCCAGCTCAAGGGCTTCTTCGACCGCGTGCTGCTGCCTGGCTTCGCCTTCAAGTACCGCAGCAATTCGCAGCTCTGGGACAAGCTGCTCAGCGGCCGCACCGCCGACCTGCTGGTCACCCTCGACACGCCACGCTGGTACTTCCACTGGATCTACGGCGCACCGGCCCACCGGCAGATGAAGCGCACCATCCTCGGCTTCTGCGGCATCAAGACGCGCCGCCTGGAGACGTTCTCGCCGGTGCGTCCCTCTTCGGAGAATCAGCGGCAGAACTGGATACGGCGTGCGGAGTTGCTGGGTAGCAGAGTTTGATATTTGGGCTCTGCTCGCGATCTTTCTAGGCGACGTTGAAACGCTAAAGAGGCTGCCACAAGACAGAAGCGGACGGTCGTAGGGTGGACGACGCTTCATCCGTCCACCGCTCTGCAATCGCAATGGTGGATGAAAAGAGCGTCATCCACCCTACATAGCGACCGACCGCTCCCGCCCCATTGCAGTCAACGCGCCGAAGCCGAGCCGAAGGATCGTGAACAGGCCCTTGAAACGGGTCGGTTTCACCGATATGACCCACCCCATCTACGAAATGAATCGCTCTTACGAAGATCCCGCGCCGATAAACACCAACGCCACACTGATGGTGACGAACGACAGCACCGTCGCCACCAGCAGCGTCGCGCTGCAGCGGTCCTCCAGGCCGAAGCGCTGGCCGAGGATCGGGAAGATGCTCATCATTGGTGAGCAGGCGAACAGCACGCCCACCGCCTTCATCACCGGGTCGACATCCGGCACCAGCGTGAATGCGCAGAGCACCGCCAGAGGATGCACGATCAGCTTGCCGCCGGAAATCCACGCGGCATCCACCCACACGCCACGCGCCTTCATGCCGAACAACCCGGCACCGATCACGAACAGCGCCAGCGGCGCCGATACCCCGGCCAGCATGTCGATGGGTTTGAACAGCAGCGGCGGAATCTCGATGCCCAGCAGCGAGACGCACAGGCCGATGATGATGCCGATGATCACCGGGTTCTTCAGCAGCCGCCCGAAGGTCATGCCCAGTACCTTGAGGCCGCCGCCGCCGCCCTGCTGCTTGCCCGCCTCGGCCAGCACCAGCGCCAGGGGAATCATCAGCAGGTTCTCGACCAGCATGCCCATCGCCATGCCCAGCACCGCAGGCGAGCCGATGGCGGCCGCTACCAGCGGGTAGCCGACGAAACCGCTGTTGGAAACCGACATGCCCATGGCGTTGATGGCCGAGCCCGACAGGTTGTCGCCACGCACCCAGCGCGACACGCCGAAGGCCAGGGTAAAGGCCGCCAGGGAGCCGAACGCATAGGCGAGCAGGTAGCCGGGCACCATGGTTTGCTGGATCGGCGAGGTGCCCAGGGTCTTGATCAGCAGCGCCGGCATGGCGAAGGTGATCACGAAGGCGCCGATGCCGCGCACCTGCTCACGATTGAGCAGGCCGCCCATGGCCGCGAGGTAGCCGAGGCCGATCAGCAGGAAGATCGGTGCGGTGATCTGGAGGATTTGCAGCACGGGTTCAGCATTCCTTGTCGCAGGTGGCGCGGGCCTCTGGGCCGATGCCTTCGGTCATAGCCAATTCTTGCCTGTGCAATTGACCGAGACGGCTGCGGGTTCGCACGAAATCCTGATGGGCGGAGCCGCGGCACAATCGCTCGAGACTGAATTCGCTGCATAGCAGCAGCGTGGCGCCGGCATCGTACGCGATATCCACCAGGTTGATGAACCGCTGACAGGCATCCGTGGGCTGGGAATCCAGGGTGGGCACGCCGGTCAGGGCCAGGCGCGGATAACGCTGCAACAGCCAGAGAAAGTCCGCGGTGGAGTGGGCGTTGCCGCACAGCTCGGCGAACTCCAGCCAGGCACGACCGGGCGCCAGGGCGCGCACCGACAATGGATGATGATTGACGGTCAGCAGCTGATCGCGCTGGGCCTGCTCATCCAGAGCCAACCAGTTTTCCAGATAAGCCTGGCCACCCGCCGACTGCGGCCAGAGGTACTCGCCCCACTGCTGAGCGTTGCCCGGCAGCTCGCGGTAGTCGGTGCCGGCATCCAGGCTCATCACCGTGAACCGCTTCTCGAGCATCTCGATGGCCGGCGTGAAGCGCTCGCGGTACAGCGGATTGGGGCACAGCCCGGCCGGCGGATAATTGGAGGTCATCACCAGGCCGACACCCTCCTCGACCAGCACGTCGAGCAGACGGCGCAGCAGCATGGCATCGCCGATGTCATGCACGTGAAATTCATCGAAGCACAGCAGGCGGATGTCCTGAGCCAGCGCGCGGATCGCCAGTACCAGCGGATCGGGGTGGCCGGCGAACGGCTGCATGCGCTGCTGCAGCTCCTGCAGGAAGGCATGGAAATGCACCCGGCGCTTGGCACGCAATGGCGCCGCCGCGAAGAAGGCGTCCATCACGAAGCTCTTGCCGCGCCCCACGCCGCCCCACAGGTAAACGCCGGCTGCCGGCTTGCGCAGCCAGCCACGACGCCCCGTGCACCAACCTTGCAGCCACTGCCCCAGGGTATCGATCGCGCGCTGCTGCTCGATATCGGCGTGGAAACCGCGGGCCTCGAGGGCCGCGGTGAAACCTTGGTGAATGCGCGCGTCGATCTGCTCGGCGGGCGCATCCAGGTCGCTGTCAGAAATCAAAAAACACCGTTTCGCCGTCCCCCTGAATGCGGATATCAAATCGGTAGGCCGGCTTGCCGTCAACCTCGCAGCGCCTGGCGATCAGGGTCTCGCGGCGCGATGGCTGCTCGATCAGGTTGAGCACCGGATCCTTGCCATTGGCCTCGGCCTCATCCTCGAAATACAGGCGCGTATGCAGGTGGATATTGATGCCGCGGGCGAACAGCGCGACGTTGATATGCGGCGCCATCGGCACACCGGCAGCGTTGTCGACCACGCCGGGTTTGATCGTCTGCACCGTCCACTCGCTGCCGGCATCGAAGGTGGTGGCGGTACGGCCGAAGCCATTGAAGGGCTTGTCCAGATCGTAGTCGGCGTCATAGCGGCCCTGGTGATCGGCCTGCCAGAGTTCCAGGAAGGCGTCGCGCACCAGGTGGCCGTTACCGTCGTAGACGTGGCCGATCAGGGTGATGTGCTCGCCCGGAGCACCGGGCTTGGCCATCTGGTTCCAGATTTCCTGATCACGGGTCGGGTTGCCGGCAGCGGCCAGGGCCAGGCCGATGTGCACGTAGGGGCCGGCGGTTTGCGAAGCGGTTTCGGGCAAGAGTTCGACAGGCATGGCGGGCTCCTCAGCAATTCTCGAAGTGGGTCTTGCGCTGGCCGCGCAGCACGATGTCGAAGCGATAGGCCAGGCAGTCCATGGGGTTGGCCATGCCCATGTCGAGCTTGGCAATCAACGTCTGTACCGCGTCCGGGTTGGCGATCGACTTGACGATCGGGCACAGCGGAATCAGCGGGTCCCCTTCGAAATACAACTGGGTGATCAGTTTGGTGGCGATCGACGGGCCACTGATGGAGAAGTGAATGTGCGCCGGGCGCCAGTCATTCGGGCCGTTGCGCCACGGGTAAGGGCCCGGCTTCACGGTACGGAAGCTGTAGTTGCCTTCGCTGTCGGTCAGCGCGCGGCCGACACCGCCGAAGTTCGGGTCCAGCGGCGCCAGATAGCGGTCGTTCTTGTGGCGGTAGCGACCGCCGGCATTGGCCTGCCACATTTCCACGAAGGTATGGGGAATCGGCTTGCCGTACTGATCCATCACCCGGCCGCACACAAGGATGCGCTCACCGATGGGCAGACCACCGTTGTTGAAATTGAGCAGCAGATCGTTGTCGTGCTTGCCCATCTTCAAGTGGCTGAAATCCGGCCCGGTGGTTTCCGAAATCGATTGCGGAATGCTCACCAGCGCCTGGCGCGGCGAGCGGGCGACGGAGGTCTTG
>JAAIGE0100007203.1_pt1 | contig 10262 bp, 4 predicted proteins | sample 6487951 | NCBI WGS metagenome assembly JAAIGE01 (sample SAMN13974128, study PRJNA590717) | phyllosphere metagenome | biome: tomato field; feature: multiple bacterial spot infested tomato fields; material: tomato leaves; isolation source: leaves from tomato fields | host: Solanum lycopersicum ... | reverse complement strand
GGCCAGATCGCCGAGGCGCTGTCCGAACCGGTGGCGACTATCGTCGAGGGCGTCCGCGTCGCGCTGGAAAACACCGCGCCCGAACTGGCCGCCGACATCGTCGATCAGGGCATCGTGCTCACCGGCGGCGGCGCGCTGCTCCAGGGGATCGACGAGGTGCTGCGCGACGAAACCGGCCTGCCGGTGACGGTCGCGGAGGACCCGCTGACCTGCGTCGCGCTCGGCACCGGTCGTGCGCTCGAGGATCCGATCTACAAGGGCGTGCTGCTCGCCGTCTAAGCGTAAGGACCGGGGGCAATGGCGCCGCCACGCAATCTGCGGCCGGGATTTTCGCGTCGGGCGCAATATACCGTGTTCGCCGCCTATGTCCTGGCGGCGACCGGCGCGCTGCTCGGCGCGATCCTGCTGACGATCTCGATTATCGACCCGCGCGCCTTCGCCGCGCTGCGCGGCGCGCTGCGCGAGGCGACCACTGCGAAACCGCGGCCCTGCTCGCCGGCGCGCGCCGCTTCCACGGCGGCGTTGAGCGCCAGGATGTTGGTCTGGAACGCGATGCCGTCGATCACGCTGATGATCTCGGCAATCTTTTTCGATGAGACTTCGATGCCGGACATGGTGGTGACCACCTGCGCCACCACCGCGCCGCCCTGCGAAGCCACACCAGCCGCACCGATCGCCAACTGGTTGGCCTGGCGTGCGCTTTCCGCATTCTGTTTGACGGTGGAGGTGAGCTCTTCCATCGAGGCGGCAGTCTCTTCCAGATTGGCCGCTTGTTGTTCGGTGCGCTGCGACAGGTCGTTGTTGCCGGCAGCAATTTCGCTGGAGGCGGTATGAATGCTGCCGGCGGCCTGCTGGATACGCCCGATCACCAGCGCCAGTTGCTCGGCGGTGGTATTGGCGTCGTCGCGCATCGTGGCGAAAACGCCATGGAACTGGCCCTGCATGCGCGCACTCAGGTCGCCGTCGGCCAGCGCGCTCAGCAGGCGCGACACTTCGGCGATGCTGACCGCGTTGGCATCGAGCAAGGCATTGAGCTGTTGCGCCAGTTGCAGGAAAAAGCCTTGTTTCCCGGTACTGTCGATGCGCTTGGAAAGATCGCCGGCAGCGGCGCTACGCACCACGTCGGCAACGTCGATTTCCACGCGCGCCTCGGCCGTGCGGTCGCGCCACTCGCAGACAAAGCCCAGATGCGCGCCGGCCTCGTCGCGAATTGCCGAAACGTTCTGTGCGATGCAGGTGCTGCGGTACTGCACCTCGCGCTGGGCAGCGCCCTGGCGGTCCAGACGCTGATAGATCTCCGCGTCCTGTGCGTTGCCCACTTCCAGCAGCGAGACCGGTTGGCCGACCAGGTTGGCGGTGCGATTGAACGCGGGCGCACAGGCCTGGATATCGTCTGCGTAGGTGTGCAGCAGGTTTTGCAGCGCACTATTGGTGTAGATGATGGTGAGGTCCGGGTCGGCGATGTACATGCCGGTGGAAGCGTTATCCAGTGCGGTGCGGATGCGCAGGTTTTCGGCTGCGATGCTGCGCTCGCGCTCCAGACGCTCGCGCAGGTCGCGCTGCATGCGCGCCAATGCGGCCATCAGGCTGCGGCTGTGCTTTGCGGCGACCGGGATCGGTTGGTCCAGGCGGCCTTCGGCGATGTGTTGCGCGGCAGCCATGGCCAGCTGCGGCTCGCCGCCAAGCAGGCCGAATACCGAGCGCAGAATCCAGCCGGCCGCTAGCGCCAGGCACACGAATGCCAGCACCACGGCGCTACCCTGCTGCCACATCACGCGGTGGCTGTATTGCTCGGCCTGGCGGCGGCTGGCCTCGTTCAAGGCCAGGATGCGCTCGCTGATGGCGCCCATGCGGGTTTCAAGCTGGCCGAATTTATCGTTGAAATCCGCGTAGGCCGCTGCGCTGTCCGCATGCGTTTCGGCAGCCTTCACCACCTGGTCGGCGGATGCGATATAGGCCTGCAGCGCCGGCGTCACCGCGTCCAGATCGGCGCGCAATGCGGGGGCCAGCGGCAGTTTGCGGTTGGCTGCCAGCGACTCGCGGAATTCGCCGGCGTGTTCGCCCAATGCGCTGCGCGCGGCCGACACGGCTTTATCGTCTTTCGTGGAGGCAGCAAGCAACGCCGCGGTGACATCGCCGCGCAGGGCGTCGTGCATCATGTCCGCCTGCATATGGTTGCGCAGCGCATCGGAGGAGATGACCTGTGCGGCAATCGCATCGAGCAGGCCGCGTTGGCCGTTATAGCCCACGCCACCCAAGGCGAGCAGCGCCAATGCGGCCACCAGCACCAGGACGCCCAGCATGTGCATGATCTTCATGGTGCAACTCGTGTCAGAAGCGGAAAGACAGGCCCACGCCGAGCGCGTGATCCGGTGAGCGGTCGTTGAGTCCGCGGCTGTAGACAGCGTCCAGTTGGACGTCGTTGCTCAGCAGCCAGGCCGAGCCGACATCGAGCAGGGCCACGGTGCCGCCATCGTCGCTGTTGGCGATCTGCGGCAACGCCACTTCGACGAACGAGCGCACGCGGTCGTTCCAGGCCTTGCCGAGAACGGCACCGAAGATGCCGGCGGTATATCGATTGCCCTGGCCATCGTCGTCCCAGATCACTCCGGGCATCATGCCGGCGGAAATGCTGTCGCTGAGCTCCCATTCGGCCACCAGCCGGAACGAGGGGCGTGCACCATGGCCGCGCAACGCCTGCGCGCCGCTGGGCAGATCCACATGCAGCAACCAGGCCAGCGAAGTCTTGCCATCGTCGGAGCTGGCCAGGTGGTGCTTGATGCCGAGCGAGACGTCGGACATGCCGCTCACCTGCGCATCGCCGGGCAGGTCGATGCGCTGCCAGCCATCGGTTTCCAGCCGCAGTTCCCAGGTCTGGCCCAGGCCGTAGCGCAGTAGGGTGGGTGTGGAATACGCATCCACCGCGTCATCGCGTTCCCACGCGACGCTGGTTTCCACCTGCACGCGGCGGTCGCCGACAGTGAGGCTGGATTCCACGAAATCGGGGCGGTCGGTCGCGATCGGGTCTTCAGCGCGGGCATGACCCATCACACCCAACAGCACAAAACAGCTGGCGATAACAGACGGCTTCATGGCATCCCTTGCGTGACGACCTGCGGAAACAACTATCCGGATGCATGCGCTGGCTGCGTTGGTCGCGACAGCACGCATGCACTGCTGGACCGGCTGCTGCGGTGTGGCGCAGGCAGTCGATGTCATCCACACTAACGGCAACGCTGCATGATTCTTGATGCGCGTCGGACGAGCGGAAGGGGCAGGGCATGCACGGCGCGCCGATGACGCGCCGTGCGGGATGCAGTTGTGGAATGCAAGTAACGCTGCGTGCGTGCGATTACGCTTGTGTTCGCTTGCAATCCACTGCGCGCAGGGCGGTTAGAAATCCTGCCACTGGCTGTCGTGACCGGCAGTGCCGGAGGACTTGCCCACGGAGTGAGGCAGCAGTGTCGCCGCGCGCTTGCCGCGGGCGGCTGCCGGCTTGGTGGTGACCACCGCGCGCACCGCTGGTTTGACAGTGGACGCAGCCAGCACGGGCTTGACCGCATGATTGAGCTTGAAGACCGCCACCGCCTCGGTCAGCTGGCCGGCCTGTTCTTCCATCGCACGCGCTGCGGCAGTGGCTTCTTCCACCAGCGCGGCATTCTGCTGCGTGGCTTCATCCATCTGCGTCACGGTGAGGTTGACCTGCTCGATGCCCGACGACTGCTCCTGCGAGGCGGCGGAGATTTCGCCCATGATGTCGGTGACGCGCTGCACGCTGGCGACGATCTCGCTCATGGTGGTGCCGGCCTGATGCACCAGCGACGAGCCTTGTTCCACCTTGCTCACCGAATCGTCGATCAGGTGCTTGATCTCCTTGGCAGCACCGGCCGAACGTTGCGCCAGCGTGCGCACCTCGGAGGCGACCACGGCGAAGCCGCGGCCCTGTTCGCCGGCGCGCGCCGCTTCCACCGCCGCATTCAAGGCCAGGATATTGGTCTGGAACGCGATCCCGTCGATGACGCTGATGATCTCGGCGATCTTCTTGGACGAGGTCTCGATGCCCGACATGGTGGTGACGACCTGCGCCACCACCGAACCGCCATGCGATGCCACGTCGGCTGCGCCGATGGCCAGCTGGTTGGCCTGACGCGCATGCTCGGCATTCTGTTTGACGGTGGAGGTGAGTTCCTCCATCGAGGCGGCGGTTTCTTCCAGATTGGCGGCCTGTTGTTCGGTGCGCTGGGAAAGATCGTTGTTGCCGGCAGCAATTTCGCTGGCGGCTGCGCTGATCTGCGTGGCCGAGGTCTGAATGCCGGAGACAATGCCGGTGAGCTGCGCCACCGTGGCGTTGGCATCGTCGCGCATGCGGGCGAACACGCCCTGGAAGTCGCCGTCCATGCGTACGGTGAGGTCGCCTTCGGCCAGCGCACTGAGCAGGCTGGAAATCCGCTCCAGGCTCAGCGAAGTGGTTTCCAGCAGGCCATTGAGCTGCCGGCCGAATTCCAGATAGAACCCATGCTTGTCGTCCAGCGCCAGGCGCTGGCCGAAATCGCCCATCAAGGCGGACTGCACCAGCTCGGCCACTTCCTGCTGGGTGCTGACTTCGGCACTGATATTGCGCCACAGCAGCATGCTGCCGCTACGACGGCCATCGGGGGCATACAGCGGGGTCATGGTCAGATCCAGCGTCACCGGCCCGAAGCGGTAGCGCTCGGTGGTGGTGGACTGCAGCTGCCGCAGACGCTGCGTACGCGCGGCGCCTTCGCCATCGTTGCCGAACACGTAGTCCATCGGCTTGCCGACCACCGCATCGGCACTGAAGCCGGTCTGGCCCTTGGCATGAAAGGCGGGCTCGCCCTGCTTGAAGGAGGTGTGCAGCGCCTGGGTGATGAACACCGCGTTGTGCTGTTCGTCGGCCAGCAACACTTCCATTTCCGAATGTTCCAGCGCGGTGCGGATGCGCAGGTTTTCGTTGGCCACCTGCGCATCGCGCTCGATGCGCTCGCGCAGGTCGCTCTGCATGCGTTGCATGGCGCCCATCAGGCGGCCCACTTCGTCCTGGCGCTGCACGGCGATCTGGTTGTCGAGCTTGCCCGAGGCGATCGCATCGGCCACGTGCGCGGCGGCCTCCAGCGGCCGCACCACCTGGCGACGCAGCAGCGCAAACAGCGCCACGCTGAGCACCAGCGCCGAGCCAAGGCCGACGGCAAGGATGGTCCACAGCAGGTGATGCGCCTGCTGCATGATCGTGGCATACGGCACCACCACGCCCAGCGCGAAGCGCTCCTGCGCCTTGCCGATCTGCAGCGGAACGTAGGCGCTGACTGCGCCGTCTGCATCGGGGGTGAAATCCAGCGCGTCCTTGCCGGCCTTGATCGCCTCCAGCATGGTGCGGTGGCGTGCGTCGGTGACCTGCTTGCCGATGCGCGTGGTGTCGTGCGATGCCAGCACCACGCCGGCAGGCGAGAGCAGTTCGACATAACCGTCCTGCATCGGGCGCAAGGCGCCAAGGCGCTGCTGCAATGCCGCCAGTGCCACGTCCACGGTGACCGCGCCCAGATACTTGCCGTCCTGCAGGATCGGCGTGGACAAGGTGGTCATCAGCACGGTCTTGCCGCCGATCTTGTAATCGTAGGGTTCGGCCACGGTCTGCCGCAGCAGTGCACGCGGTTTCAGGTTCCAGTCGCCCAGGCCGGGGGTTTCGTAATCGGTGAGCGGCTCGCGGACCAGTGTCTGCTCACTGCGTCCCCAGTAGGTCATGAAGCGGCCGGTGGCGTCGTGGCCCTTGGCATTGGCAAATGCGCTGTCGTTGCCATCGAAGGCCTGTGGCTCCCACAAGGTGCCCATGCCGACCCACTCGGGGTGGTCCAGCAATTGGTCGTGCACCACTGCCGCGGCGCTGTCGCGGCTGATGCCGCCATTGGCGCGTTGCACCAGCAAGGTGGTGGCCAGCGATTGGCCGGTCGTCAACGCCTGGCCAAGCTCGCTGCCGATCTGCTCGGCCTGGTAGCGCGCGGCATTTTGCATCGTGGCCTGCGCAGAGGCGCTCAATGCGCGACTGCTTTGCCAATAGGTGATGGCTGCGGTCAAACCGAAGCACAGCGACGCAATGACTGCCGTACCGAACATCAGGCGGTACGCCAGGCGTCCGCTGAAACGTGAGTGGGTGGAAGGCGAGGTCATGGGCGTAGCCGCGGAAGGAAAAAGGAAAAGGGAGAAGACAACCCGGCCGAAGCGGGGCATGTGCGGTCAGTAGGTGGCCAGCGCAACCCGCGCCGGCGCGCGTGTGCCAGCATGGCCGAACGTCTTGGAGGTGGCAGCGACGATCCGGAAGCTGGACACCGCCTCATCCAGCTGCTGCGCCTGCTGCTGCATGGCATTGGCCGCTGCGGTGGCTTCTTCCACCAGCGCCGCGTTCTGCTGCGTGCTCTCGTCCATCTGGGTGACGGTGAGGTTGACCTGTTCGATCCCGGCCGACTGTTCCTGCGAGGCGGCAGAAATTTCGCTCATGATGTCGGTGACGCGCTGCACCGAAGAGACGATCTCGGCCATGGTCTTGCCGGCCTGATCCACCAGCAGCGAGCCCTCGGACACCTTGCCCACCGAATCGTCGATGAGGTGCTTGATCTCTTTGGCCGCGTTGGCCGAGCGCTGGGCCAGCGTGCGTACTTCCGAGGCGACCACCGCAAATCCGCGGCCTTGTTCGCCGGCACGTGCGGCTTCCACCGCGGCATTCAGCGCCAGGATATTGGTCTGGAAGGCGATGCCGTCGATGACGCTGATGATCTCGGCGATCTTCTTGGACGAGGTCTGGATACCGCACATGGTGTCCACCACCTGGCTCACCACCTGGCCGCCCTGCGAGGCCACGCTGGCGGCGCCGATCGCCAACTGGTTGGCCTGGCGTGCGCTTTCGGCATTCTGCTTGACGGTGGAGGTGAGCTCCTCCATCGAGGCGGCGGTTTCTTCCAGATTGGCGGCCTGCTGTTCGGTGCGCTGGGACAGATCGTTGTTGCCTGCGGCGATTTCGCTGGCCGAGCCGGTGATGGAACTGGCGGCCTGCTGGATGCGCCCGACGATGCCGGCCAGTTGGGTGGCCGTGGTGTTGGCGTCGTCGCGCATGCGCGCGAACACGCCATGGTACTGGCCATCCAGGCGCGCAGTGAGGTCGCCTTCGGCCAGGGATGCCAGCAGCTCGGACAGCTTGCCCAGGTTGCGGTCGCTGACCTCCATCATCGCGTTGAGGTCGTTGATCATGCGCGCCGAGTCGTGCTTGAAGCGCGTGGCATCGCCGCGTTGACTGAAGTCGCCGTTGGCTGCAGCTTGCGCCAGTCGCTTGATCTCGGTGTTGATCGCCAGCAGGCTGGCCTTGGCCGCGTCCATCGCTTCGTGCAGCACCGCACGCGTGCCGGGCAGGCGCGCGGCATTGCGCGACAGGTCGCCTTGCGCATACTCGTTGAGGATGCCGATCGCATCGACGATGGCATCCAGGTGCTCGAAGATCATCGTGTTGATGCCGGTGGCCAGTTCGCCGTAGACGCCCGGGAAATTGGTCGGCATGCGGTGGGTGACATCGTCGCCGGCATGCATGTGCACCATCACCTTGGTCTGCGCGGAGAAGCGCTCCAAGGTGTGGACCATCTCGTCGGTGGCCTTGAGCATCTGGCCGATTTCATCGGTGCCGTGTTCGGCAGTACGCACGCTCAGGTCGCCGCGCGCCACGCCCTTGATGGCCGCCAGGGCACGCGACACCGGCTCCAGGATGGAATTGCCGATCAGCCAGCCCACCAGCAGGTTGATCAGCACCAGGGCGCCACCGGCGAGCGCAACGATGCCGGTGAAAACCAGCGCCTGCGATTGGGTGTCGTCCAGGTACACGCCGGTGCCGATCACCCAGCCCCACGGCTTGTACAGCGCCGCGTACGAGGTTTTCTGCACCGGATCCTTCTGCCCTGGCTTGGCCCAGGTGTAGTCGACATAGCCGCCGCCGGCCTGCGCTGCGGTGACGAATGCTGGAAACACGCGCTTGCCGTCCGGGCTGAGCACGTCGCTCAACGGCTTGCCGACCAGGTCCGGGCGGGTGGGGTGCATCAGCATCGTCGGCGTCTGGTCGGTGACGTAGATGTAATCCACACCGCCACGTGCACGCATGGTCGACAGGGTATGCAGCGCACTCTTTTTGGCGGTCTCCACGTCGATCTCGCCCTTTTCGGCGCGCTCGGCATAGCCATTGACCACCGCAGTCGCCATCTCGATCTGGCTCTTGAGCCCATCGCGGCGCGTATCGGTCAGATCGAAGTACTGCATGCGTGCGGCGATCACCGCCAACGCAATGATGCCCAGCGCAACCAGGGCAGTCTGGGCGAAGAACCTGCGCTTGAGCGGCACATTGGCCAGCGTTTTTGCAACCGTGGTCTTCAGCGTCATGGCAGATATCCAGCAAAGGAATGTGACCGGCGTAAGTCGAATAGCGACCCGACTCCGAAAATGTTGAGCCGGGCGCACCGCAGGGTTGCGGACGATGTGTGGCGCAGGCCACGTGCGAATGGCCTGACTTTGCTCAGTGCGTTAACGCGCTGGCACGGCGCTTTGCGTGCTCGGCGCAGTGGCAGCGCGCTGGGCATGACAGCGAACCAGACAGTGCCTCAAAGACATGCTGTCACGCGATCGCCGACGGCGTGGGCACGGTGGCGGTTTGCACTTTCGGCGACCATTGAACGGCTCACAGCTGCCCGGCGAATTCATCAGGCAATGCGGTGACGGCGCTCAGCGTCCTGGCGCAGGCGCTGCGCATGCAGCACCGGGCAGCGCGCACGGTGTGAACGGCACCGGCGGGCGGGCCGGGCGTTTGTGCAGTCGCCGCGCCGATGAACTCGGCCGCACAAGGCGTGATGGTTCAGCGTGAACTGGCGCGTGCTACGCGTGATGTTGCCCGGGCGCTGCGTGGCAAGGTTTGCCTGCAGCGGCTCAGTTGCGCTGCGCGACGTTCACGCTGGCGACCGATTGCTGCAGGCTCTGCAGTTCGGTCCACAAGACGTGGCGAGTATCGCCGCTATGGCCCAGCGACAAGGCTTGTGCGTATTGCAGGTCGCCTTCGTGCAGGGCGCGATTGGCCTGACGGTGCTGTGCCAGGTACTTGCCCAGCTGCTGCTGCACCAGCGCGAATTTGCGTGCCTGTTCGCCCTGCGGCGCGGTGGCCTGGAAGTAGCCGGCATGCCGTGCGATCCGCTGGTGCAGATTGCCCAGACGCTCGTCGTAGGCTTCGATACGCGCCGCATCGTGCCTGGCGGCAAGCTGTGCACGTTGATCGTCGCGCAACTGCGCCAGATCCACCGCCAGCGCCTGCAATGCGGTAACCGGCACATTGTCCAGAAGCACCGAGACCGGCGCTGCCGGGGCGGCGAAGGAGGGCGGCAACGAGACGCCCGCAGCCAGCAGCGCGACGGTGAACACACAGCCCAGCACGGTGCGGGCAGAGCGGTTGGAGTTGGCGGTGTGCATGCGGACGTCCTTCGATCTAGCGCGGGCAATGCGGCCCTCAGTGCTTGTTGTATCGGCCGCACGGGCCTGCGCTTGACCGATTTTCGACCAGCGGCACGCTTGCATGGTCGTCGCAGTGACTCCCTTCTCGTGCGGGGAAAAAGCTGGTGCGCAGCGCCGGATGAAGGCACGCGCACAGCCTCATGCGCCCACCGCAAGCTGTCGACAACGACACGCGACACTGCCTCGGCAGGGTTTCCCCGCCAAAAAAAAGCCCCGACATTGCTGCCGGGGCCTGGGGACCACCTGCCGTCTGATCCGGCGGCCGTGTATCTGCAGTGGGCTTAGAACTCCTGCCAGTTCGACTCGCTGTTGCCGGCCGCGGCAGCCAGCCGGCGTTGCGCTGGGGCGGGGGCGGCGCTGGGTTTTGTAACAGCCGAGCCGGTCACGCGTTTGGCAACGCTGGCCGACGTGGCGGCGGCCAGGCGCAGCGGTGCAGGGCGCTTGGCCGCGGGCACCACACCGGCGACCTGCTGCACCTTGAAGATCGATACCGCATCGGACAACTGACCGGCTTGCTCTTCCATTGCACGTGCCGCGGCCGTGGCTTCTTCCACCAGCGCCGCGTTCTGCTGGGTGGTTTCGTCCATCTGCGTCACGGTGAGGTTGACCTGCTCGATCCCGGCCGACTGTTCCTGCGAGGCGGCAGAAATCTCGCCCATGATGTCGGTGACGCGCTGCACGCTGGCGACGATGTCGGCCATGGTCTTGCCGGCCTGGTC
>JAAIGE0100653461.1_pt1 | contig 10272 bp, 10 predicted proteins | sample 6487951 | NCBI WGS metagenome assembly JAAIGE01 (sample SAMN13974128, study PRJNA590717) | phyllosphere metagenome | biome: tomato field; feature: multiple bacterial spot infested tomato fields; material: tomato leaves; isolation source: leaves from tomato fields | host: Solanum lycopersicum ... | reverse complement strand
GGGTGGTCGCCGATATGCACCGCCTGCTCGGCCTGCATGCCGGAGCGGGCGAGGGCCTCCTCGAACGGCCTGCGATCGGGTTTGCCGACGCCCAGTTCTTCGGCGCAGAGGATGAAGCTGAAGTAGTCCGCCAAACCCAGGCGGCGCACGTCGGCGTTGCCGTTGGTGATCACGCCCAGGCTGTACCGATTGGCCAGCAGCTCCAGGGTGGTGACGGTGTCGCTGAAAAAGGTGATGGCGTGGCGCGCTTCGAGCATCGTCTGGAAGGCGGCCTCGGCCAACTGCGCGGCTTCCTCGGGGGCATGGCCGACGCCCTCCAGCGCATGGCGCAGGGTGCGTCGGCGCAGCTCGCTGAGGCGGTATTTCAGGTTGGGGTCGGCCTCCAGCAGACGACCGCGAACCTGGCCCAGGTGATCCACCGGCTGGCTCGCCAGGCGCGGTGCATGGGCGCTGATCCAGTCGCGCATGGCGGCCTCGGCACCGAGAATCACCGGGCGGTTGTCCCACAGCGTATCGTCGAGGTCGAAGGTGATCAGGCGGATGCTCATGAATCCTGTTCCTTGCGGCGCTTGGCCCGTGGGTGAGCACTGTCGTAGACCTTGCTCAGGTGCTGGAAGTCCAGATGGGTGTAGACCTGCGTGGTGGCGATATCGGCGTGGCCGAGCAGCTCCTGCACCGCGCGCAGATCCTGGGATGACTCGAGCATATGGCTGGCGAACGAATGGCGCAGCATGTGCGGGTGAATGTGCTGGCCGAGCTCGCTGACGCCCGCCTGACGCACTCGCAACTGCACGGCGCGGGCGCCGATGCGGCGGCCCTGGCGGCTGATGAATACCGCGCCATCGGCCGGGTTGGCCAGTGCCCGCAGCGGCAGCCATTGCTGCAGGGCTTCACGGGCCTTGCTGCCCACTGGCAGCTCGCGCACCTTGCTGCCCTTGCCGGTGACGCGCACCAGGCCGGCGGGTAGATCGAGCCAGTCGAGGTTCAGCGCGACCAGCTCCGACAGGCGCAAGCCGGACGAATAGAACAGCTCGAGCATGGCGTGATCGCGGCGGGCGATGAAGTCGTCTTCCTGGGCGCCGTCGAGCAACTGGGTGGCGCGGTCCACGTCCAGCACCCGGGGCAGCTTGCGCTCGCCCTTGGGCGGCGTCAGGCCGGTTGCCGGGTCGTGGCGGCAATGGCCTTCGCGAATCAGATAGCGGTACAGGCCGCGGGTCGCCGAGAGCAGCCGCGCCAGGCTGCGCGCCGACTGGCCGTCCTTGTGCAGGCGGGCGACCTGGCGGCGCAGGCGGGCGATGTCTAGCGCGGCCCAGTCAGTCAGCCCTTCCTGCTCGCAATAGGCGAGCAGCTTGGCGAGGTCGCGGCGATAGCCATCCAGGGTATGGGCCGACACCTGCCGTTCGCTGCGCAGGTGTTCGAGGTAGGCATCCAGGTGGGCGGCAAGCATCAATGGGCGGCTCCGTGACGAGAGGGCGCAATGCCTGCGCCCTTGTGAACGGCGCGTTACCTGACCGAGCGCAGTGGCGCGGAGAAACGTGGCAGCACGCGCGACAGCACTTCGGCGATGTAGCCGAGGAACAGCGTGCCCAGCGAGCTCTTGTAGTGCTGCGCGTCGGCACTGCCGATCGCCAGCACGCCGTGCAGCCCTTGATGGGACAGACCCACCACCGCTGCCGAACCGACGTCGGCACCGGCTTCGCCGAACAGGAAGTTCAGCTCGTGCTCGCGCAACACGCCGCAGATGGTCTTGCCACCGGCCAGCAGGCCGCCGATGGCCTGGTGCGCCTCGGCGCTGCTGACGCTACGGCCGACCGGCAGTGGCGTATCGCTGAACAGGATCAGGCCCACGAACGGCACCTGGAATTCGCGGCGCAGGCTGTCTTCCACGCAGCTGACCACTTCCTCGAGGCTGCTGGCGTCCATCAGGTCGAGCACCAGGCGGCGCGTCTTGTCGAACAGCCGGTCGTTGTCGCGGGCCACGTCCATCAGGTGCGACAGGCGCTGGCGCATCTCGATGTTGCGCTCGCGCAGCAGTTTGACCTGACGCTCGACCAGCGACACGGTATCGCCGCGCTGGTGCGGAATACGCAGCTCGGGAATCAGCTCGTCATGGTCGATGAAGAACTCGGGGTGCAGGCGCAGGTAGGCGGCGACCGTTTCCGAGTCCAGGGGCTTGGGCGAATCCTGCTGGTCAGTCATAGGCGAACCTGTCCTTCGTACACGCGCACGGCGGGGCCGGTCATCATAACGGGCTGGCCGGGGCCTGCCCACTCGATGTGCAGCTTGCCGCCGGGCAGCTCCAGCTGTACGGGCGAGTCCATCCAGCCCTGGCGGATCGCCGCGACGGCGGCGGCGCAGGCGCCGGTGCCGCAGGCCTGGGTTTCCCCGGCGCCGCGTTCCCAGACGCGCAGGCGGCCGCGCTGACGGTCGATCACCTGCAGGAAGCCGACGTTGACCCGTTGCGGAAAGCGCGGATGGTGTTCCAGCTTCGCGCCCAGTTCGTGCACCGGCGCGCCGTCGACATCATCGACGCGCAGCACCGCATGGGGGTTGCCCATGGATACCGCGGCCAGCTCGTGGTTCTTGCCATCGACCTCGACGGCATAGCTCAGCGCTTCGCCATCGGCCTGGAAGGGAATCTGCTCGGGTGCCAGGCGCGGTGCGCCCATGTCCACGGTGATCAGGCCGTCGGCACGCACGTTGAGTTCGATGATGCCGCCCTTGGTTTCCACGCGGATGTTCTTCTTCACCGTCAGGCGCTTGTCCAGCACGAAGCGGGCGAAACAGCGCGCGCCATTGCCGCACTGTTCCACTTCGCTGCCATCGGAATTGAAGATGCGGTAACGGAAATCCACGTCCGGATGCTGCGGCGGTTCGACCAGCAGCAGCTGATCGAAGCCGATGCCGGTGTGGCGGTCGCCCCACTGCTTGGCGTGTTTGGGCTGGATGTGGGCATGCTGGCTGACCAGGTCGAGAACCATGAAGTCGTTGCCCAGGCCATGCATCTTGGTAAAGCGCAATAACATGGGCATCACTCCGGCAGGCGGCTTTCGCCCGCGAAGAGCTCGTCCAGGGTTTCGCGGCGACGCACCTCGTAGGCCTGCTCGCCGTCCACCATCACCTCGGCAGCGCGGCCGCGGGTGTTGTAGTTGGAGCTCATCACGAAGCCGTAGGCACCGGCCGAACGCACGGCCAGCAGGTCGCCCTCTTCGAGTACCAGCTGACGATCCTTGGCCAGGAAGTCGCCGGTCTCGCAGATCGGCCCGACCAGGTCGTAAATGCGTGCTTGGCCGTCACGGGGCTGCACCGCCGAGACTTCCATCCAGGCCTGGTAGAGGGCCGGGCGGATCAGGTCGTTCATCGCCGCATCGACGATGGCGAAGTCCTTGTGTTCGGTGTGCTTGAGGTATTCCACCTGGGTCAGCAGCACGCCGCCGTTGGCGACGATGAAACGGCCCGGCTCGAACACCAGGGCCAGGTCACGGCCTGCCAGGCGCTGGCGTACGGCAGCGATGTAGTCGCCGACCTGCGGTGGTTGCTCGTCGCGGTATTGCACGCCGAGGCCGCCGCCCAGATCCAGGTGCTTGATGACGATGCCGCGCGCGGCCAGCTTGTCGACCAGCAGCAACAGGCGATCCAGAGCATCGAGGAAGGGTTCGAGGGTGGTCAGCTGCGAGCCGATGTGGCAGTCGACACCGATCACTTCGATGTTCGGCAGCTCGGCGGCGCGGGCGTAGACCGCCTCGGCCTGCTCGATGTCGATGCCGAACTTGTTTTCCTTGAGCCCGGTGGAGATGTACGGGTGGGTGCCGGCGTCCACGTCCGGGTTGACCCGCAGCGAGACGGGCGCCTTGACGTCCATTTCCGCGGCGACCTTCTGCAGGCGCTCCAGCTCGACGCTGGACTCGACGTTGAAGCAGTGCACGCCGACTTCCAGGGCGCGGCGCATGTCGTCGCGGCTCTTGCCCACGCCGGAGAAGACGATGCGGCTCGGCTCGCCACCGGCCGCCAGCACGCGCTCCAGCTCACCGCTGGAAACGATGTCGAAGCCGGCGCCGAGGCGCGCCAGCACGTTCAGCACGCCAATGTTGGAGTTGGCCTTGACCGCAAAGCACACCAGATTCGGCATGCCGGCCAGCGCATCGGCGTAGGCGCGGTACTGTGCCTCGATATGAGCGCGCGAGTAGACGTAGGTGGGCGTGCCGAAGCGCTGGGCAATGGCGGACAACGCCACACCTTCCGCGAACAGCGAACCGTCGCGGTATTCGAAGGTGTTCATGGGCGGCCCTTATCTGTCTTGCGAGGCGGCGGACTGGTTATCATCCGGCAGGTACAGCGGGCCTTTCTGGCCGCAGCCGCCGAGCAGGGTGGTAACGGCGACGAGCGCGATGAGGGCAGTGAACAGCCGCTTCATGGTCAAATCCTTGTAATAAAGCATAATTGCCCCCGAGTATACCGACCCCCCGGCATGTTGCCTATGCGCCGGGGTTCCCGTCCGGCGGGCCTTTGCCCTGGCCTGCCGGCATGTGCGGGCAACGACGCGCCCATGCTTTGCGTCGGTCCGATGCAGCTGAATTTTTCATGAGGTAAGTGCAATGAGTTTGAGCGAAGCCCGTTTCCACGACCTGGTCGATGCGGTGCAGCAGGCGCTGGAAGACATCTTCGACGACAGCGATCTGGACATCGATCTGGAGAACTCCGCGGGCGTGCTCACGGTGCGTTTCGACAATGGCTCGCAACTGATCTTCAGCCGCCAGCCGGCGCTGCGTCAGCTGTGGCTGGCGGCTCGCTCCGGTGGTTTCCACTTCGATTACGACGAGGACAACCAGCGCTGGATCTGCGACAGCAGCGACGAGCTGCTGAGCGAAATGCTCGAGCGCATCGTTGCCGAACAGGCCGGCGCCGAACTCGAGTTCGATGAAATCTGAAGATAGCGAAGAGCCGGCGTCGGGCGCCGTTGCGGTGGCCTCGCCCTGCCGGCGGCGCTGTTGCCTGAACGAGGCCGAGCGCTGCCTGGGCTGCGGGCGGCTGCTGGCGGAAATCCTCGAATGGGGCAACGCCAGCGACGAGCGCCGCCGTGCCATCCGCGCCCTCGCCGAGGGGCGTCTGAACCTCGACTGACCCGGCTCTTGTTTATTTGGGTGGCTGTGTTACGGTCGGTCTGGCTTCTGCAAAACAGTTTCTGCAAAACCCCATCGTCTCGATGGGGTTTTGCTTTTTTGGCGTCCAGCAAAGGAGATATGCCCGCACCATGGCCAGCACACCGTCCATCACCATTACCCGTCTCGATCTGCAGCGCCTCGAGCAGCTGCTCGATGACCTCGATGATTTCGGCCCGACCGCCGAGGCCCTGCAGGCCGAGCTGGATCGCGCCGAAGTGGTCGGTCACGACCAGATTCCGGCCGGCGTGGTGACCATGAATTCGCGCGTGCATTGTCGCGAGGAAGGAAGTGGCAAGGACTACCACCTGACCCTGGTCTATCCTCAGGACGCTGGCGGCGAGGGCAAGGTATCGATCCTCGCCCCGGTGGGCGCAGCCCTGCTGGGCCTGAGCGTCGGTCAGCACATCGACTGGCCGGCTCCAGGCGGCAAAGAGCTCAAGCTGACCCTGCTGGCAGTCGAATACCAGCCCGAAGCCGCTGGCGAGTACGCTCGCTGACGCTGCGCGACTCGGCGCCGATCTTGCCGCCGAGCCGCTTCTCCGTTGACCGAGGCTCGCACGGCGAGGCCCGGTAATCCGCTCAGGCCGTGGTCGCCTCCCGAACCACTGGCCTGCATGCTGTCCCGCATTCCTGCAGATCGATACTGCGCTCGAACAGGCGTTGCACCGCCGGTTGATGGCTGACGCCAATCAGCGTGCAGCCTGGCAGGCGCTCGCGTAGCCGTATGAGCAGCCCGCAGGCGGCCTGCTCGTCGAGCTGGTTGGTGGCCTCGTCGAGGTACAGGGTATCGGGCCGGTAGAGCAGGGCACGGGCCACGGCCAGGCGCTGCTGTTCGCCGCCGGAGAGTTCACGCCCCCACTCGGCGTCCCGCTCCAGTTCGCTAGCCAGATGGCCGAGGCCGACGTCCTGCAGGGCGCCAATCAATTCCAGGGTGTTCGGCACCTGCGCCGCGGGGTAGGCCAGTGCTTCATCCAGGCGGCCGCTGGCCAGGTAGGGCTTCTGCGGCAGCAGCAGGCTGCGCCCGCCGGGCAGTTGCCAACTGCCACGATGGTGCGGCCAGAGGCCCATCAGGGTACGCAGCAGGGTGGTCTTGCCCAGGCCGCTGGCACCGGCCAGGCGCAGCCATTCGCCGGGGCGCGCCTGCAGTGCCAGGCCGCACAGCAGCGGCTCGCCGTTGGGCCGCAGCACGTCCAGCCCGCAGGTGCTGAGGGTTTCACCGTGGTGAAGGTCGATCGGTTGCAGGCGCTCCATGGCCTGCTGGAACTGGCCGAGTCGCTGCACCGTGGCGCTCCATTCGGCCAGGTCGCGGTAGGAGAATATGAACCAGCTCAGTGACTCCTGAACAGCCTTGAAGGCTCCGCGGATCTGCATCAAACCACCCAGGGTGATGGCCTTGGTGAGAAACAGCGGCAGCGCGATGAAGACCGGCACGATAAGACTGATTCGGCTGTAACCCGCGGTGAAGATGCCCAGCTTCAGTTCACGCTGCATCAGGTTTCGCCAGTTCGCGGCGATGGCCGCGAAACGCAGATCCAGACCTTTGCGTTCGGCCGCCTCTCCTCGATACAGAGCGATTTGCTCGGCATGCTCGCGCTTGCGCAGCAGGTCGGCGCGGTAGGCGGCTTCGCTGCGCTGGCGCTCATAGTTCAGGCTGTGCAACGGGTGGCCAAGCCAGTGGGTGAGCGCTGTGGCGACCAGGGTGTAGATGATTGCCGCCCAGACCAGGTAGCCCTCAATGGTCAGGTGGTATCCGCCAAAGTCGAAGGCTTGGGTACCTGACAATTGCCAGAGGATGCTGAAGAAGGCGCCGATCTGCAGGGTGTTGATAAATAGTGAGACGACGATGCCGACGGTCTTGTCTGCCAGCAGGTAGGCGTCTTCGGCGATACGTTGATCCGGATAATCCGTTTCACTGCTCAGGCCCAGGCGGTAGTAACGACGCTCGCCCAGCCAGCGCTCCAGTAGGTGGTCGTTGAGGTGCTGGCGCCAGCGCAGCATCAGTGCTTTGTTGAACCAGTCCTTGGCGACTATTGCGGCGACCACCAGGCCGATGGCGATGGCGTACTGGCCCATGAGGCCGATCAGCGCCTTGCCGTCGAAGGTCGCCAGGGTGTCGTAGAAGGTCTTGCTCCATTCGCTGATGTACACGTTGACCTGCACCAGGCCCGCGCCCATGGCCAACGACAGCGCCAGTAGCGCCCAGCCCGGCCAGCCGGCGCGGCTGCCCCAGAACGGCCTGGCCAGCTTGAAGAACAGGCGCAAGGTGTTCACGAGCCGGCGCCCTCGGCAGGTAATACCTGCATGCGTACTTCATTGGTCGGCAGGAAGATCTGCCGGGCCAGGCGCTTCATCGCCGCTGTTTCCAGCGCAGCGGGTAACTGCTCCTGTTCGCTGAGGTAGCGCGGGTCGCCCCAGGCCCGCTCGCTGAGCATCAGCCGATGCAGTTGGGTGGCCGGGTCTGCCCGGCGCTGGTTTTCCTTGCGGGCCAGCTCCTGGCGCAGGGCCATCACGCGCTGTTCGGTGACCGCCTCCGGCAGCGCGGCCAGGGTTTCCCGAGCCAGCTGCCAGAGCTCCTCGGCCCGTTGCGGGGCACTGCTGAAATGCAGCTCGCTGTCGATGCGCTGATGCTCGGGGCTCAGTTCGCTGTCGAAACGCAGGCGGTAGATGCCGGTGGCATCGCCACGCAAGCGTTGCTTGAGTTCGGCATTGGCGATTTCACGCAGGGCGGCAATGCGCGCGGCATCGGCCGGGCTCCAGGTGTGGAGCTTGTAGCTGCTGGCATACAGGCCGGCGCGTGGCTCCAGAGCGATGGCCAGCGAGGCCTGGCGCTGACCGGGTTGGCGCGCCAGGGGCGTGGCGTTCAAGGGTTCGCCCCGCGGGATGGCGGCCAGGTAGCGGCTGACCAGTGCCTGCAACTCGGCGGCGGGCAGGTCGGCCATCAGGTAATAGGTCGCCGGGGCGGCGGCCTGGCGCTGCCAGTCGGCCTCCAGCTGGCTGCGGCGCAACGTGCTCAGTGCCTCGGCAGTAGGCGCCTGCCAGTCGTCCTGGCCCTGCTTCAGGCGTCGCCAGGTGGCGTCCTGCTCGCTGCGCACATTATCGCGCTGGCGCTGCAACTGATCGCGCAATTGCTCGACGCTGTCGCGATAGGCCTGCTCATCCAGGGTGGTGCGCGTTTGTCGCGTCTGGTAGAGGGCCAGCAGGCTTGCCAGTTGCGGTGGTGCAGCGCTGCCCTGGGCTTGCAGGCGGCTGGCCTGCTGATCGAAGGACAGCTGCACGCCTTCGCGTTTCGTCCAGGCGCTCAGCTGTTCATCGCTCCAGCCGCCCGGTGCGGTCTGCAGGGCCAACTGGCTGGCGATCTGGGCACGCCAGGGCAACCCGCCCCGGTAATGAAAACCGGCACTGGAGTCGACACGCAACTGAACCTTGCCGTCGGCGCCGGGGCGGCGCAGCCATACCAGGCGATCACCGTTGCTCAGTTGCCAGTGCTCGACCCCTTCGGCGGAAAAGAACCGCCGCTCGAGAATCTGGCCCGGCGGCAGGGCGCTGGTCAGCGTGGGGATCACCACCTCTGCCTGGGGCGCGGGCGGCAGCGGCGCGGCCAGTTCGCTGGTAGCCAGAGTCAGCCACTGCTGGTGCACGTGGGCTGCCGTCGGCAGCTCAAGTGCCGTTCCGCCTGGCGCACTGAGCTGCAGCACACGATCCGCGCTGGCCAGCCAACTATGGATGCGTTGCTGCAGATCGTCCGCGTCGATGGCGTCCAGGTTGGCTAGGGTAATGCGGGCGATGGCTTCGGGGTTCTGCAGCACGCGCTCGGCGATGGTCGCATCATTGAGCTGGCGTACCCAGCCATCGAAATCCCGCGGCGCCGGATCGCTCAGCATGCGCTCGGCGATGCGCCGGATATCGTCCTTCACGGCCTGTACGTCGGCTGCGTGCAATGGGTGGCGGTCGATCCGCTGCAACTCGCGCAGCAAGGTCTGCAGCGACTGCTCGTGGTGCTGGCCCTTGACCGCGGCGGCGACGGCCAGCACGCCGGTGCGCCGGCCGATCTGCGTCTTGACGGCGGTGAGGCTGCTGGTCTGGCTATCATCCAGCGGCTGGCGGCGCAGCTGACGCGACAGCACGCTCAGCGCGAGGCGATCGATCAGTCGATCACGGCTGCCTGCGCGGGTTTGCTCGCGGCTGTCGAGCTGCCTGAAGCGAAACAGCAGGGCGACCTGGTTGCTGCCGCTCTGGCTGTCCTGGACGCGAAAAACCTTGAGCGTGTCGTCCAGTGGCAGCTCCAGATGCTCGCGGTTCGGCACGTCGCCGCGTTGGGGCTCAGCGAACGCCTGCTCGATCTGCGCGATCAACTGCTGCGGCGCGAAGTCGCCAACGACGTTCAGCACCATGTTGTTAGGCAGGTACCAGCGCTGTTGAAAAGCCTGCAACGCGCCCAGCTGCGCCTGTTCGATGGCCTGGCGGTTGCCGATGGTGCGGTGTGCGGGGTAGCGCGAGCCGGTGCGCTGGGCGGCGGTGCGCTTGGCGTTCATGCGCTGGGCCACGCCCAGGCCGCCGCGCCATTCCTCGATGACGATGGGCCGCTCGCGTTGCAGATCCTCTGCCGTGAAGTCCGCAGCGAAGGCCATGTTCGCCAGGGTCTGCAGCGCCAGCTCGCTGCTCTGCGCGCCGTCGGGCGGGCTGAGCAGGTATTGGGTGCGGTCGTAGCTGGTTACCGCATTGAAGTGGCGGCCCTGCTGCCAGCCGGCCTTCTCCAGGCGCTGGCGCACGTCGAGCGCTTCACCTCCGTGGCTGTAGAAGGCCAGGTGCTCGAGCAGATGGGCCACACCGACCTGATCGTCGGCCTCGTCCACCGAGCCGGCGTGCACCGTCAGGCGCATATCCAGCCGGCCCTTTTGCGCATCGACGGGAATCAGGTTGTAGCGCAGGCCATTGGGCAGCTCGCCACGAATGACCAGGGGGTGCCACTGCAGCGGCGTATCGCCGGCGGGCAGGGACGTACAGGCACCGAGCAGCAACGCTGCCAGTGCCGTGAAGAGGGTTTTCACGGGATGCATGGGCGCGTGCCTTCTTAGAATTGGTAGCCGACTTCGAGCCAGTACTGGCGGCC